>FZPS01000198.1_pt97 | contig 60678 bp, 58 predicted proteins | sample 1817821 | NCBI WGS metagenome assembly FZPS01 (sample SAMEA104158645, study PRJEB21678) | metagenome | place: Germany | collected 2015-04-21 | reverse complement strand
AGCTGACGAACTCTATTTTACCAGCGGTGGAACTGAATCTAACAATTTAGCAATTTTGGGGTATGCTTATGCCCAATACCAACCTGGGCATATCATCACCTCAAAAATTGAGCATTTATCTGTTTTGAATCCCATCGCTCACCTTGAGGAAAGCTGCGGCTGGCGGGTTAGCCGACTGCCTGCGGACCGCTGGGGTAAAATTGATCCTCAAAGTGTAGCGGAGGCAATCAGTCCCGATACTGCCTTAATCAGCATTATGTTAGTTAACAACGAAATTGGTTCAATTCAAGCAGTTGAACAGATTGGGCAGATTATCGCTGCTGCCAATAGAAACCGGCGGCAGAAAATTGTCTTCCATGTTGATGCCTGCCAAGCTTTAGGTTCAGTACCGATCGATATTAAAGGCAGCAAAATTGATCTGCTCAGCGTCAGCGGACACAAGATATTTGGTCCAAAGGGTACGGGGTTACTGTATATTAAAGACGGACTCCTTTTAAGACCACTCCTTTTTGGAGGTGGTCAAGAAGGCGGGCTGCGTTCAGGAACTGAGAACCTGCCGGGAATAGTCGGTTTGGCTAAAGCCTGCGAGCTGGCATTTAAAGAATTTGAAAGAAATAAGGCTGCCGTAGCTGAGCTAAAGGACCGTCTGATTCTGCAGCTCCTGGAAATCCCAGACAGTTTGCTCAACAGCCCTGCCGATGGTGCAGATCACATCATCAGCGTTAGATTTGCAGGGATCAAGGGAGAAGTCCTGGTTCACTTTTTAGAGCAGCATGGGGTCTATGTTTCCATGGGAGCCGCCTGCAGTTCACGCAAGAGCAGCATATCTCATGTGCTGAAAGCTATTGGCCTTACACCTGATGAAGCGGCAGCTACCATCAGAATCGGGCTTTCACCAAAGCTGACCACAGCTCAAATCGATTATGCCGCGGAAAAAATAGCTGCTTCAGTAGCAGAAGTCCGCAGCATTTACGGATAAGGAGGAACACTATGTATCATACCATCCTGATCAGATATGGAGAGATCAGTCTTAAAGGCAGAAACAGATCCAAATTTGAAGACCTTTTGATCAACAATATCAAGTTTGCATTAAAAGATCTGCCTTACCAGAGTATTAAAAAGGCTTACGGCCGTATTTATATAGATTGCAGCAGCAATTGGGAAGCAGTAGTTGATGCACTGCAAAGAGTTTTCGGCATTGTTTCTCTATCGCCTGTGTTTAAAACCGAATTGGAATTAGATGCTATTAAAAAAGCAGCACAAACCCTGATGGAAAATGCCCAGGGCAGTACCTTTAAAATAAATGCCCGCAGGCCTAATAAACACTTTCCCCTCACCAGTATGGAGATGAATCAAGAGCTGGGCGGCTTTGTGCTCAGAAATTTTCCCCACCTTAAAGTGGATGTGCACCATCCCCAGATCGAACTCCATGTGGAGCTGCGCAATGAAGCAGCCTATCTCTATCATACAATCATACCAGGACTGGGAGGGATGCCTGTAGGCAGTGCTGGCAAAGGATTTCTTCTGCTGTCGGGAGGGATCGACAGCCCGGTCGCCGGATATTTAACCCTTAAGCGGGGAGTTAATCTCGAAGCAGTGCATTTTCACTCTTACCCTTTTACCAGCGAAAGATCGAAGCAAAAAGTTATTGATTTGGCACAAATCCTAGCCAACTATGCTGGCAGAGGCGAGATTAAGCTGTGGGTTGTTTACTTTACTGAGATCCAAAAAGCGCTGCAGAGATCAAAATACCCAGAACTGAACATTACCCTTATGCGCCGCTTGATGCTGAAAATTTCGGAAAGACTGGCCAAGAGAGAAAACGCTCTAGCTCTGATTACTGGCGACAGTCTTGGACAGGTTGCCAGCCAAACCATGGAAAGCATCCACACTATCAACGCAGTTACTAATATGCCGATTTTTCGACCTTTAATCGGCCTCGATAAGCAGGAAATTGTTGATTTAGCAGTAAAAATCGGTACCTACGAAACGTCAATTCTTCCTTACGAGGACTGCTGCACTGTGTTTGTACCTAGAAATCCTGCAACCAAACCAAGAATAGATCAGGTGCTGGAAGCTGAGAGCCAATATGATCTCGAGGCCTTAATAGCTGAAGCGGTGGAAAAAACTGAATGCCTTACAGTTACCAAATCCGTTGAGTTATTTTAATATTTTGTGTCAAAAAGCAGGATTCTGACACATTGCGGCGAAATTTTTCATATAACCGTGTTTTGGGAGGGTCCAAGATGGCATCCGTATCTCAAAGTGAAGTAATTTCGCTAAGAAATCAAATAGCTCAGCTTAAAGAAGAGAACGCCCAACTGCGAAAAGAATTAGACAAAAAACAAGCATATATTCAGCAGCTTGAGGATGTTTCCCTAACTTTATCCGAACGCAGTATCTTACTAGGTAAAAAGCTTCCAGCACATTAGTTACTGGAAGCTTTTTTCTGTCTGCTTTGAAAACCGCGAAAAACCTTGATGCTGACGATGCCAAGCACAATCCCAACCATATCGATAATGATATCATTCAAGCTGCCTGTACGATGGGCCAGCCTAGTCTGATACCACTCATCCAGACCAGCTAAAACTGCTGCTAAAATAAAAGCTGTTTGGTAGGGAAATCTTTTTAACTTGGGAGATATGCTGGCAGCCGCGTAGATAAGAACAGCCGCTAAAAAATATCCGCCGACATGAATTAACTTTCGTAAATACATGACGACAGAACCGATCTCATAGTGCTGCAGAAATGGGAACCAATTCTGCAGCCAAGCTGCCATGGAGCCAGCGCTAGAAGCCGGGCTCTTGGAAAATAAAAAAATAAATGCAATATATGCTGTTACTAATAACCATCTAATAACAACCAAACCAGTTCCCCATTCCCTAAGCTGGCTCACTCCGAGCCAGCTCGTCTTTTCTCAGTATGGTATTGGCACTTCCTGCAGTGCTCTAATCCATCTAAGCCCATGCGCCAAGCTAGTTTTTCACAGTAATACTCAAGGGCACCAGCTCCATCTGTCCGGGCCTTGGCATGGTCACACAAAAACATCTGCAGCACCTCCGACAGGAATGTACGCTTAATATGCGTTATTTATCGGTTTATATACACCCTCTTAAGATATGCTGCTTTCTAGATTTGGTGCCTCAACAACTTCTAAAACTTCATCAAGGAGTTTCTGCAGAGCTCTCGCTCTCCTGGCAACCTCCCGCCGCTGATCTACACTGAGCAGCCTGAGGTTATCTGGCTTTGTTTTAACCAGGAAATCGCCTGACTTTGACAGTGAATCAACCAGCTGCTCCACACTCCAAGTGGAGGTTTCCTCCTTGACATCCCGCTTTTGGGGAATCAGTCGTACCTTCCGCACAGCCTGATCAATGCTTAAATTCCTGGCACTACCGACTAGTTTTAAGATCCGACGGGTTTCAGCTCGGGTTAAACCGTAATACAAGACCGCATCTAAAACTGTGTTTACCATTTTTTCACTGCCAACTTTCCTGGCAAAGCGTTTTGCTAACCCGACGTGCGACAGTGTCAATGATGAACTACCACCATAATAGTTGTTAATTACAGCGTTTTGATATTTTTCATCCAGATCAAGAATTGACAGCCAGTCATTAATCGTTGTCCGCGGCACCCCCAGCCGCTTACTTGCCTGCAGGACAGACAGCTTGTTCTCCTGAATAAACAGCTGTACTGCTTCGGCTCGATCCACTGGATTGAGATCCTCCCGCTGGATATTTTCAATGATCTGGATCTGACGGACTGATGCGTCTCCACTTAATACAAAAGCTGGAATTCTCTCATAACCGAGTTTGATACAAGCCGCCAGCCTTCGTGCTCCTGCAACCAACTTGTAACGCTCCCCATCAGCGATAACTATTATGGGATGAAGCAGTCCCACTTCAGAAATAGAGCTGACTAAATCAGTGAGTTTCTGCTCATCAAGATTTGAGCGAACATGATCAGCTGGGATCTCGATCTGCTCAATTGGCAGTTGCACTATATTCACTTTTATACCCCCCTATTTCCTAAAAAACCACAACCGTTTACGCGGTCGGTAAATTCTAACCTCCGGTATCTCGACTGGTTCCCCTGCAATAACGAGGGCTGGATTTGTGCTCACTAACTTTTCTATATCTGCTGGTGCAACCAACCGCTGTGCAGCTTCTACACAGCGATCTAAGTAAAAACCGCGCCGACCGGTTGAATGGGCATCGCTCGCCAAGACATGCACCATATTGTGCTGCAGCATAATTTTACTTGTCTGCTTAACCTTTTCTCCGAACAACCCGAGAATACTGTTGGCATTCATCTGGATTAAACATCCCGCTTCAATCCAACCTGCAGCTAAATTTGGATTCCGGATCACAGCCTGATAGCGCTCAGGATGAGCAATAATTGGCGTGATTCCTTTAACCTGCAGCGAAAACAGCACTTGATCGATGTACGGCGGGAGTTCAAGCATAGGAAACTCAATCAAGCAGTATCTGCCAGCATCGTTATACGTCGGTATTTCGTCAGCTGGCAGATCGATCAACTCAGGATCAACATAGATCTCCGCACCAACCACAACATCGAGAGCAATACCGTTTTCCCTAACCACCTGCTGAAAATGGGCGGTTTTTTCCTTAATTTCACTCCAAGTAACATTCAAAAAATGCGGTGTAGCAGCTACAGTTTTTACCCCGTGCGCTGCTGCCTGCCGGGCCATATCTAAAGCCTGTTCCATGTCCTTTGCCCCATCATCGACTCCGGGCAAAATATGCGTATGAAGATCTATCATAACTGCACACCCAATTAAATCTCTTCCGTGTAATAGTTATAGTAGTACTGTTCTCCATCGCTCGAATATCTAACCTGGTTCAAAACCACACCCAATAATCTTGCATTGGTATTCTGCAGGAGCTCTTTAGCCCTTAGGGCAATCTCCCTAGGCACCTGGCGGGAAGCAATCACCAAAACCACTCCATCAACATAGGTAGACAAAATCATGGAGTCAGCAACCGGCAGCACCGGCGGCGCATCCAGCAGCACCTGATCACCCATCAGCTTCAGTTTCTTTAACACTTCCTGCATAACATTAGATTGAAGCAGTTCTGTCGGGTTTGGCGGTAGCGGACCAGCGGTAAGCACACTGAGCCCTTCACAGTGAGTTTTCTGGAGGGCATCCTCAACTGCTACTTGGCCGGTGAGAACGCTGGTCAGGCCGACTGCATTATTTAAGCCAAAAATTTTATGGACAGTTGGCTTGCGTAAATCACAGTCAACCAGGATAACATCCTTACCAGTTTGAACAATGGAAACAGCTAGATTCGAACAAACAGTTGATTTGCCTTCTGCTGGCACGGAGCTGGTAATCAGAATTGTTTCCAGCTTGGCATCGGGGGAAGCAAACTGTAAATTAGTTCTTAGAGTACGAAAAGCTTCCGAGCTGACAGCTTTCGGATCATCATGCACAACTAACCTGCGCGTATCAGGTCTAGGCATAACCATCACATCCTTACAATCTGGTTAAATCTTGAGCGACCATTTTTTCTCTCTTTAGGTTCAAATTCTGGAATCTGACCAATGACAGGCAGCTCCAATACTCGTTCCACATCTTCTTTGGTCTTGATGGTGTTGTCCACAAACTCCAGTAAGAATGCGAGACCCACCCCGACAAATAATCCCAGAACACCTCCAATAGCGATGTTCAATTTCACCCGTGGCTTAATCGGATTTTTGGGAACGACAGCAGGATCAACTATCTGCAGATTTCCCGAATGCATTTGTTCATTGATCCTAATCTCTTCATAGCGGGTCATGAGCATGAGATAAATATCTTCATGCACATTGACCTCGCGCATTAATCGAACCAGCTCTAATTCTTTCTCTGGAATATTAATGTAATCATATTCTAATGCATCTCTCTGAGCCAGAATTGCTTGTTCCCTGGCATTGAGAGCGACTAACTCAACCTGAGTGGAAATCAGCTGGCTGTACAGCTGGCTGTGGATAGGATTGATTGTCTGCGTTTCAGTAGCGATCACCCGCTCCACCTCATTTGCCAACCGAGAACGCACTTCCTGGATTTCCGCCTGCAGGCTGAGCACTTCAGGATGGCGCTCAGTATACAGCTCCCTGGCACCAGACAAGGCAATTTCCAAGTCCGCTAGACGCTGCTGATAGGTCTGAACCAGTGGGTTGTTCTGGATGGTAGTAGACGAGATGATGATTTCGTCTTGAGCAAGCAGCTTGTCCTGGATCTGAGCTAAGCGCTGTTCTACCTCAATTTTCGCTATCTGTGTTTGAGCGAGTTCATTGTCCCACTGCATGTACCGCTGCACCATGAGAGAAGAATCCTGCATCGGCTGAATAACTCGCTCTGTTTCCCGGAACACCCTTAATTTTTCTTCTGCTTCCTTTAGCTGAGCAGCCACAATTTCTATCTGCTCAGCAAGATACTCCCGAGCGGTCCTTAAATCAGAGCGATTGTCATCACGGGTTGTATCAATAAATACATTACTTAAGGTGTTGACAAAATCAGCAGCAAATTCCCTATCTCGCGATTCATACTTGATCTCTAAAATCTCGGTTCCAGTCACCTGCTGAACTGTCAGCCCATTTTTGATTGTCCTTATATCTTCATCAGTTACTGATTCCAACCCCATGGTTTCAAAAACATCGGTCAGCACCGAACGGCTGGTGAGCATATAGATGTAATTCTGCAGCATCACATTCGCTGACGAAGCACCTGTTAATGATCCAAGTGGATCTAGAGCCGCTAAAGAACTTGACTTTTCGTTTTTCAGCATTAGGGTTGCAGTTGCTTGATACACTGGTTCCATAGACATACTGATCAGTCCAGCTGCCGCAACTGCTAAGATAAAACAAATGATAATTTGAACTTTGCGCTTCATCAAGATGTTCCACAGCTCAAGTAAATCCATTTCTTCCATATCCATTTGCAACCCACCTCCTACAGGCTAACGACCTGGTATAAACCAATCAAAGATCTGCTGGAATGTCCTAACACCGCTCATCAAGCCGAGAATCTTGTTCCAATCTGGTTTAGATGTTTCTGGAACATAGATAATATCTCCACCACGAACCAATGGATTTTCATTGGCATCACCCTGGAACAATACTCGCTCCTGCCCAACTGACAAGGTGGCTGGATCAGTCAGCTCGCCACCGCGATAGATTCCAATTGCACTGAGATCCGCACGCTCTGTCGGTCCATCCGCCATAGCAATTGCATCCAACACGCGAGCTCCCTCATAGATTGTATATACTCCCGGCCTGATAACCTCACCCAGCACCAAAACTTGGCGGCTTAATTCAGGAATGAAGACGACATCTCCACCGGCAAGCAGGAGATTGTGCTCACTTTGATTGCTGAGCAGCTCATGATATGAGGAGATCCATACCTGCTCCCCTTCCATGCCCTGCCGAGTTACAATGATTTCCTGCTGACCGGCACTTGTTTTTAAGCCTCCAGCCAACGCCAGTAAATCAAGGATGCGGCTGCCATCTGGAAGAGTAAATGCTCCAGGCCGTGCAACTTCTCCCATCACCAGCACCTGACGCGATTGAGGAATATGGATCACTTCTCCTCCAAACAACTGAGGGTTTGGCTGCTGGTTGGCAATTACAGCCCTTAAGTCCACATAATTCACTAATGCAGCATCAGTGCCGCCTGCAATCATTACTTCGTCAAGTTTGGCCCGTTCAGTGGGACCGCCTGCCAGCGCAACCAAGTCCAGCAGTGTGGTATACTGGTCAACTAAATATGCGCCAGGTCTGTTCACCTCACCGAACACAAGCACCCGCCGGTTTACCCGGGGAATATGGATGATATCTCCACCAAGCAGAGTTATGTTGAGCTCAGGCGCATCTGCTTTAACCAGCTGCTGATAATCCACAGCAATAATCTGCTGGTCGTTACCTGCGCTGCGGGTAATAGTCAGCATTGAATCAGCATCATCAGTTAACCCGCCCGCTTTAGCCAGCGCATCTAACAGCTTTTCGCCTCGCCTAATGGTATAGCGACCTGGTGCTCGTACTTCACCCAAAATTGATATCTCCAGATCTAATTCCGGCACCAAAATCATTTCTCCTCCGGTTAAGGGGATGTTTCCTTTACCGGTTTCCATGATTGCCCGCAGATCGATTTTCTCAATAACGCTTGTCCCATCGACAATCCGAGTTAAGCTGACTTCATCAGCTGCAGCACGTTCAGTTAACCCTCCCGCACGGCCAATTGCATCGAGGAGATGAGTTGTGGCAGTAACTGGATAATATCCCGGGGAGACCACTTCTCCAAAGACTAAAACAGAAGCTTTGCGCTCGGGAATATAGATTACATCTCCAGGTTCAACCAGAGGATTCTCGCTGCTTAAACCTTTAATAACTGCATCAAGATTGTATACAGCTGTACTGCTGATATTATCATCTGCATTGACCCTGGTTACCTGCACCAAATCGCCGGCTGCGTTATTGGTCATACCTCCTGCCAAAGCAACAACATCCAAGAGCCGCTGTTCCTGACCCAATGGATAGTAACCTGGTCTTGCTACCTCACCTAAAACCATAACGCTGCGATTTGCCTCAGGCACGATAATTACATCGCCGCCTTCCAGCAGGAAATTGCTTTCCAGGAAGCGGTTTTTCATCAGCTCGTCCAAATTTACAGCAAAGATTTCCGATTGGGCATCGGTCTGGCGGGTTACACTTACCAAATCAGCGGCAGCGGTTTCCAGTAATCCACCAGCTTTGGCAATTCCATCAAGTACCCGATCACCAAAGTCCAGGCGATAATATCCGGGGTTAGCTACCTCACCCAGTACTAAAACCTGATGTCTGCCTTCAGTAATGTAAACTACGTCGCCAGGCTGAATTGTTTGGTTGCCAATGCCCAGTCTGGCAAGGGCTCCCAGATCAACTTCCACAGTTTTCTCACCGCGGGTAATCAGAATCCGATCACCTGCATTCTCCAGAGGACCGCCAGCCATGGCCAGCACATCCAAGAGCTTAGTCTGATCAGTTAGGCGGTAGCTTCCAGGCCTAGCCACTCTACCGAGCACCAATGCTTGGGGAGCTCCCTCCGGTACAAAAATTACATCTCCAGGGAGCAGTTCAATCTCCCGTCCGGTCATCGTTCCCTGGAGCTGAGCTAAGTTAACCTCTCTGACCAAAACGTTTTCACCAGCTTGGCGTGTGATCGTGACTCTATCTAAGGCTGCTTGGTCAGTTGTACTTCCTGCCATTGCTAGGATATCAAAGATTCCCGCATGCTCTTTTAAAACATAAGCACCAGGCTGGCGTACTTCACCTAAAACTAAAACAGTGTTGATAATTTCAGGAACAAAAATGATATCTCCTCCGGACAGCAGAGGATTGACACCCGGTCTGCCCGACAGTGTTTCACTGATATCAACTACAAATGACTCCTGCTGACCATCTATCGTACGCACGATGCTTACCCGACCTGCATCACCAAGGGCAGTCAAGCCGCCTGCGTCACTGATCAGCTGTGCTAGTGTGGTGCCCATTTCAATTGGATAACTGCCTGGAGTTCTCACCTCACCAAGGAGGATCACTTCCTGCTTTTCGGGTATGTACAGCACATCGTCCGCGTGGACCACCCAATTCCCTTTCCCAGACTGCATAACACCAGCCAAGTCAACTATATATTCCACATGAGAACCGTCAATTTTGCGAGTGAGCACCGCTCGGGATAGATCACTAGCAGGCAGCACGCCACCGCTTGCTGCGATCAAATCGAGCAGATCCATCTCAGGCTTAATTGGATAACTGCCTGGTCTCGCCACTGCTCCCAACACCAGTGCGGATCCGGAAGCAGGTACATAAATCACATCTCCATCTTCAAGCAGCGGGTTTTGCCCTGCGTCACCTTCTGTTATGTAACGGGTAATATCAAATATCATTTTAACAGCTGATTCGCCGCTCATGCGTGTCAGGGTAACCTGAGACAGGAGGGCATCCTGGGCAGGACCTCCAGCTTGTCCAAGGGCGTCAATCAGCCGGTCATCTGCGCTGAGCCTGTAGTAGCCAGGAGTGCGTACCTCGCCTAACACCTGCACCCGAATAGTCCTAAATTCAGCAACAATCACAGTAACACTGGGATCTACAACATAGGCGGATAATTCAGTTTGAATTTCCTGAGCCAGCTGGGCAGTGGTCTTGCCTGCTGCTAAATGATCTCCAACCAATGGAAATGTAATATAGCCATCAGGTCTGACCTGCACAGTTGTTCTTAGTTCTGGGTGTCCCCAAACTGTGATCTCTAATACATCGCCTACACCCAATTGATAATTAACGACAGCATCTGCTGCATCGGTACATGTAAAGAACAACATCAAAACAGATAAAATGAGAACTATTCGTGATCTTGCTGTTCTTGAACGGTTCATTGGACAACCCCCACAAACTAAAAATTCTTCCTTGAACATAAACGTTTCTTCGGCTCCAACTATGCATATTCCTGCAAATATCGTGATTTACAAAAAGAAAAACCGCCACACCAGCGGTTTTTCGGTGCTCCCATAGTGATAAGTACATTTTATCGCACTGGAACCAAACGAAAGCCTAACACTTGATAATCCAATTCGGTTTCAACAAAGAATTTAGAGCCAGCCTGGATCTGCACGTCCTGGCCTTTAACAAAGTAGCCGCCTACCAATCCGATCGGTCCCAAGAGCAGTACCCCTGCCATACTTGCACCGGCAGCCAATTCCAAGCGGCTGTTCTGCTCCAAGGCCTTCTCTGCAATCGCCAGTCTGATATTGCGCCCATCAAACGACTGAACTGCTCCAAAGTCAATTACAATCCGACCATTTTTGCCCAGATTGCCTGCACTGCTTACTTCTGTTATTTTGCCCACTCCCAAAGTACCCTTGGGAATAACAATTCGACCATCAACGATTACATCAGATGCTACCTTATACTTAACCTGATCGCCAACTTTATTGAGGGCCGAATCAACAGAAGTTAACAGCTGAATCTCAACTAAAGTAGATGCTGGGATCTTTACAGGTACCATATCCAGTTTGGTGGTACCCCAGATATACAGCATCAGCTGTTCGAGACGATCAGCAATAGCACCCTGCTGCAGCTCGCCAATAAACTCTAGTTCGATTCTCTCCAGTCGGCTCATCAGCGGTTCGCTTGTAGCCAGCTGTTCTAAAAAACCCCATTCAACCAGATTTAACTGCAGCTTAAGACCAGTTCCATGCAGATCACCGGATAGGTAATCATCAATGCGGTCAATGCGTGTCATCACTGGTCCAGATTGGGGCGAACCAAATATTTCCATCTCTAAATCTTCAACACGATTGAGTAAGGCACCTTCACGCGCATCTCCATACAGCACCCTTTCTAATTCATTAAGAACCGACAAGGGAGATGTGCTGGTTTGAGCGGCCGCAGTAAATGAACTTACCAGCATACCCAGAATTAAAAGACAGCTTACAAGCTTTAGTTTCATAGTGTTCCTCCTTGCTAGAATCTGATGGAAAATCCCGCGAACGCCCGATCAACATCACTAAAATCAATCAATCGATAGTCTAATTTAAATGACATCTCCTGAGAAAAATCGTAGTTAAATTCTATCGATGCCTTGGTTTGATCTGTCAACTTATCAGGATCATCCTCGTCGAAGTTGTGGTCCTGATTCCATTCTTGCGACACACCCAGCATAATGCGACCCTGAGGAATAGGGATGTCCACATCTATGCTGGTGCTCAGCTGAGAAATTGTCTTCAAGTTTGCGTTATATCCTGCTCGAATTGAAAGGGAGTTTGGTCCTCCATAAATAAGATCTAAGCTGGCCATAGCACCAAGCTCTTCATTATCCTGAGTCTGGACTAATCCCCTCAGCTCCATATTGCCAAATCGACCCCTGGCCCCTAACTGGAGAATACCTGGGTCCAGCGGCTGCGCTAAGTTGTGCAGATACTGCCCCTCAAGAACCACATCTTTGTTTATTAGATATTCGCCTACAATACCAGCATAACCAGTGGCCTCATTATCTGCATCTCTCTCCTCTGATAACGCCAACCCAGCCCCAATATACCAATCAGAAGACCAAAGCGGAATTAAATTGTTGATCAGAATTTGCGTGTTTTTATCATCATCGCCAAAGTATTTGCTCAAAACTCGTTCCCGATTTAAAGCGGCGGCTGTCTGCCCAGTCCCAGGTTGGGAAAGGACAACATTACCGCTGAAAGCAATCATTGAATCTGGCAGTTCATCCTCTGTTTTCTGCGAATTAATATCAAGCGGATTATTTGGACTTAAGTCTTCAATCCAGTAGCCGAGTACATTCAATTCATTGTGGTATTCAACAGCCAAAGCAGTTAAAGCTAGGATCTGCTGATTCGAAAGCTGCAAATCCTCTGCAGCGGTTAAATTGTACTCAACAATCATATCCTGGAGACTGATTCTTCTGCTTATACCAAAGCGCTGAATGCGTGAACTCTCACTGCGATCTAAGCTTTGAATTGTATTCGCTATCGCTAATGAAACTTGATAGCGATTTTCAGGATCGATATCGGTATAAAAATCTCCAAATGGCCGATCATTCAAATAATTAATAGCCTCATAGACCCACTTGGCAGTGACTTGTTCTTGTGCAGAGCAGGTTGTTGTCAGCATTACAAGGAACATCATTATCACAAGGAAAACGATGCCATATTTCCTGTTCACAACAACCCCCCCTTTTCACTGTTTATCTTGATCTAAATTTCGCCAAAACTGCCTCAAAACCTTCTTAATTCAAGTTATTTGTGAGATTGCCGCTATTTTCCATCCAAGTAGCGGTGTGCTAAAATTACTGCCACATAATCATCTATTGGCACCGGTGGTGTCTGCAGTGAGACGGGAAGAAGTCTGCGCCATCCCCGAGGAGGATTATTCTGCCAATACAGTGACCGGGCTTCAACACTGGAGAGATGTTCATTCACCGTAACTATTCGATTCGCTGCTGCTGGTATCGCAGCTTTTAATTCCTGGATAAAAGTTTTGCTTCCAGTACGATCACCAACGACTATTGGTCCAGAAGCTGGCATAATTGAGCTTAGTCTTTCCATTATACTTGCGCGGGCAACCACCTCCTGCAGCAGTGTTTTGCCTTCATCCACTATCGCTACGCCGCATTTCTCCCTGCCGGGATCAACTGCTAAAATTGGTCCTTTCTTAACTTCCATAATTCACCCCTACTGTATCAATTCGCTGTAAAGAATATTTTTTTGAGCGTAAAAAATACCCACACTAAACGTGTGGGTATTTTCATACAACGACAGCTCTGCTTTAGAATGAGAATTCTAAGCCAGCTTTGAGTTCGTTAACATTAACTGCAGGATCATTTTCTTCTGCAGAGTTGATGTTAACTCTCTTAGCAGACATATTTAATTTCATTCCATCTGCAAAACCGTAACCAGCAGATAAGATATGGGTCATTTGGTTGCCAAACACATCAGCAGTAGCATCATCTCTTGGAATAGCTAACTCAAAGTTATAGCCTAAATCTAAATTAGCACCGCCGAAGTTATCAGCATTATAACCAAGGGTAACATTTACTAAGTTCAGATCTTTACCCAACCAATTTCCTGGATTGCGCCAGTCACCATCAATGTAGTTGTTCACATAGGTGAAGCTTCCATCTACATCAACGCCAAACAGGTCTAAACCAGTACCAACTTTAAGTTGGGTGTGAACATCGTTTTCTGCACTTGGATCTTGAGGCGCCTTCCAGCCATACGCACCAGCGAGGTTAATTGGCAGGAAGAGATTAAATTCATAACCAGCATTCAGCATTGCAGCGCTGATCAGGTTATCGCCATTGGAATCTTGTTCAAGATAAGTAGCTGCCTGCAGATCAACACCAAACAGATCAGCACCAGCATCGAGGCGCAGTCTGGTCTGGGCATTGCTGTCAAAGAAACCTTTACCAGTCAGCTTGCCAGTACCAAAATCCGCACCAGCTCTGGTCCAGCCAGCGTCAACGCTTACCAGGCCGAGATCAGCGCCAAGGTTTACGTCGAAGAGCATGTTATTGGTCAGGCTCTTGCTTTCGTCGTCACCTTCATCTGCATCTTCAGCTTTGAAGCGATCCAATGCAACTTTAACGTCATAATCTACGCCCAAAACTGTACCAAACAAGCCTGCAGCTACAGCAGTTTCATCAGCATAATTTAAATCTTTCTCAGTGTAGGCAGCACCGGTCAGTTTAAAGCCAAACGCTGGAACCAGTGAGTATTTAGCACCTAATGCTAACATACCGTCATCTGCTCTTTGGCCTGCAAGAGCATAGAGATTGAGATCACCTAAAGCGATGTCAGCTACCGCACCTCTATCAGGTTTAACAGCTAAAGCATTAGTGTCAAATCTTGCAGGTACATCTTCACCAACTGTACCTACCGCAAAGCGATTAACTGGAGTATCGCTTACTACTTCAAGTACATACTTATTCAGGCTATCAACAGTTGCTGGAAGATCTGTCTTGCCGCCTAATGTTAAGTTAACAGTGGTGCCCTCGCTTAAACGAGCACTCAAGTTTACTTCAAGATTGGTATCAGACTTTAAGTCTTTGCTGTAATTGTTTAAGATGCCTTGAGCATTGTCCAGCTCAACGGTGTTTTCACCAACCACAGTGGTAATTTTGGTTTTACCAGTTTCATACTTAACTGAACCTGCTAATTTAACTTTGGTTGCTTCATCTACTTTAGCATCTAATTCAGCTACAGCAGCCTCAACTTCAGCTACAGAAGCTTCAACTTCAGCTACAGAAGCTTCAACTTCAGCTACAGAAGCTTCAACTTCAGTAACACGGCTGTCAAGATTAGCATAGAGTTTTTCTAAATCATCTACACGCACGCCGAGAAGAGCCAGCTCGTCAGCAAACTCATCGTTAACTTTAGTAAATGTGTTTGTCAGGGCCAATACTTCTGCATCCAAAGCTTCCTGGAGTGCAGCTACATCGCCTTGAAGTGCAGCAATTAAGCCATTGACAGTGTTGAGATCCTCTGTACGAGCAGCTTTTAAGCCATCAACATCCTTGGTTACCCGACCTAAACGATCATTAATGCGGTTGGTTACCATAGTGACGTAATCAGCATTGCTTTCAATAGCAGACTCAAGATCATAAAAGCGATCTTCAACTTCGTCTTTACTTACATAAGAAGCAGCGATCACATCAACGTCTCTGGTTACACGGCCTAAACGGTCGTTAATTCTGCTGGTAACCATTTCGACATATTGAGCGTTGTCGAAGATTTCATCTTCAATAGCCCATAAGCTGGAAGCTAATACTTCCTCTGCGATAGCTTTAACAACAGCTTCATCCACATCTTCAACTACAACTCTTTCGATAACACCAGTTTCAACGATTGTCTCTGTTGCTAATTCCTTAGCTTCAGCCAAATAAGCTTTGGTTAATTCGCCAACTAATTCAGCGAGCACAGCCTCAGCTTCCTCACTCATTACAAACGGACGATCAGCAGACTGCAGACCAGCTGCTGTAAGTTCTTCTGCAACTGCTTCCTTAACCACAACGTCCAGATCAGCAAGTTTAGCTTCAATCAGAGCAGCCAACTCATCTGTGACTGATTCTAACTCAGCTAAAATGTCAGCGGTGATGCGCTCTTGAACGCCAGCAGTGTTGGAAACAACTTGGCTTTCTACTAATGCTTCCAATCTAGCTAAAGCACGAGCAAACACCATAGCAGCTTCATAACGAGTCATGGTTCTTGTTCCACCAAATGTACCATCAGGATAGCCTTCGACTAAGCCTACAGCAGCTAACTTAGTTATTGAGTCGTAAGCCCAGTGATGTGCAGGTACATCTGAAAAAGGATTAGCTGCGAATACAGATGCAGACAGCGCAAGAACTAATATCGCTGCTAATACTGCAGAAACTTTTTTAGAGTTCATCAGCAATAACCTCCTAATTGATATTTTGCCTAACTTCTGGTAATCAGTTTAGTAAAGCGTACAAACGAGTTTCCCTGTGTTTCCTCTCCGTACTGCTTTACTGCCGATTTTTTATCACCTCTGTTAATAGTATAATGCTTTATGTATAAGCAGTAATTCCCCCTTTCCCATCAATTTTACAGAGGTTAGAAAAAAAGGAAAAAGACCGATTTCACAACATCATCTTTTTCTTTCTTTCTACACTTCTCAAGTATATTCCTTCTACAAAATTTATTTTTTTTGAGGGTGGTTTATGTAAGAAAAAGTAGCTACAGCCTGCCGCTATAACTACTTCGATTTTATTCTTATCCCTGCTGAGATATGGCAGGTGTTAGATAATGGTTGAAGATAAAAAATATTATAGCATTATTGTTTTATAAAGACTTTATTATTTTAATCTTGGATTATATCCAGTTTAATTTTCACAGGACCAGCTGCAGCAAAAGTATCTTCTAAAGCTTTTGCTTGAATTTTGATCTTACCTGAACTGGCTTCCGCTTGGGCAATAGCATTCATAAACTCATTGCCGTCCACTTCTACAGCACCACCACCGATTGAGGTAATCATGCCCTCGCGAACAGCCACAGCATTTGCCCTGTTTAACAGTTCCAAAATTTCCTTATCCACGTCTGGCTCAGCGTCCAGATCGACTACTGTTTCCTCCAGCACTGTGTCTTTCGGAAATATAAGCTCATTTTTGATTATCCCTAAATAGGCTTTGACCGGTTGGCCTACCACAGTGTTTGTTTCTGAAAGGACCCGCACAACAAACAATCCCTGTTCCTGCTGAATATAGAGGGCTGCAAAATCCACTGCATCCTGGGGTATGATGATTGCTGATTCAGAATCGCTGTCAACCCTTGCTCCAGATTGATAAGCAATTCGATCAGCTGTTTTTAATACATCATACAGCCGGCTGTAATTTTCCTCTAAATTATCGCTTGCTTCCACAACTTGAGCATAAATGATCTGTTCAGCCCGGAAAGCAACGTTGCCGAGGCGGATCCAATTGGCAAACATGTAGAGCTCACTGTAGTCTAACGACAGCTCCTCGTACTCAGCTAAAAGCTGATCATACTCTAACTGGAGCTGAGCACGCATCTGCTCTAACTCCGCATAAAGCTCCTGTGCTTCGGCCAAATCCGCCGCTGCCGCATCACGCTGAATAATTAATGTCTGTAAGTCTGCCTCCATTTGACTCATAGCCTGAATACTTTGATCCAGCTGCTGCTGATTAGCAGCCAGAGTTTCTTGAATCTCTTTCATCTCAAATAGTGCTGTCCGCACATCATCTGACGCAATAGTTAAAATTACAATGGAGGCAACAGAAATAAAAATTCCGGTAAAAATAGTGATAATAATACCAGTATATTTTGGGCGCAGTCCAAATAAAGTGAGCCGCTTACGACCTACTTTCATACCAATTTTATCGCCAATATAGGCAATTACACCGCCTATAAAAGCGAGTATAAAAATTAAAGTAAAACCATACATCTGCAGCTCACCCCTTTCAAATCCCTCCACACCACTGACCATCCTATAGCTGAAATTCGCTCCCTAGGTAGTACTGTCTAGCCAATTTATCTTCTGCTACATCGGAAGCTCCCCCTGATACAAGGATCTTGCCGTTGTGCATAATGTAAGCCCGATCAGTAATCCGCAGAGTTTCTCGCACATTGTGGTCGGTGATCAAAATGCCGAGATTCTTTGCTTTTAGAGAGGCTATTATCTGCTGAATCTCGCTGACTGCAATAGGGTCTACCCCAGCAAATGGCTCATCCAGCAGTAAAAAAGAAGGATTTCCAGCTAAAGCCCGGGCAATTTCAGTTCGTCTGCGCTCGCCCCCAGAAATCTGATAACCTTTCTGATCTCGAACGTGCTCTAAGCGAAATTCCTTCAGCAGACTCTCCAGTCTCCGACTGCACTCATCATGACTTAATCTATATAACTTCAGCACGGCCAAAATATTTTCGGCCACACTTAATTTCCTAAAAACTGATGGTTCCTGCGGCAGATACGCGATTCCTAATTGTCCGCGGCGAAACATAGGCATTCGAGTTATATCATTGCTGTCTAGAACAATCTTTCCAGATTCAGCCCGTTCCAATCCTACAATCATTGCAAAGGTAGTCGTTTTTCCTGCTCCATTAGAGCCTAATAAACCAACGATCTCGCCACGATTTACTTCTATACTTACTTCATTTACAACTGTTCGCTTTCCATAGCGCTTTACTAGGTCAGTGGCTACAATACTCACGGGTCTGACCGCTCCTTCTAACCTGTCTTTAACATTTTTGCAATGATTCGAGCAGCTCGCTCCACAGCCCCACTGGTACCAAATTCCTCAGGCAGACGCTGTAGTTTCTCCAGATACTCTAATCTACTATTTTGGTCCTCCAGAAGAGTAATTACTGCCTCAGCGACTTTTGCTTCTGTAAAATCATTCTGCACTAACTCAGGAATTACATAGTCCTGCATTAAAAAATTAATCATTGCAAAAGGAGGTTTCCGCAGCAGCATTTTATTAAAAAGATAAGTCGCAGCAGTTACCTTATGTATCGCTACCGCCGGAACTTGAGATAGTGCTGCCATTATGCTTGCTGAACCACTAGTCACAACAGCCGCATCAGCGCAGCTGAGAACGGAGTGCACATCATCGGTAAAGGTTACAGCATCGACATCCCACTTCTCGATTAGTTTATTACAGCACTCTTGACTAACAGATTGAGGAACTGTTACTACTGTTTGAATCGAGCGTCCTTCCATATTAATTCGGTTAACAGCTTTAAATAATGTGGGAAGATATACGTTTACCTCTGTTTCTCGCAGGCCGGGTATAAGTGCCAAGATTGGTTTACCAGGCGTCAGGTTCAGCTCCTGAGCAGTTTTTCGCCCTGGCTTAGCATCAGCTATATCAACCAACGGATGACCGGCGAACTCCACTGCAATACCATAGTTTTGACACAGCTCGGTCTCATAACGCGATACGCCAATCACCAGATCCACTGCTTCCGCCAAACGTGAGATTTTTACCTCTTCAGTACCCCAGTTTAGAGGCGAATTGTAATACGCTACAGGAATCTCCTTGGTTTTGGCCAGTTCAATCAATTTCAAGCTGAATACAGGCAGGCCAATCTGCACAATCAGCCCTGGCTGAAATTGATCCATTGACTCTGAGATGCGCTGAATCAGGCGCTTAACAACATGAGAAGCCCGCAGCGCTTCAAAACCTCCCAAGTTCTCTAGTTCAGATATATTATAAATCAGCTCAACTCCACTATCCTGCATCAGTGCTCCACCAACACCGAGCAGGGCAAGATCCGGTATAATCTCCTTAAGAGCCTGTGCTAAACTAGCTCCGTAAAGATCACTAGAGTTGTCACCGCCAATGATCATTATTCTATTCTGCGCCATTGCTATCATTGGCTCCTCTCTTTGTAAGCACAAAGGTCAATTCGCTTTCTGCTGCCAGTTCATCGTCGACCCGAGCTTGAGCAGCTGCTTTGACAAGGCGGCTGCTGGCCCTTAAAATATCAACCTCGATTATCAATTGATCTCCGGGTCTAACCATTTTTCTGAATTTCGCCTTATTGACAGCAGCCAGCAGCGGAACCGCAGCATCATTCCCATCATCAGCATCCGCTGCTACAGCTAATCCCCCTGCCTGGGCCATAGCCTCAATAATCATTACGCCAGGCATCACTGGAAAATGGGGATAGTGACCTTGAAAAAAGGGCTCGTTAATAGTTACATTTTTAACCGCCACTATCCTCTTTCCCCTTTCTAACTCCAGCACCTTATCCACCATCAAAAAGGGATAACGATGCGGCAGCTGCTTCAATATTTGATCAATATTCACCGAGGATCCACCTTCTCATTAAACAATATTTAGCAAATAAGCCGAGATTTCCTCGGCTTGTTTTACTATTTCGGCACTAAAAGCTTTTCTCCTGCCAAAACTCAGCTGGCAATCAGCCGCTGGTATTTCTTGCCGATTTCAGACTGAGGATCGTTAAAAATAACCTGGGGCGCTCCAGATTCTACGATTCTGCCCCGATCCATCAGGACAATTCGATCCGCAGCTTTCAGCGCAAAACCAACTTCATGCGTTACAATAATCGATGTTGTCTTGGTTGTCTGCACCAATTCCTCCATCACTTCTAACACTTCACCAACTAGAATTGGATCCAGCGAGGCAGTAGGCTCATCCCAAAGCATCAGCTGCGGATTGGAAACAAGGGCTCGGGCAATACCCACCCTCTGCTGTTCACCACCGCTGAGAGCAGAAGGATACTTTTTCTCAGAACCAGTCAAACCAACCTTCGCCAATGCCTGCTTAGCTCTAGCTTCTGCCTCCGCCCGCGGGATACCTGCCAAAACGAGATGAAACATGACATTATCTAACACAGTCAATCTAGCAATAAGATTAAACTGCTGAAACACAAATCCAATTGTTCTCCGAAATCTGCGCAGTTCCTCATCTTTAAGACTTAAAACCGATTGGCCATCAAGTAAGATTTCACCCGCATCTGGTTCAGTTAAGCGATTGATACAGCGGATTGTTGTCGATTTACCGCAGCCGCTGGGACCCATAATCACTATCGTTTCACCGCGTTTCACTTCCAAATCTACACCATCAATAGCAATCTGTTTGCCGTACTGCTTTTTCAAACCTTTAATTTTCAGCATCTGGATCCCTCCTTAAAACCTTTGCTTTGTACGGTTCAGTAAGTTCAACAATCCTGGCCTGCTTGCTGGAATTACAATCTCATGCATAATCTGCACGTTGCTTAAGCCTAAGGAAAGGCCGGCCATAATTTCATCTGCATGAACTGGACTGAACTTCTCAGAAAACATCCCGATTAGGCCGCCTAAGACAGCCCCAATAATCAAGACTGTACTCATGGAAACATAAGGAATTGCTGCCCTGCTTAAAGTGTAAGTCGCGGTCAGCAGCGCGGTTCCCACGATCACTCCCAAAATCATGACTGGATTAAAGTAACGAACTAATCGGTTTTTGGAAGCCTTCTTGTTAGCTCTAATCCATTTCAGGGTACTAAAGATTGAAGCATGATCCAGCATGAGGAACACACCGACAAAAACGATCGATAGAATACCAGCTATTGTAGCACGCACTTCTTTGAGGATGCGGAACACTTCTGTGCGTGTATCAGGATTAACTGTACCGACAGAAATAGTATAGGTGTTGAGGTACTGGTTATCTAACTGCTCCCGAATCAGCGGCTCAACTTTTTCCTCATCAATGGTAGCGTTTTCTACTAATATCTGAATTCTTTCCCCTGGAATTACCTGCCCACCGATATAATTGTCGACCAATCGCACTGACTTACCGATCTCTTCATCATCAAGCTCTGGAAGACTGTCACGAATATCAACAATTTGGTTGATGATTGCTTGAACATCAATTTCCTGAACGTTGCTGATCTGTTCTGAAATACTGCCTAAGCTGGAGCGCATCGAAGCTACGTCTAGATTTTCTAAGCTGTCCAAACCATATTCAGCTGCTCCCTCTGAACCGCTTTTCGCAATATTTTTCAGCAATCCGTTTAAAAATAGCGAGATAATCAGCTGCTCACTGGTGGACTGAGCTCCATTCTCTGCTAAACCTTCATTCAACTGCCGCATCTGTACCTGCAGTACTTCTAGCTGCATTAACGCTTCTTGAAAAGTAGTCAACACAGCGTCTGCACGCTCAACTGCTACTGCCGCTTCAACTGACAGCTCATCAAGCTCTTCCAGCAGACGCAGACTTTCGCTAATAGCATAGTTTAAACGATAGCGCTCGTTTTCCAACTGAACTTCACCAACCGGCTCACCCACTAGGTCATCGCTGTGATATTTATAGCCTGCTTGAACTAACACTTCTCCAGCTTCAGCAATGGAACCAGAAACAATCATGCCTTGGGCTTGGTTTCCCTGGACATCGAGAACTTCGATCACTACATGATCTGGAGCAATTGACTCACCTTTAACCGGTGCCTGCTCACTCATACCTTGAACAATGATCTGTTCTCCTACCACCAAATTGGAATTATGATTAAGGGTAATCTTTACCTTTGATGCATAGCTCAATAGAAAATGGCGCATTTCTACCAAGGTCTTCATCAAAGCATCCAATTCTTCTCCATACTCCGCTGAAGATACATTGGACAGTTTTGCTGACTTGGCTTGCTCTTTCAGTACCTCCATAACCGCATGGGCAGTTTTCTGCACATCTACTTCAAAGCCAATGGGAAAACGCACTTCTAAAACTTGATATTCCTTAAGAATCTCTCTTATTTCATTCATTACTGCTTTGGAATGCTCTGCAGACTCTAAAACAACAAGCATATTCTTTCCATCTTTAAACGCAAAATCGACACCATCAAGCTGACTGAAGCGCTGCTGCAGTGTTTGGGAAACACTAGGATGCACGCCGCGCACCAGTACACTTGGCTCAACAATTACAGTGTAACTGCTCAAACCAGGCACGCCGTTAAAGATCGACGGCAGGCGGGAGAAGGTGTCCTCAGTCTTTGCTTCTTGAGGAAAACCAAACAGAAAATTCGCTTGACCTGCAACTGAAATCGTCTGATTGATAACTGCACCTTTAAACTGCTGGTCTGCAATTCGTTCTAATTCACGGAGTGCAGCTTCTTTTGAAGCTTCGCGAACATGGAGGATCAAATCATATTCTCCATTATCGCCAATTACATCCTGGATTGTATCGCCAAAATACGAATCCACTGCCCAGGCTACTCCTGAGGAGACTGCGGCTCCGACAATGATCGTAACCAAAATTAGTATTATATAATCACGATAAAATCCGTCCCTAAAAAACTTGAACATAAAAAACCCCTCCTCACCTGGTGTTTTAATTATAGCACACCACGCAGGAGGGTTTTAAGCGGTAATAGTAGCTATTACTGGGAGCTAATGTCTATTCTGCCTCATTTCGCCTAAATTCGCCTTTAAATGGACCGATAAACTCCATCATTTCCTCTGCTCTCAGCATGACAAAGTGTTCCCCATAAAGCTTGGCATCGCTGACTTCCACAGTAACATTCTGCAGGAAATCAACTTTATCCTCAGTCCGCAAATAAATCATCTGGTCTGCCCACACAACAGCATCGTCAGTAGTAACTTTAAGATTGCCAGAGCCGATCATCTTCTCCAGCTCCGTGAAGTATTCCACTTGATCCCCTGTTAAGAGCATGTCTGCCTGCTCTACCCGCACATTACCAGTTACTAGTAAATAATTGTCATTACGGCGAAATTCTACGAACTGACCGAACACAACGATATCATTGTAGGTAATGCGCACATAAGCTCCCTCAATTTGAGAAACATCCGCGGTAAAAGTCTCTGTCTTGAGATTAAACCCACCAGCTTTTACACCTTCTGGCACTCCAATGATATCTACATCGATATTGGTAGAATTTGTCTGCGCAGCAGCACCAGCACTGAACAGTGCCAGCATTGTAATCAAAATGATAACAACAGCAGCTTTATTCATCAGATTTTCCTCCTTGATGTATGGTCACGGATGTATTCCCCATAAACTCAAACGATTCGCTGGTGCCATGCCAGACCAGCTGGTCGGTAGCAAGGTAGAAACCAGCTTGATCTTCAACCACCACATTATTGCTCAAGTGCAGTTCGTTTTGTTTTGGCGACCAAACTCCCTGTTCAGCCGAAAGATAATACTTAGGCTGTTCCGCTTCATAAACAACCATTTGGTCTAGGCGATTTAAATGAATCAATTCATTATCCTGTCGCAGAGATTCTGCGGTCACTTCCCATTGGCGGACCCCTTTGTTGTTACCTACTAACGTAACATTCTCCAATGTGACACCTGGATCAGCTGTTTCAACCTCATGACCGTCACTTTCCGGTCGAATCAGAAGCATCACCCCGACAATGGTAGTAAATATGATAATTGCAGTAATGGCAGCTTTATGCCGCTGCACAGCGACCATAACTTCACCTCGCCTCTACCGACAGGTTAATCACTCTCAAATAAGTCTTTAAGATCTTCGAGTTCAAAGAAACTGATTCCTTCCTTCGAACTAATCTCAATTGGCAGTTTCGGGAAAGCATTGATTGAATACTGAACTTTAAACTCTTCCCGAACCTGATCGTAGCTGAACTTTAACTCACGGCAGTGCAGATCAAAAGTTAGTACCAACTTGCCAGTCTGCAGCTTCTGAGTTTTCTCAGGCTCATAAATTAAATCATAGCTGAGTCTTACTGTCTCAGACAGGTCGAAGACAATTTTTCCATTCACCCATTTAAGCGCCTGATTACTGACATTATATACTGCACCGAGATTAAATACCCAATCAGCTTGCGGTCGATAACTAATACTGCCGCTCAGATCTCCGAATCGATGGTTGTTTAGATCATAATTTGCCACAAAATTGACAGTCACTGGTTCAGCAGCACTGCTGTAACTGATCTGAGTCAGTAAGTTGTTAAACCGCTGGGTAAGAAAATTATATCCGCTGCTGAGAACTAATGTGAACGGCTGTTTTGAATACCTGAAAGTTCCGCTCAACTGGTCTTCTTGTTTCAGCTGATCAAATTTAAATGGAGTCTCTCCCCATACAAAACGCTTATAATAATTTGCAGTTATCCGCGTATTTTCGCTCAGCTGTTGAATCAATCCTAAGCGTCCGTATAAAGCCTGCTGGTTTTGGCCAGTATCGTAAAAATACCCGGACACATTCCCGCTCAAGGTCAGAGTAGTACCATGATCTGATCGCCAGCTCTGAGTCAACAATTCGGCATAAGGCGCAAGCCTCCAGCTGGTCACCCCCGAAGGATATTCACTAAACTTACCAAGGGAAAGCTGAATCCTACCGGGAATACTAACACCAGCTACTGTTGGGTTTTGCCACCGCCAAGACAATTCTGGCAGACGGTTAACACTGCTCCATGCAGGAACCTTGTTCTCGTCCAGCAGATCCGGATTGTACTTCTGCTGCACTGCTAAGTTTAATGAATGGTTGTTGAGGCGGTAGTTTGTTTCAAGCAGATAATCGTAAACTTTAGTATCATCGGCAGCCATAATTTTTGAGCTGGCATTGAAATCCCAATTAGTGCTCAGCAGCTGCCGCCAAGCTCCCGACGCAGTCCATGCACTAGTCTTGTCAGCTTCCTTTTGGTTTAACCGATAGTTGAAACTGCCATTCAAGCGCATCTTGTCAGTTTGATACGATAAGCTGGTTGAACTAGAGCTGTCCTGCTTCAAAGCCGCACCCTGATACTGCCTCGCATAAGAGTTCTTGGTAACAAAGCTGAAATTATCTGCAGTAAATTTATGCTGAAGCTGAGCTGCCAAGTATTTGCTGGTGGCAAAAGGCAGAGTATAGAATGCCATTTCACCTTCCCCGAGCAGCTCATGGCGGTAATTATGATTTACACCTAAACCTAAACCTTGGCGGGTATAGTAATCATAAAGCAGAGCTCCATGAGCATTTGAACTGAAATAGTAGTTATAACGGTTCTTGATATAATATCCATCCCTGGCATTATAGCCGATTTCCGGCAGAGTAAAATCGAAATCATCATAGCGTCCATCGAGAGGAAGAACCAGATAAGGCCAATAAAACAGCGGCAGCTTCCCTTCATAAAAGCGTACTCCGCGAATGACCATCTTGTTACCGGGATAGATCTCAAGTTTATTGACAGCCAGATGATAATGGGGTTCGCTTAAATCACAAGTAGTCAGGACACCTTTATCCATCAGATAGCTGTCAGAGTCTATTTCAACATGGTCACTAAAAACAAAAATCGGGCCTTCAATTTTTTCCGAAACCAGTTCAGTCCGGGGCTTTACAAACTTACCCTGAGCCTGATCCACGTTATAAATTAAGCTTTCACCTTCAAGATAAGCATCGCCCTGTTCCAGCCTGACACTGCCCTCCAGGTATAATTCCTGCTTTTCCATATCCCACAGCAGCGAATCACCTTTCAACAACAGATCATCAACTGCAAGAATCACGCTGCCGGATGCATACAGCAGCTGCTGTTTATAATCCCAGCGTGCTAGATCCGCACCTTCGATCGTAATCGGCAGCTGAGAATCGGCTGCTGCTGTTCCAAAGCTGACTAGCACAGCAAGCATGGATACCAATATAAAAATTCTAAATCTGTGCAAGTATACCACCTTCATTTCAATGCAGCCGGTCCGCACGGATTAACAAAACAATACCAGCTATTGCAAAGATGCTGTTAGTCAGCCAAGCAGCAGCCAGGGGTGGGATTACCTCATTAACCGCCAGAGAACGGCAGACAGGAGTAGCTACATAATAAAGAAGTGTCACCACTAAACTGACCGCAATGCCAAAGGATTTGCTGCTCTTGCTGAATAAGCTAAGGGGAGCTGCAAATAACACAAATATGAACGATGCCATTGGCAGTGCCAGTTTCAAATGATAATCTACCACAAAAGACAGCACCTTTAAGCCGCTGCGCTGAAATCGTTCAATGTGCTCCTTTAACTCTTTGCGGCTCATTTCATCGCTGGTTTTTTGATTGCCAAAATAAAGATCAGAAGAATCAGGAGTGATAATCTGCATTGTTTCAAAACGAGTTTGATAGCTCACATATCCGTCCTCATCGAGGTTTTGGATCAGACCATCCTCCAGATACCAATGGTTATCGCGGTAAGTTCCAGCTGCAGCCGTAATCAGGCGCGGGAACTGGTTAGATTGGGTTTCATAAACTAAGATATTCTTAAACTCATGCTTCTGTTTATTAACCTCGTTAATGTAAAAGTAGCGGTTTTCCCCCCCTAAAAAGAAGATGTTTTCTTCAATTAGGGGTGAATCTTCTTGGTAAAATAACTCTCGGAATAACTTCTGGAATTCATGATTAGTCCAAGGTACGATTTCCTCATTCAAAACATAGGTAACTCCGCTGATAATCAACCCGGCAATTACCACCGGTATCATGATCCGCCAATAAGGCAGTCCGCTGCTGCACATAATAATCATTTCACTGTCCTGATTCAGACGGCCTAAACCTAAAAGAGTAGAGAAAAGGGCAGCAACCGGCAGTGTCATTACAACAATACCCGGCAGATAATAAATCAGCATTCTGCTTACTGTATTAATTGAAACCTTCTTAACTAAAAACAGATCGATTAATTCAAACAGCACTCCGCTCAATAAGATAACTGTAAATCCAATGACACAGAAGATAAAAGGCCAGAAAAATTCGCGCAAGGTATACCGATCCAAGATTGTTGAACCGCGCAACACCGAGGCTCGGCTTGGCTTTGTTTGAATCATCATCTAATCCCCTTTTCCCTTACACCAGATTCTGCATGATTTAGAACTGCCAGCGGAAGCACAGTTGATGTTCGCCGGCAGCCCAGTCATAGTCAATGCGCATCTGCTGGTGCGTATACCCGATGCCTAATCCTAAACTATCAATCCAGCGAGCACGTAAAGCTAAGTCTGGGGTTGGATAAAGTTCCACTCCAGCCAACAATTTGCGAGCTGAGTTGATGTTCCAAGCATCATTAATATCCAAGGCCAGCACACCATATCCGGCTAAATCTACCGCTGCTCCAATAGTCACATTTGTCGGAAGAGCAGTTTCGGTTTCACCAAGTTTCAGATGCCAAAAATTCTCAACTAATAGTCCAAAGCGCAGCCAGCTTAGATGATCGAGATTCAGCTGCAATCCTAGATCAGTACTGATGTACTTGTTCCCTGATTCTGGAACACTGATGTAGTGAAGAGCAACACCTGCATCAGTGGTCTCTAACAAGTCAGCTGCCACAGAATAGGTAATCTGCCGCAGTGACTCTTGATAGAGAATATGGAGCAGACCTGCACCGGTTCCATAATCAGGCTCTGCATAGCTGATCTGATACTGCTGGGATTCCCCAGACACTATTCGCAACTGCATGGAAAATTCTGGGGTGACCAATCCTTGTAATCCCGCCGGATTCCTGATTCCATGCATAAGAGCTCCACTAATAGCTGTACCCGGATTAACAGCGATACAGCTGCCCTGGAATACTATCAGCATCCCAACAACAAGCATCGCAATACCGATCTTTGATTTCACTAAAAACCCTCCATAGCTCGTGAAATACAATCCTCATCCTAGAAACGATGTGAATAACTAATACCTAACCCAAGACTTTCAAAATCAGACAAAATCAGCTTTGCATCCAGCTTCTGGTTAAACTTCAAGGACACACCTGTATTTAATCCCCGCCCATCATACTCCACGATAAAGGTAGTCACCGGTACTGTAAAGCTGCGGTCACTGCTAACAATGGAGACAGGATTCAACACACTGCTGATCCCGGCAAAACCTCTCTGAAAACGTCCGGAGCCAAAGCCGAAATGTCCTCTCACTCCCGGGATACCGAGCTGCATACTTCCCACGAGATAAAAGCTGGCTTGACTGCCATCAGTAGTTAAGCCAACAGCAACCGCAGGATAGTCCTGCTCCTGTAAGATTTGGACCTTAACACTGCCGGAAAAGGTTTGAGCATTGTTTTTAAAGTGCGCTCCCATACCTACTTCAACACCGGGGAAGGCGCCTAAGATTACAGAGAAATTCCCAGTGCCGCGCAGTGATTGGTACGCCGCGCTGACTGAACCGCTGGGTTTGACAGCAGCGGTTGGTATGTTGATTAATCCAGTTGAGCCGCTCACATTATGGGCGGAAACATTAAAGCTGGCGAGCCCAATCATAAGTACAGTAACTAATACGAACATTAATTTCCGAGATTTAGCGTGCATAAACTCATTCCTTCCCTTTTCCTAATTAGGATAAGTATTCTATTTTCTTAAAGTTTTTACCTCCTTTACCATAGCGGTAATAGCTGGAACAAAAAATAGATGGAACCGGCTGAATGTCCCATCTATAATACTTCTCCTAGCGCAGGAGTTTTATGACTTCACTGCTGATATCTTTTCCACCATATCTCACTAAATCCACATCGAGAACCAGCTGCAGATTGGCTGTCTCAGCTGCTTCAGCAATTGCTCTGTCTAAGGCAGCTTGAAACTCACTTTCTAATTCCTGTCTAAACCGCAAATACTCAGCGTATACTGCTCGATCCCGCTCCGCCTTTTCTGCCTCATCTACTGTATCCGATTCACTGTCACTCTGAAGCTGTGCTACTAATTGTTCGTATTTTTCTGCCAGCTGCTCATTCAATCTCTGCGCATACTGACTCTCACTTAAGATCTTACCCATATCGATCAAACCAATATGGTCAGGAGAAACAGTTTTGGTGGACAAAACCCACACGAGTGCAGTTACACAAAGAGCAGCCAGCAGCCAGGGAATGTATTTCTGCATCATAGTCACCGCCTTATTTGATCAACGACTATTATTCCCTGACTGCTGCTGCTCTACGCATATCACTCTCTAATTTCTGCTGTTTCGCCTTCAGCTCAACCTCCAGCCTCTGCCTGTATTGTTCATACATCTTGCTTAGTTTTTCTGCGTTGGCTTCCTCAAAGGCTGAGAGTTTCTCTTTCTGCCGTACTTCTTCAGCTTGTTGATAAGCTTGTAGTTTTTGATTGAGCTCCTGCTCGTACTCTGCCCGCATCACTGCATATTCTGCCCGCATTTCCTTGAGCTGATTTTCCAGCTTCGTGCGCTCTACCTCACTTAAGCTTACAATAGCCAGCTTAAGCTCAGCGTTGAGGATTGGTATTTCATACCGCTGGCGTAGTTTCTCAACCAGCTCGGCGGATTCTGCTTCCAGCTCTACCAAATAAGCTTCCACATTGGCAGTAAACTCTGCCTCTGATGCGGCCAGCTGCTCTTCCCAGTCCCTTTCAGCCTGCACCATCAGCGTCTGATAGTACTGCTCCAGCTGCTGTTCATAATCTTGAACAAGGTTCTGCAGTTCGGCGGCATAATCCTGATAAACTTGCTTGGTATAATCAGCTTTCTGCTGTTGAGCCTCATATTCTGCTGAAGCTGAGTAATAGTTCCTTACCAGAACAGCGCTCACGCTTATAATTCCCAGCAGGACAATAATCAGCCATTTTTTTCCCACTAGACCAGCTCCTTTACTTACTGAAGAGCTGCTATAACATCCTCTGTAATATCGATACCGCCTTGAAGCACTGCTGAAGCATCTAAAACTACTTCAAGACCTTTGACTTTAGCTACTTTTTCTACCGCTTCCACTACATTGTTGCTGTATTCCATTTCTAATGCTTCCAGTTTAGTTTGGTATTCCATAAACAGTTTAGCTGCCTCTTCATCATTCATATCGGCAGCTTTCTCATCATACTCTGCCTGCAGCTGATCGCGAGCTTCAAATAAAGGACCAGCTAAATACTGTGTGAATACCGCTTGTGTGTTAACAACACCGATCAGCTCATCAGCTTGTCCCTGAACAGAATTAACCCATACGAATACAACCAATAGTGCGACCGCAACTAGGGTGACAAGACCACCGATGTATCCTTTTTGTTTCAACACAAAAGACCCTCCTAAATATAATAATTACTATTTATAACAAGCATATTATAACAGCAAACCCTTTTGTGGCGCAAATGCAAAAAAACCCAGGCAGACTCCTTTTTAGGATGTCAACCTGGGTTTTTGTTAGAGCATGACTAGAAGGTATGGCCAAGACCGAAATAAAACTGACCTTCACGCTTAGCCTCTTCATTCAGTCCCCAACCGTAATCAAGGCGGAGCAAGCCTAGGGGTGTATCTAACCGGACACCAACACCAAAGCTGTTGCTGTCAAGCATATCAAGGAGATTGATTTCCTTGTTCGGCTCCCATGCCTTACCTATATCAGCAAAGACAACGCCGGAGACGAAATCATAGATTGGGAAGCGCAGTTCTGTGTTCAGCAGCAGCATCTTATCCCCAACCAAACCTTTATCTCCATAGTTATACCCTCTGAGAGTTTCAGAACCACCAATTTTGAACATCTCAGAATTGGGCAGTGTTCCGCTCAACGCCCGACCACCTAAACCTCTAACGGCAAGCACTACATTATCATCAAACAAATCAAACAGCTCATAATACCTGCTGTGCTGCAGTGTAATTTTGGAGTAGGTGGAAACTTGATCTGCGAAAGTAAACCCTGTTTCAAAATTAAAGTTGCTCTTATAACCTTGTGATGGTTTGAATGGATGGTTAGTAGTATTGTCACTAACCCCTGCTCCAATAGTAAGCAGTCTGAAAGAATCTTCGTAATCTGCAATGTCACCGCTGAAGGTGTAGCTGTCTGCCCGGAGAGTTAAGCTCGCTCTTGATGTATCACCAAGGCGGCGTCCCAAAGAAACATTACCCCCGAAAACATGCTGGGTTCCTGATACAGAACCATCCTCTTCCTTATAAGTCAACTCAATATCATCATGTTCATTATAAATATTTACTCCAAAAGAGGTCCCGTCGCTGAAAAGATAAGGTTCATGAAAACCTACTTTATAAGAGCGGGTTCCTCTACCAATCTCAAAGAACAGATTAGCACGCTGTCCATTGCCGAGGAAGTTATCATCAGAAATGTCGATATAGCCAAATAAACCGTTCTTAGAGCTGTATCCGGCACCAAAATCAGCACTGCCCGTCTTCCGCTCTTTCATTTCAATGGTTAAGATTGCAGAATCTGGATCTTTGCCTTCAAGTACATTATAGCTGATCTCATCAAAATACCCGAGCATAAATACTTTCTGCAAACTTGAGGAAACTTCCACAAAATCTAAGATATCACCAGGAGTGAAGGAAAGTTCGCGCAGAATTACATGATCCTTTGTCTTCTCGTTACCCTCAAGCACGATCTCTTCGATCTTTGTCAGAGCTGTCTCAACTTTGATAGTTCCAGTTTCTGAGATTTCAAGATTTACTGGTCTGAGGGCAATACCATGCTGTTCATAGGCCCACACTGGGAATTCCCTCAGGTCATCAAGAAGCTGATTAAAGTTGAGAATCTCCCCCTTTTGAGACTGCATGCTGTCAATAAAGTCCTGAACAGGGAGATCTCCAGCACCTTCTATTACAATATCTTCAACTCTTGGATTCTCTACCACTTCAAAGATAATCTTGATGCCGCCATCCTCTAATAGTTCCCATTTCGCTCCTACATCAACAAAATAACCGAGATTATAAATGGCTTCAGCATCACCAATAATATTTTGATCGACAAAAAGGTCATTAACCTTGGTACGGGTAATAGCCTGCTCAATCACAGCAGTGTCGATACTAGTATTACCTCTAATAGCAATTGCTCTGATAACTGGTACATTTTGCAGCTGCTGGGCGGTTGCAGTTTGAACTCCATTCACAGTCAGCAGAACCGCTAAGAAAAGTACTAATGCAATTTGTGCTCTTATGCGTTTCTGAAACATCTTTCGTTTGCCCCCTAACTTTAATCGGTCTGTTCGTAAATTCTACATTCCAAGTTCATTTCCTTCACATTGCCAACCAGTATTTCCTGCTAAAGCTGGGTGTTAAAACCTTCTTTTCAATTCTAAGCCAAAACGCCGATTAGCTTGATTATCAACACCAGCTTTTAGTGTCAGACCTGCTGGAAATTGTTCCCCTGAAAATCGATATTCTATGTCTAGATTTTCGGTAATCTCAGCAGCAAAAAAGCTGCGCTGATAGCTGAGATAAACATTAGGTCTGATATATTTACCAAGTGTAATATAGAGATTGCGTTTAAAGAGATCCGGATCTATTTGAACCGAATCCAGCAGAAAATACTTTTGGATTGCATGTTCCATTTTAGCAAACACTTTATTAGCTTGTTCTTGGATTAAACTCCAAATCTGGTCCGCTGTCAATCCGGCTGTGCTGAATGAATCCAGCAGCCGCAGCCAATTGAGCTGACTCAAAATCTCATGCTGGGGTAAAGCCGGATTAGAACTGATGGTCCAGTTAAGCTCATTGATTTCACCCTCAACACCCAAAATAACTTCCAGATCATTGATCACAGCAGTGCCAGCTACAGCCAGCCAAGGTCTTGAGCGCCAATCTGCAGCTTGAAACCTGCCGGATGTGATTGCAAAGGATGTTCCCAGCACATTTGCAGTACCATCTACTGCATTGATATCCGCTTGTAAAACAGGTTTAAGACTAGTACCAGCAATTGTCAGTTTGCCATCAGCAAGAACGTGTATACCAGGACCAAGTATTTCAAACTCTCTACTGGCAAAATCAATGTCCAAATCAACTTCTGGCAGTGGGATACGTTCGCCGGCAGTTTGGTTGTGGGCCAATCCACTAAGATACACCTTGGCCCGATTAAGGTTGAGATTGCCTTCCAGCTTGACTCCCTGCAAAGCTTGAATCGGCGCATAAAACAGTCCTGCGTTGGCAGTCAAATGCAGGTAGCCATCTACAGCTCCTTGCACTATCGGGTGGAATACGTGGGCATTGGTAATTTTCATATCTAGATGCGTATCTGGATTAAAAATATCGATGATTCCGTTTAAGTCAATACTGCCGCTGCTGCCGAGATATCCACTGCCCAAAACGGTTATCTTGTCATGATTGAAGAGCAGCTCCACGCCTCCAGCCCGCAGCTGTTCTAAATATGGAACCGGGTATTCGACCTCAGAAAGTGCCAACCTGCCATCAATTTGCGGCTTTTTAAGAGTTCCAGCAATCTGCAAGTCAGCTTCAACAAATCCATAGAGATCTTCGGCATAGCTGTAAGGTACAGTCAGCTGAAGGTCAAACTGCGGTTCATCAAATCCCTGCACTGTGCCCTCAACAATTAGTTCCGCGCCTGCTTTCACAATAGTAGAAGGCTTAAGATAGATCAAGCCATCTTCAAGCTCAACTTCAATATCTATCGCCGGAAAGTAACCGTATTCACAATACACTTCGCTGAACTGCACCTTCCCATGTCCGTTTAATTGGTCAAATTTACCAGAAAGATTAATCGCATAATCCACCTGTCCTGTTAGATCCAGACCAAAGTTATCAAAAACACTGCCTACCAGCTGCAGGGGAAAATTATCTGCCTCCGAGGAGATTTCAATCTGATCCGAAGCAAATGTCCCTTGGGCTTTCAGACGCCCATCAGCATTCATCAGTTCTAAGTTTTGGATCCAAATTTGATCCCGCTTGAATGTTAGATTGAGAAAACCAGTGATTGGCTCACCACCATTGGTCTGCTCAGTTTCAATACCGTGAAGCGCAGCGTCGATCAATTGAATTTGATCTAATCCAGCTCTCAGCCTGCTGGAGACTGCTGCTATTCGAAATTGGTCGATACCAGCATTTTCCAGTTCTAATATGCCCAATAACGTTCTGCCATCTGCACTGATATAACCGGAAAAATCCGCTCTGCCTACCAGCTGATAATCATCCAGCGGAAGTAGGGATAAGTCGAGCCCTGCAGCTTCCAGCTTTCCATCTGCTGTTTTGGTGCCAAACTCGTACCCACCAGTAAAATCTACAACTCCCCCCAGAATCTGCAGTGAAGCTCGGCCAGCAACCTGTTTGTTGCCGTATTCAAACTCAATCCTGCCGTTAAGATCAACACCTCGATAATCAGCATGGTGAATGATCAAGGTTCCATCTGCATGCAGCTGCTGGACAAACTGTTCCCAACCGCTGGACACAACAACTTCAGCATCCACCAAAACATTATCTAAAGGTAGTTCCTCCAGCTGAAGGCTGATCCCACTGAGATGCAGTTTTATGCTTATCCCTTCACTATCCAGCAATGCCACAGCTTCCTGCCACCGACCATTCTGCTCCCATGTCAGCTTAAACCCATCGGCAGTTCCCGACAATCTAGGGGTCCTGCCGCCAGCCAGAATCTGAGCGGCCACTCCACCCACAGCTGGCTGAAATGACTTCAATGTCCTTGATGCAGCGGTAAAATCTGGAAGCCAGCCCCGAACGTAGCCATCGCTGATCCACAAATCGAATTCTCCAGTTTCCCCTGCTGCTCCAGCTTTGAAGTAGTCAAGAACAAAACCTTGATTATTTTCAATATGCCAAGCTAACTGTCCTGCAGCGATCTGCTTATACTGCCAGGAACCGCTCCCAAATGCAGGCAGCTGCTCCTTGAAAACAATAATTTGATCAAAGTGGAAATCGCCAACCATTAAATCTAGATACGTATCGGAGCCTAAATGAATCGTTCCATCCACAGGCAGACTCCAGTCATGGCTTCGGAAAGTGAAATCTACCTGTCCATCAACGACCTGTATAACCGCCTTAGGGATTTGGGATAAGAACTTTTCGTTCCAGATCAGCTGCTGTACTCTCTCCCAACTCAACTGCTGCTGGGACCGCAGCTGCAGGTGAGGCTGTTCAAGGACCACTTGGCTGACTCCGTTCAGCGGGTTGATCTTAACGGTGATATCGCTGGTAAAAGTAAACCGCTCAGCAGCATAACTTACATTAGTTAGTTTGAACTTGGTAAAAAACTGCCATTCTACTTTTTCTACCACCAAACCAGGGTAAGCCTGCGAAAGTTTTTCGACAATAAGCCCCGGTCCAAGTTTAACTGCACCCCAAAAAAGCACAATGGCAAACGCTGCTGTAATCAGCAGGGAAATGAAAATGATTTTGTTTCTATGCTGCATCTTTTTCACCTATCATTGTTTTCCTTAAAAAGCAAAGGAGGGGGTCAACCCCCCATCACAACCCACTATAACACTTGAATTTCAAAGGTAGCTGAACCTTCTATTACATATTGTGTTGTTAAGCGCACCCTGATACTTTCGTGCTGATTATGATCCCGCTGATTAACACCAAAATCCTGCTCCAGCATTACAACTTCGCTGATTGGAATTGAATCATCCTCAGATGAAACAGTGTCGCTGTAGTCAAATTCGAAATCATATCCTGCACCCACATCAAAGAAGGGAATAAATTCCGCTATTAACTCATTGTTCCGTTCCCGATTCATATACTCTGCTAAGAGCATATCTAGATTTTCAGCCTCCGTAGGCTCACGCCACTTTTCATCAGTCTCCTGCTCCTGCAGCGACTCCCAGGTGGTGTGAACTGTGGGTTTTGCCGAGTAATATCCGCTGCTGCCGCCGCGAACAGTTACCGGAAGCGGACCCGGCGCAGTATCTTTAGGAATATCAATCCGCAGTACTCGTGTTTCAACCGCTCCCCGGTAAGGCCGAATTCTTACTTCAATCTCCACACTGTCCCCTGCTTCAACCTGAAAAGAACGGGGAATAGCCTTTTCAATCTCCGCGGTTCTGCGGACATTTTCAATATTAAATTTGGCTTCAATTTTATTTAAATCAATCCGCTGCAGATTATTTCCCATCAGCAGCTCCAAACCTTCGCTTAAATCAGATAGTGCCCAAGCAGCAATGTCACCACTGCTGTAAAACATATTTTCCCGCACAATGGGATTGCGCAGATTATCAGCATAAAACTCAAACCGAACATAAGCTGTACCGGCGCCAACCCGATCCAAGGTCGAATCAATCCCTTGACCCGCGCTGCTGACTACCATCGCCGGCAGCAGCTGATCATCTGCCACTGATTCGACACTGTAAACATCGGTTTTTTTCCGATCCAGATCAGTCACAGTAATTTCAATAGGAACATAGCTGGGTTCTACCCCCAGCATTCCAGCCACCCCAGCTGAGCGATCCTGAAAAACTGCACCCACACTTTCCCCAGCAGAAGCTATTTTATATGGGACCTCCAAGGTAGGCATTGTATAATGAATCACCGCTGGGGCCACAAAGAAATTCACATCACCCTGATGCATAAAAGGATGACCAAAACCAACAAAGCGGTTGTGCTCATCTACTTCTGTGATGGTACCGAAAGCAGAAACTTGAAAATCCCCCCGCAGCAGCTGCACTGCAAAAGCGGATCCCGGTTCTAGCTCTACTGCCGGCATTTCATCTGCAGCTCCACTCACGCCAGGAATTAGCTGCAAATTGAAAGGTTCAAGCACCTCTCTTAACTTATTCAAGGAGCGGCCGCTAATTCCGCTAACCGCCACGGGTGCAGCTATCTTTTGAAATCCTTCCGGAACTGCCAGTTCCGGAGCAGCTAAGCTGTTCATCAGATCCAGCATGGGACCTGCCGGGGTCACCAATCCGACGCGGTGATCCGAATATTCATAGGCATAGCTGATAGCTCCTAACAACATGCCATCGATATACACCGGACTGCCGCTCATCCCAGAGGCAATCCCACCGCTGCGGTCAATCGCATCTCCACTAACATGTACCATAACCATAGCAGGAACAGGAGCTGGTTGGCGAATTACAGTTATTACTTCCACATCAAATTCTTCGATCTCAGTCCCCTGCACAACTGTTTTTCCAATGCCTTTTAGTCCGGGATAAACTTGTTCCAAAGGATAAACCTCAGTTGCTCCCATCACTAACGAGGAAAACAAACACAGGAAAACCCCCACAAGTATGCAGATTTTTCGTGTCATGAGAGCCAACTCCTTATTCTCTGCTTTCAGGAGTGATGATTACTATGGCATTGCTCACTGGACGTTCTGTCCCATCTGATGGAATATTCAAGACCCGGTCGCGGATTACCATCGTTGTTGATCCGCCTCCATCAAGATTCATTGCATCTACAGCACCAAGTTCAATCATCAATTCTGCTAACTCCTCTAAAGTCATACCTACGCTGATCCCAGGTTGACGTCCGTTAACAGTAACAATTAACAGCCTGCGATCCGCTGTAACACCTAGAGCGGTGCGGGGAGCCCGTCCGGAAGCAATATCTGCTTGGAACCGTTCCTCTCCAGCAGTAATATAAACTTGTCCATCCTTAACCAAGCGGGGTCCACCGCCAATAATATGCTGAAACCCCTGCTCCAGCCAATCAGGATTTAGCTTGAGCTCAACCTCTATGGAATCACCAATCTCCACCTGCTGGAGGAAATCGCGGGCAAGACCGTGACCGGAGACCACGATTCCATTTTTTGGGATCACAGCTGCACCAGTAACCTTGTCAACCACAATTTCATCAACTACTATCAAATCAACACCATAAATATTAGTACGGGAATTTTCACCGTAATCGGGGGTGTAGATAATCAACTCATCAGCAAGGCGCGGTCTGTTAATTCCAGAAACACCAAATTCCTGTCCATCACTAAGCTTAACCCTGCCTTCTAAACTTACCTGGTCTATTACTATCTCACCTGGTTTGATGCCAATCGCTGTTCGATTGGCATAAGGCTCGCTGATAATCCTTCCGTCGATGGCCAGCAGTCCTAAGGGTCTGCCGTCAGCAGCAAAATACAAGCCATTTGCTGCCGCAATCGCCTGGCTTCTTTTGACCATCGAGCTTACTAGTTCTCGACCGTAAATTTGATCCTGCGAGAGTACAGACCTAATTTCAATCAGTGGATCCAGATACCGTACTTCAATAAAGTTAATAATCAAGGGTCCGGCGGCAATACCTTTGCGCATATGACCGTACCTTACTCCATGGGCAACTGTAATCACACTGCTGTCCACGTAGAGCTTATTAACCGAAATCGTCAGCCATTCTCCATCAAGCTGGGACTCAACTTCAGGCATAAAATAATTAAAATCCATCACGATTCTTGTACCAATCGCACCTGGACCACGACTGGCCCGAACAGCTTTCAAGGCAGCGTCCTTAAACTCTCTATTAACCGGTAGATTCGGAAGCTCATGATCAAGGTCAACAATTACTTTCATAGGATTGGTGTTCTGCCACACACGATAACTACTGCCTTCAGGTACAGGCACCCGGAGAGTTACTTTTGCTGCATCTACCTCGCAGAAAAAAGTTTGCGCAGCTGCACTGCCAGCAGTAATGATCAAAAATATGATAATCGACCAGATATGCCGTAAGCGTCCTATTTTCCCCAACCCTTTCGAAAATAACTAAAATTAGATCTGATGCATTATCAATTCTCTATTTCCAAGAAATATCCTGCTGACACAAAAAACCGCTTCCGTAAAAGCGGCTATTAAAGGCATTTAAAAATGCTTTTCTAAAATTATCAAACACTGGTCTGCTAAAATAGTCCCCATACAGCTGCTGACAGGCAAAACCCGTTATCAGTTTAGATATTTCTCAACCAGAGCGAGAGAGAAACTCCGCTCGAGAAGCATAAAACCAAAACCGTTAGGACCGCTGCTAACGTTTAAAGTATTGAAGGTATTCATTCGGTATGTGATCATACAAGGCCACGCTTAAGACAAAGATGCGATCATAACGTGTTAACAGCGCATCAATGTCTGCCGGGTCTGATCCAGAAAAGATTCTGTTGTCGGGATATATATGATAGACAGGTATCTTTGTATTCAGCTTAACTTCCATATCATCTGAAAACACCAGGGCTGAAGCTGTAAATGGCGCAAAACCATAATCAGCCAGATTTATCGTAAACGTAGTTCTTCCAGATCCCTGTTCACCCTTGTTACCGAGAATCAGCAGCACTTCCTGCCTGCCCTGCACTAATGGCTTTTGCCCATAGACAATTCCCGCCCACATCTGGCCGTTAATGTAATTAGCGTCATCGAAAATCACTGCTTCTTCAAACACTACCGGATCCGACCCATCAGCTGCATGAATTTCTATCACAAACTTAGCATGCCTAACTCGATCCTTCGGTAGTGGGATTTCAACATAATTCATTCCAAAAAGCATTTCTAAATCGTCAATGTAATCACGAGCGCTGGCAGCGCTAAAAGCACCTGCCAGGCAGAACAGTGTGCTGATCAAAACAAGGCAGAGCACACGTTTGTTAACCATCTAACCTTCCTCCTTGATTTATAAATAAGCCTCGAACCGGTTAATCCGTTCGAGGCTCAACTTTAGTCATCATCAGGCACATACATTACCATCTGCTTATAAATAACATCGCTCAGCCCAATGCCGCCGGCACCAGCCATTTCAATCGCCAGCTGCTCGTCATGCATGGATTGGAACAGCTTCTCAGCATTGCGGTTGCCAAACAGATCCGATTCTGGAACTGTATTGCGCATTTCTTTCAGCATCAGCTGGAGAAAGAGGGACTCGAACTGCACTGCAGCTTCTTTCAAAGCTTTTTGCGAAGTTGACAGCTGCTGAGCTTTATCTGTTAATAATTTACCTGGATCCCAAGCTACCTTCATGCCGGCAGACTCTCCCTTGCTACATGATAATTAGATCTCCATAGAGTGCCCCTGCGGCTTTAATTGCCTGCAGAATAGCAATAATGTCACGGGGACTAGCACCAACTGCATTCAATGCATTCACTAAATCCTCAACATTACTACCACCAGATAAGAGCATCAGACCTCCCTCTGGCTCTTGGACATCTATGTTATAATCGACACCGACCACAGTTTCACCCACAAAACCTGTTGGTTGACTAACGAACGGATTTGCATCTACCCTTACACTTAAATTACCATGGGATACAGCCACAGTTGCGATTCGAACATCTGCACCCATTACAACTGTACCAGTCCGCTCGTTGATTACCACCCGAGCTTTAGTATCGGGACGAATCGGCAACTCTTCTAGGAGTGCTATCAATCCAACAGTATTATCGGCATATTCCTCAGGAATCTTAACAGCTACTGTAGATTGATCATAAGCCTGCGCAATATTTTGGGTAAAAACCTGGTTAATTGTATCTACTAGACGGGCTGCTGTGCCGAAGTCTGGCTCATGCAGCACCAAATGAATTTCATCACTATAGCTGTGACTGTGAGGAATTTCCTGCTCAACAATGGCTCCGTTAGGAATTCTCGCCACAGTGGTATGATTCTGCTGCACACTGCTGGCTCCTCCCCGCACAACAAATCCACCGATGGACAGTGGACCCTGTGCCGCAGCATAAACCTGTCCATTTGCAGCTTGAAGAGGAGTCTGCAGCAGAAATCCGCCTTGAAGACTGCGGGCATCACCAATCGACGACACAGTTACATCAATTGTATCGCCTACCCGCACTGATGCTGGAATTGTGGCAGTAACCATCACTGCTGCCACATTGCGCAGACGCATGTCATCTGCTGAGACGGTAATCCCAAAGCGCTCCAGCATGTTGGCAACCATCTGCACATTGGCTAAAGTGCCTGAGCTGTCGCCAGTCCCATTTAAGCCCACTACCAAACCCAAACCATACAGCTGATTATCCCGCACTCCATGGACACGAGCAATGTCTTTTACCCGCACCAATGGAGCTTCTGCAGCAAAAACTGAACCAGCAGCGATAATTAATACCGCTAAAAAAGCTAGTACTGCTGTTTGACTGCGTTTATACATCATAAAGAACCTCCATTCGCTGACAGGCTAGAACAGCCAGTCAAAAAAGCGTGTCAGAATACCGGGTTCTTGTTTATCTCCAACTATACCTGAGCCGACAAACATAATTTCTGCATCAGCAACTAAAGATGAGTAAATTGTATTGTCGGGACCGATATCCCGGGAACGAATGATACCGGACATGACAATTTCCTGCTCTTCCCCGTTCACTGTAATTTTCTGCTTGCCCTCGATTTTCATTGTGCCGTTGTCATAGATCTCAACAACTTTTGTGGTCAGTTTAGCGGTTAAACTGCCTCCCCTGGAAGTAGTTCCTCCGGAATCAAACTGACTGTTGTGGGAAAAGCGAAGCAGCGGAATTAAATCTGCCAAAACGCCTCCACCTGGACCGATGCCGAGCACATTATCATTTCCGGACGATGTATCGGCTGATTGAGTAGCACGGGCCTGCTCAATAATCAGAACTGTAACCAAATCCCCAACCTGCCGCGCTTTATAATCGGAAAAAAGCGATCCGGAACCAGAGTTAAACAATGAACTTGCTGAGGCTGTCACAGTCATGCCCAGCAGCATTCCAACAACCAGAATTATTGGAGCAAACCTGTTGAACCTAATCCGCATTTACCTCAGGCCTCCAATCTCAACTTGCACCAATTCCGAGCTGATAACTTTACCATAGACAACTGTGCGGGTGCCGATGTTCTCCACAGCGATAATATCTCCGACAGCACCGGTCTGCTGCACCTTACCTGCGGCTGTAACGGTAACAGAACCCACCGCAGCCACCAGTGTTACGAGATCGCCCCGTTCAACAGCCGGTGGAACCTCAGCAGCATACACAGTTAATTCCGAACCGGCCACCAGCAGACGGGTTGCCCGCTTACCAACCAAATCTTCAACTGCCGCCAAGTTGCTGGGAATAGTTCTGCCTTCCCGTTCTTCAACCCGTAAATCTTCCCGATTGATCAATTCATGCCGTGCAATATCCCGCACAGGTACTACCACCTGATAAATATAGGTCTTTCCGTAACTTGGATTTCCTGCTTCCAAAGCAGATGTGCCAGAAGGCGAGCTGTCCGAAAACAAATTCACGGCAAGCGCATCCTCTGCTTCCACAGCAGCTTTCTGCGCAGGCAGCTTGTCCCCTGTGGTAACCCAAACCTCAGCCGCCCCCACTATTTGGAAGTCCCGGGGATTGACCCCGGCTTGGCGCAGCCTAACCTCGATTTGACCTAAGGTAAGGCGGCGGGTTGAACCCGGCAGGGCGGCTGCCCCAACATAGATGCTGCCAAACTTGGCTTTGGTCGCTTCATCTTTAAACTCAGCTATATCCGCCAGTAAAATATCTGGGCCGGAAACTTCAGCTGCAGGCAAAAGTTCAACCACTGGTTTTGCGGATCCACTGCCTGCAGCTGAAACACACAAGACTAGCAAAATCACTAACCCAATACTAATTCTCCTGCACATTACCATCACCTAGCGGCGTAGGTTATTGGCAGTCTGAAGCATTTCGTCGGCAGCCTGAATTGCTTTAGAGTTAGTCTCGTACGCCCTTTGTGCAACAATCATACTGACCATTTCTTCAACAACCTGTACGTTACTCATCTCCAGATAACCCTGGGCTATGTTGCCAAAACCATCTAGACCAGGTTCGCCAACAATTGGATCTCCGCTGGCAGCAGTAGCAGAATAGAGATTGCGGCCATCACTTTTCAGCCCAGCAGGGTTGACAAAGCGTGCTAATTGAATCTTGGCAACTGTCTGGGGATGGTCGCTTCCCGGCATCTGGATCGATACAGTACCATCAGAACCGATATTAACACTCAAAGCATCGTCATCAATCCGAATCTCCGGTTCAAGGGGGAAACCATCGCTGGTAACCAATCTGCCATCGCTGTCCCGCTTAAACGCTCCATCCCGCGTATATGCGATGGTACCGTCAGGCAGCAGTACTTGGAAAAATCCATCGCCTTCAATAACCAAGTCGAAGGGATTATCTGTTTGCTGGAATGTTCCTTGAGTAAACAATCTTTGAGTTGCCACCGGTCTAACCCCGTGACCAACCTGAATTCCTGTTGGAATCTGCGCACCAGCAGTCACTGGAGTACCGGCATACCGCACAGTCTGATACAGCAAATCTTGAAAGTCGACCCGGCTTTTTTTGAAACCTGTGGTATTCACGTTAGCCAGGTTATTAGCAGTGATGTCGATCTTATACTGCTGGCCATTCATTCCTGACGCAGCTGTCCACAATGCACGCATCATAGCACAATTTCCTCCCTATACTGCGGGGAAACTGTCTCCATCAATCAACAGTTTACGGCCTCTGTAAACCAGTCCAGCCTGTTATCCCCGTAATTTATATTTTAAATTGTAATTTCATTTACCAGTTTACCTAAAGTTTCATCAAAGGCTTGAATCACCTTTTGGTTGGCCTCATAAGCTCGCTGCACTTCAATCAGATTAACCATTTCCCGCACCGTATTGACGTTCGCCATTTCAATACTGCCTTGAATCACACTGGCATTGTACCGGAATGGTAATCCTGCGGCAGCGGAAGCGTGGTAGCGGTTACCCCCTTGATTAACTAGTCCTCGGCGATCTGGAAATTCTACAATCAAGAGCCTGTCCCGCTCAACCCCGTCTACAATCACTAAACCTTCAGAATTGATCTCAACCTGACTTGCATCACCTATATAAATCGGTCCATTCTGCCCTAAAACCCTAAATCCATCCTGAGTTGTGAGCCAGCCGCCAACATTAACTGTAAAGCTGCCATCTCTAGTGTAGCTTCGCTGCCCAGGTGTGTCGATTACAAAAAAACCTGGACCATCTATAGCAATGTCAAAAGGATTTCCGGTTGTATGAATTCTGCCCTGCAGAAAAGAATTATGGACACCAACTACCAGTGCACCTGTACCCAACCGACCAATCTGAGTAAATTTTGCTTTTTCCTGACGCATCAATAACTGTTCAGGAAAAGCCTGTAATTCTGCAGCTTGGCGGCGATAACCAGAGGTATCAACATTTGCTAAGTTGTTTGTCAACACATCGGTCCGGATACCCTGAGCCAGCATACCGGACGCAGCTGTGTATATACCGCGCAGCAACTTACCACCTCCTTTATTCCTCGCTTTATTAATCGGCTGTCTCTACGAAAAACTTTAGTAATTAATAGAAAAAAAGGCCGCAAGGCCTTAAGCATATGCACGAGATGAAACTAACACGCTCTGCATACCGTCAAGCATTTCCAACAGCTTGCCGCATCCCCTGGCTACACAGGTGATTGGATTATCGGCGACATGCACCGGTACATAGGTTTCTTGGTTGATTAAGTAGGCTAAACCATCGAGCAAAGCTCCGCCACCTGTAAGGATAATTCCTTTGTCAACGATATCGGCAGCCAACTCCGGTGGCGTTATTTCCAGCACTGATTTAATAGCATCGATAATATTTGTGATCGGTTCCGCTAAAGATACATGCAGATCATGGGAACTGAGCATTACATTTGCAGGCAGTCCACTAACCTGATCCCTGCCCCGCACTTCAAGATATCTATTTTCTGTGGGGTATGCGGTACCTATCTTGATTTTTATCTCCTCAGCTGTGCGCTCGCCAATAGCTAAATTATGAGTCCGTTTCACATGGCGAATGATCGCCTCCTCAAAGTGCGATCCACCAATCCGCAGCGAGTGGCTGACCACTTCACCTTTTAAAGAAATTACAGCTATGTCCGTTGTTCCACCACCAATATCAACAATCATGTTGGCTGAGGGCTGCGATATATCTAAACCACACCCGATTGCTGCAGCCATTGGTTCTGAAACTAAATAGACTTCCTTAGCGCCAGCCCTTAACGTAGCTTCTAATACTGCCCGTTTTTCCACTTCAGTAACACCAGAAGGTACGCACACAACGACCCTCGGCTTAAACAGCTGCCTGCGTCCAACTGCTTTATGGATAAAATATTTGATAATACTTTCAGTTAACTCGTAGTTGGCTATAACACCTTCGCTTAACGGCCGAATTGCCTGGATATTACCGGGGGTTCGCCCAATCATGCGCTGTGCTTCCTCGCCAATTGCACAGATGCGCTTTTTAGTCAAATCCATTGCGACAACCGATGGTTCCTGGAGAATAATCCCTTTCCCCTTCACAAAAACAATAATGTTAGCGGTACCTAGATCAATCCCAATATCGGTTCCAAACATAAAGAAGTGCCCCTTTCGCATGCCATTTCCTTCCAAAGTTTCGACAAAACCGGGGCAATTCCTTTATATATGTTTACGAGACGCGGCGCTTCTTGATATATTTCCGTTTGGTAGCCTCTCCACCGCGAATATGGCGTTCTGCTTTATTGTGTTCTAAAACCTGTTTGACCTGGGCAGCTAGTTCTTCATTAATTCTCGGCAGTCTTTCTGTAACATCCTTGTGGATTGTACTTTTGCTGACGCCAAATACACTAGCTGCCTGCCTGACTGTTGCATTAGTCTTAATTATATATAAACTGACATCCACCACCCGCTTGCGGATATAGTCTCTCATATTCGCTCCCCCTAGCCCTTTTTTGTTACATTTATATGCTAGGAGTGAGCGAATATGCTAGTAAATCAATATAACGACATATACTGCATGGGGTTAACAGGTTCGTTTTCGTAGAATAAGGCAAAAAAGATTCTGCCATCTTCTCCGGCCTGAGCGAGCATTTGGTTTTGATCAACCATATCCCCAATCTTTACTGCCACAGACCTGATACCCCTATACACAGTCTGCCAGCCGCTGCCGTGGGTCACTACAACCTCAAACCCGTCGTCACTGGGACTGATTGATTCCACCCGACCAGGTAAGACACTCCGTACTTGTTCACCGGCGGCAGCAGCCAGTTCTAAACCGGAATTAAAGCGCCAGTCTTGATAGACTGGATGCCGGTACCAACCATACTCTGCGGCAACTTCGCCTTTAAGCGGCCACAAAATTCGATCAAAAGAAACTGCCAACACTTCTACTGCTTCATCTGGACGCAGCTGTTGGGGATCTGGCTTTGGAGCCGGGTCTGGTTCTACCTGAGGACCGAGGGCAAGCTGTGTCTTGGGCAGATCTAATAGCCATGAATATTCCGTTTCCATTAAAAACTGCAGTTCCTGTTTCACAACTGCTGCCAACTCATCCCGTCCAATGGTCTGGGCAGCCTGGGAACCGTCTTCCACTGTCTTGGGCAGGAAATAATTAGTCACCACCCATCCCCCAACCAAGCCAATACAAAGCAGGAAGAGTGCAGCCCGCGCAATTTGGTCCAGCAGATTGCCCCTTCTAAACTGAAATGCCTTCTTAAACCAGCGGCCAACAGCAGCAAATATTTGTTGGACACGGCCGAAAAAATTCTTAACACGCATACTATCACCACCCTAGTGGTAGTATGCATCCATTTTTTCCAAAATATACAAAAACCGGAACTCACTCCGGTTTATTTTTCTGCCTATTAAACTGCTCTTGAATAATATTTTTAATCCGCACCGCCGCCTGACCATCCCCATAAGGATTTTCGCCCTGCGTCATCTGAACGTACAGCTCCCGGTCAGTGGCAAGCTTATAAATTCCATCAACAATCCGATCTGGATCAGTTCCAACTAAACGAATAAACCCGCTGGCAATCCCTTCTGGTCTTTCAGTAAATTCCCGCAGAACAATTACAGGTTTAGCTAAAGCTGCAGCTTCCTCCTGCAGACCGCCTGAATCAGTAACAATAAAACTGCAGCGGTTAAGCAGATTGATAAAATCCTTATAGCCACAGCTGTCAATTAGATGCACGTTTGAAAATCCACTTAAATGCTGTTTGACCACGGCTTGAATCTGGGGATTCCTATGCATTGCGAAAACAAACTCCACCGGCAGACTAGCTGCCGCTTCCCCTATTGCACTGCAGATATTGTTTAAAGGCTGCCCCCAGTTTTCCCTGCGGTGAGCAGTAATTACCACCACAGGACGGGAAAAGTTAAGGCGGCTGAGTTCTGTCATTGTAAACTGGTAATCTGGTTCAACCATCATTCTTAAAGCATCTACCACGGTATTACCAGTTACATATACTTTTTCTGCTGGAACACCTTCATGCAGCAGATTAGCGGCTGCTGTTTGCGTTGGCGCAAAAAAAAGGTTGCTGACCTGATCGATCAGTCTGCGGTTAGCTTCCTCAGGAAAAGGATGGGCTAAATTCCCAGTACGGAGACCAGCTTCCACATGGGCAACTGGAATTTGATGGTAAAATCCTGCTAAAGCTGCCGCTACAGCCGATGTGGTATCACCGTGAACCAGCAGATAATCGACGGGAGAGTCCCTCAAAATCTGATCTAATCCAGTTAAAACGGCAGCGGTCATTTCAGACAGAGACTGCCCCGGCCGCATAATGTTTAAGTCATGATCAGGAATAATCCCAAAGAGTTCCAAAACTTGATCCAGCATTTCCCGATGCTGACCGGTAACTATTACCGTGGTCTCCCAGTCAGCAGCTTGAAAAGCCTTAACTACTGGTGCCATCTTAATTGCTTCCGGTCTGGTGCCAAAGACAATTGCAATTTTACCCACTACAACACCCTCCGCTCAGATTTTAGCGACAGCGGTTTGATCATGCCAATCCGACCAGCTCCGTACAAACAGATTGCGGCTACAATCGGCAAAACTATAAACTGGTTCCAGCTCTGCAATTTAACTAAAATTAAAGCTAGTGCAGATGCAGTCAGGGTAAGCATATAAGCAGTTAAAGCCACCTGCCGCTGACTTAAGCCCAGCTCTAGCAGGCGGTGATGGAAATGCTGGCGATCTGCCTGATAAATGGGAACCCCTTTCTGCAAGCGGCGCACAATCGCACAAAATGTATCCAAAGTAGGGACAGAAAGGGTTAATACCAACAGCGGCAGATTAAACACCATATTTTCACTGAGAACGCTGTCATTAGCCAAGGCTGCAAAGATAAATCCGATAAACATCGCTCCAGTGTCACCTAGAAAAATCTTGGCAGGATGGAAGTTAAACGCTAGAAAGCCGAGGGCTGAACCAGCTAAAATCAGTAGCAGCCCTGCAGTATGAATAAAACCTAAAGAATAAGTCCAGGCAAAAAGAGCGGTAGCCGCTATTAAAATAATACCACCAGCCAGTCCATCCAAACCATCGATAAAGTTGATAATGTTAATTACACTCAGCATCCAGATAAAAGAAATTAGATAGTTAGGACTGGAGCTCAAAACCAAAAACGCAATCACAGCTGCCAGTTGACCTACAAATTTTGCGCCAGCTGAGATACCATCCCGGAAATCATCAATAAGTCCGGTAACCGCTATAATTGTGCCACCTACAAAATACGGGAGCAGACTTCCGTTGTTGAAGAAATGCGCAGTAAGAAAAAAAGCTAAATAAATCGCCACTCCACCGGCGGTTGGGATTGGAATTGTATTGATGCGGCGTTCATTTGGATGATCAAACTTATTAAACAAAATCGCCAAAAAAATTAATGCTGGGGTAAAGAGCAGCACTAACCCGAAACCCATAAGTAACTGGTCTACCATAAAATCCTCTCCTAACTCTCCCACTTAACCAACTTGATACCGGCTTCACTCAGCATTGCTCTGGCTAGTGCATCAGGGTAATCGCCTTGAAAATAAACGGCAGTGATCCCAGCGTTAATAATCATCTTACTGCATAAAATACAGGGTTGATCTGTGCAAAACAGAACAGCTCCTTCTGTACTTACTCCATGCAAAGCTGCTTGAATAATCGCATTTTGTTCTGCATGAATACCCCGGCACATCTCATGACGCTCTCCGGACGGTATGTTCAACTGCTCCCGCAGACAGCCGCGCTCACTGCAGTGCGCCAAACCGCTGGCAGCTCCATTATATCCGGTAGCAATAATATGTTTATCCTTAACCAACACTGCTCCAACCTGACGGCGCAAACAGGTGGAGCGAGAGCTGACCAATCTTGCAATATCCATGAAATACTGTTCCCAAGAAGGACGCATCGCTATCGGTTTCTCCTTAAAATTAACTTTAAGTAAATATTTCGCCAAAAAAACGCAAATTCCTAGGGTAAAGCACCCTAGATTAACTAGGGTGCCGAAAAAGAATTATTTAGTTCCAAATAACCGATCGCCTGCATCCCCTAAACCGGGAATGATATAGCCCATATCATTGAGTTTCTCATCAACTGCTGCAGTATAGATATCCACATCAGGATGAATCTTCTGCATATATTCAATACCTTCTGGAGCGGCCAGCAGACACATCAGCTTAATTGAAGCGCAGCCGATATTTTTAACATAACTGATCGCTGCCGCTGCAGAACCACCTGTAGCCAGCATTGGGTCAATCACAATATAGTCCCGCTCATGGCTGTCGCTGGGCAGTTTGCAGTAATATTCTACCGGCTGTAAAGTATCTGGGTCCCGGTATAAACCGATATGTCCAACTTTAGCTGTTGGGATTAACTGCAGGATCCCTTCCACCATACCTAAACCGGCCCGGAGGATCGGAATTACTCCAATTTTTTTCCCTGCAATTGTATAACCCTTAGTTGCGCAGATAGGAGTTTCAACCTCTACCTCCTCGAGGGGTAAGTCCCGTGTTACTTCATAAGCCATTAATAGTGCTACTTCGTTCACCAGCTCCCTAAAATCTTTCGAGCCAGTAGTTTTATCCCGAATCATAGTCAGCTTGTGCTGCACTAGGGGATGGTCGATTACATGAACCTTTGACAAAACACCGTCTCCTTTCTCTTGACTCACTCTGGATTTAGTTACTGCCAAGCATCCAAGATCGCTTCGATAGCCTGGAGCAACTCGGTGGCAGTACGGTGATATACTGCGACTGATTGTCCAAATGGATCGCTGACATCACTATCTGCCTTATTCATTTTCTCGTTGAGAGGATTAGTTTCCTGCCTTTCTTGATAGGCAAATTCTTTGATCAAAAATACTTTATTTGCCAAATCTGGCCGCAGATTTAGTATGTACCGTTTATGGTCTTGAGTCATGGTCAGAATCAAATCATATTGGTCGAGCAGATCAAAATCAACCTGTTTCGATCTATGGCCAGAAAGATCAATACCATGTTCCTGCATCACAGTCTGGGCTTGGGGGCTCGCTGGTTCAGATCCGAATGCATGCAATCCAGCTGAATCAACCATCACCTCGATCTGGCGCTCGGCTGCATACTTTTTGAACAGAGCCGCAGCCATAACAGAACGACAGGTATTGCCTGTGCAAACCATTAATATCTTCCGCATCAACCTGCTCCTTTCCCTAAGTTAAGACTGAACGACCTTATACCCTGCAGCTCGACGCAGTCGGTTCATGATCGCCAAACCCACATCTTCTTCAGCAAAACCTTCTACAAACACAGCATCCAGCCTAATTTGATCTGCTGTGCGGAGCAAATGGTAGAGCCGAGAAGCGGCGATTTTCGGCTGCGAACGAGGTCCAAGATCAAGAACAGTCAAGTTTGGGTATAAATCGGCGTGCTCACTGGGTGCCAGCACGCCTATATTCAAGTCAGCATATTGCGGCTGTGAAGCTAACTGATTGATTTTTTCTGGAACTCGATTACCAACAACCAAAATTACATCAGCTCTAGGTGAGTAATGCTTGTATTTCATCCCCGGTGAGCGGGGCTGCTCTACCGCACTATTTCCGGTAACACTGGAATCTACCTCAATCGGAACAAACTGCTGCAGCTGTTCCACTGTGACCCCTCCAGGTCTCAAAACTCGAAACGGCCAGCAGGTACAATCCAAAACTGTAGATTCCACACCCCAACCAGTGGGACCGCCATCAAGGATTAAGGGGATCCTGCCGTTTAAATCCTGGTACACATGCTCTGCCCGGGTAGGACTGGGGCTACCAGAGAGATTAGCGCTCGGTGCTGCGATTGGTAAATCCACTTTTTTCAGAAGTTTTAAAGCTAAATCATGATCCGGCATCCTCAGGGCGACTGTATCCAGGCCTCCTGAAACAATTTCTGGAATGATATCCCCTTTAGGCAGTATTAAACTTAAAGGTCCCGGCCAAAACTGTTCCATCAAAATCTCTACCGATTGACCATACCCTTTTACCAAACCTGCCACCTGCTCCCGGCTGTGAATATGGACAATTAAGGGATTATCAGCGGGACGCTGTTTGGCAGCAAAGATTTTGGCAACAGCCTCTGCATTCAAAGCATCAGCACCCAATCCGTAAACTGTTTCGGTAGGGAAAGCTACACATTCACCCTGTCTAAGTAAACTTACAGCCTGTTCTAACTGATCCGGATGAATAATCCTAGTTTCTACTGCCACTGCATAATCACCACACGATCTTTTCCAGCATAGTCTTGTACAACACGGCAGTGAGCAAAACCGCGCCGCCGAGCCAGTTCAAGAACTTGCTCAGCTTGATCAAACCCAATTTCCACCAACAGATGTCCTCCCGATGTTAGATATCTTGGTGCTTGTTGGATCAAAACCCGATAAAAATCCAGTCCATCCTGACCGCCATCTAGAGCCAGCTGTGGTTCTAATTGTACCTCTTGTTCCAAGTGTTCCAAATCACCGGTGGGAATATAAGGTGGATTGGAACAAATCAGATCAAAGCGCTGCGGCGGCACCTGACTGAGCATGTCGCTCTGCAAAAAAGAAAGCCGATCAGCCACATTCAGTCGATCAGCATTCTGCTCAGCAATTTTCAAAGCCTCTCTTGAAATATCAACAGCAACAACTCGCACCTGCTGCAGCTGCAGGGCAAGGGTGATGGCAATCGCCCCGCTGCCGGTGCCCACATCTAATACCAGCGGAGCTGTTTTTGACTGGAGCAGGGTTAGGGCTTGATCCACCAAAATTTCCGTTTCCGGACGGGGAATTAAGACAGCCTCAGAAACAATAAATTCCACGCCATAAAATTCCTTCCGTCCGGTTAAATACGCAACAGGAACTCTTCTGCCCCGCAGGCCTATCAAGCGTCGGTAAGCATCAACTTCCGCCTTTTCCAAAGGACGATCTAGATTCATATATAAATGAACTCGATCTGCCTTCAGAACGTGGGCCATTAAAACTTCAGCATCCAGTCTGGGGCTGTCACAGCCCTTGTCCCGCAGATAGGCTGTGCTTATATTGACTAATTCCTGTACAGTGTATAGCTTAGCCATTGATTAAGACTCCATTGTTTTCAAAAGTTCTGCTTGATCCGCAGTAATCAGATTATCAATAATTTCATCAAGATCTCCCTCAAGCACTGCATCTAAACGATATAAGGTAAGATTAATTCGGTGATCGGTAATCCGTCCTTGAGGGAAGTTATAGGTACGGATCCGCTCGCTCCGATCCCCTGTCCCGACTTGACTGCGGCGCTGAGCTGCCAGTTCCGCTTCCTGTTCAGCCTGAAGCTGATCCAGCAGGCGCGCACGCAAAATCTTCATCGCCTTTTCCCGATTCTTGTGCTGCGACTTTTCATCCTGACAGGAAACAACTAAACCAGTGGGCAGGTGGGTAATTCTGACTGCTGAATCAGTTGTGTTTACACTCTGTCCACCAGGACCGGATGAGCGGTAAACATCTATTCTTAAATCATTTGGATCAATATGAAGCTCTACCTCTTCTGCTTCCGGCAGAACAGCCACTGTTGCAGCGGAAGTGTGAATCCGCCCCCCTGATTCAGTAGTGGGAACCCGCTGGACACGATGAACGCCGCTTTCATATTTAAGGCGGCTGTAAGCACCTTTACCTTCAATCATAAAGATTACCTCTTTAAATCCGCCCAATTCAGTAGCATTGCTGCTCATCAACTCAACCTTCCAGCGGTTAGCCTCAGCATAGCGGCTGTACATCCTAAACAGATCCCCTGCAAATAAGGCTGCTTCTTCCCCGCCTGTACCAGCCCGTATCTCAACAATAACGTTTTTCTCGTCATTAGGATCCTTAGGCAGAAGCATAATTTTGAGCTGTTCCTGCAGCTTCTCCTGCTTAGGTTCAAGCTCCTTTAATTCTTCCTGAACCATTGCCCGAAAATCAGGTTCCAACTCATCTGCAAGCAGTTCCTTTGCTTCAGCAATGCCAGCCGCTACCTCTTTATACTCGCGGTAGACGGTCATAATCTCTTCTAACTCAGCATGAGCCTTTGCAAATTTTTGAAAGGAATTAGGATCAGCGATTACCTCAGGATCGCTCAGCTTTTTGGTTAGATCGTTGTATTTATCCTCTAATTGTGATAGTTTATCAAACATAATATCTCCCCTTATTACTTCGTCGCATCATGGACAGATGGAAATTGCTTGATTTGATGCTCGTCATCAAAGTGATGATCTTTATCTAACACCGCTTTTAGAGCTGCAATGGCGACTTCCACTTGCTCATCATCAGGCTCTCTTGTGGTCAGCAGCTGCAGTGCCATTCCGGGCGCAGCAATTGCTTTAAATATTGGATGTGGCTGTTCTTTGCCAGCCTGGCGGATTACCTCATAAGATAAGCCTGCGACAATTGGCAGAATTGCGATATGAGTTAATACCCGCAGCAAAAATGCCGGTCTGCCAAAAAATGAAAAGACAAAAATACTCGTAAAAAGAGTGATCAGCAGAAAATTGGTGCCGCAGCGGGCATGGATCGACGAATGCTTCTGCACATTTTCGACCGTCAGCGGATCACCAGCTTCATAGCAGTTGATTGTGCGGTGTTCCGCCCCATGATACTGAAACACTCTTTGAATATCTTTCATTAATGATATTCCCGCAATATAGCCGACAAACAGGGTAATTTTAATAAGTCCCTCCACCGCGTTTAAAAGAATATTATTGCTGATGGCGCTTTCTACCAGCCGGACAATAAACGCCGGAAGCATAATAAAAAATCCTACTGTTAATAAGAATGCCAGTCCAAAAGTGAAGATCAGCTCTTTAACTGTCAGTTCTTCGCCCGCTTCTTCCTCAGCATAAGCATTGGCTGAAAAAGTGAGGCATTTGATCCCAAACACAAGGGATTCCACCAGTGCAACAGAACCGCGGATCAGCGGTTTGCCGAGGATAGGGTATTTCTGAACAACGGATTTTACCGAACCTTCCTCTAAGATAATTTCTTTATCAGCTCTGCGCACAGCTACAGCCCAAGCACGCCTGCCGCGCATCATAACGCCTTCAATTACCGCTTGACCGCCATAATTAAACTTGCTCACTCTGCAATTCACTTCCTCTCACTAGTTTGACAACAGCATCGGACTGTTCAGTGGGCATGATCAACACCAAAGTATCGCCAGGCAGAATCTGTTCCTGTCCCTTAGGTGCCACAACATCCTGGTCTTTGCGGTAAATCGCAAAAACAGTAGTTTGATAAGTCTCCCTCAGCCCTGATTCTGCTAAGTTCTTATATGCCAAAGGGGATGTTTCTGATACTATTAACTTAACAAGGGATGTGGTTTCATCGGCATGCAAAACCTTGTTAATTGGCTGCATGCTTAAAGGCGGATCGTACGCAGAACTGCGTACTGTTCGGTAACCCCGCGGCAGAATTAGACGGGTTAAAATGCCTGTTATTAATCCACAGAACCAGCCAACAAATAATGCAGTGAAGGTAGTATAAACTACCTGCAGAATAGTGCCACCCATGTCCATTAAAAGTGTTGGCGAAAGCTGTGGAATCCTGATAATTTGGTCATAAACAGTTAGACCGGCAAGCATTCCTACATAAGTAGAAATATTACCTTTAACCCGCTCAGCCATGTTATAACCAAGTCCGATGGTGAGCACACCGCCTAAGAACACCGGTAAACCCAATTGAGCAAGACCGCCAACTACTGCACCAATAAACAACCCTCGTGATAAGGTAATGGTTGTGCCGGTGATTCTCGGCAAGAGCAGTGTAATTAACTCCCGCCAGTGTTTCAGCCTGAAAGAAAACTTCGGCATAGCCACAATCAAATCAAAAGCTAAGAGACCTACGAAAATTGCTACAAAGGATGATGTTAATCCCGGCATGTCAATAATCAGGAAGTACGCTAAACCTACAGTCAAAGCCCGCATTACGACAATCAAGCGAACAGACCACGATGGGCGTTTCTTCTTTTTGGTCAAATAGATCACATCTCCATTACCCAAGCTTTATGTGCCGCTGTTTAAGAGATTTCATACGCCCGCAGGCGCTCAGCTAAAGCCTTCTTAATTTTCGCCTCCAGCAGCACTCCATCTGCTTGGTAATTTTCTTGAAACACTTCGCCCTGTTCATGAACAGCTGAGAGCAACGCCAGCTGGTCAAAAGGCAGCAGATATTTTTTATAGACATACTGTTCGGCAAAAAAACGGCTGACCTGCTCACCAATACTTTCTAAATTCGCTTTTGTCAATGCGGATACCTGCAAATCATCTGTCAACGTAATTAAAGGTCCCTCTACCTTATCTATTTTATTATAAACATTAATAATAGGCGTGTCACAACCAATTTCTCGCAGAACTTCCTCCACCGCTGCTTTCTGCTGCTCAACCAAGGGATGACTGGCATCTAAGACATGGAGCAAAAGATCTGCTGCTAAAACCTCTTCTAAAGTAGCCCGAAAGGCAGCAATTAGTGTATGGGGAAGCTTGCGGATGAACCCAACCGTGTCGCTTAAGAATACCCATTCACCATCGGCAATTTCCCACCGGCGGATCAGTGGATCCAAGGTGGCAAAAAGCTGATCCGCTGCAAAAACATTTTCTTCGGTTAGGGCTGAAAACAGGGTTGATTTGCCCGCATTCGTATATCCCACTAAACTGACTAGAGGAGTTTCTGTTTTCCTTCTCGCTGTTCTCTGGAGCTGCCTTACTTTGCGGACAGATTCGATTTCCCTCTGCAGATCTGCAATTCGCTGCCTAATCCGGCGACGATCTGTTTCCAATTTAGTTTCGCCAGGACCCCGCGTGCCAATCCCGCCACCTAATCTTGATAGGGTCTTTCCATATCCGGTCAGCCGCGGCAGCAGATATCTTAATTGAGCTAGCTCTACTTGGATCTTTCCTTCTTTGGATCTAGCTCTGCGGGCGAAGATATCAAGAATCAACTGGGTGCGATCTAGCACAGGCACATCAAGCATGTCAGTAAGATTGCCCTGCTGGGCCGGGCTCAACTCATCGTCAAAGATCACGATTTGATCCTCACTGCTCAAAAGTCCTCTAATTTCCTCAATTTTGCCAGTACCGATATAGGTACCCGGAACTACTCCAGCTCGCTTCTGCACAACCTGATCAATTACAGTCAAACCTGCATCTTCGGCTAAATCCTTCAGCTCGGCTAAATTGTCCATCACTTCTTGATCAGATTGATGCGGCAGCTGTAAGGCTGCTAAGACGGCTTCTGTCATTCTACTTCACCTTCAATTAAGTATTTGATCTAAATTTATATGCTACAGAAAAAAACCCTGCCGGACAACCAGCAAGGCATTCACTACTTACCATCTCCATTGTTAGGCACTTGAAACTGTTCCTGATCTCTGTCAATTGTTATATTATCACCATCGTACAAAGTAATCAACCCAGCATCTCTTAATTTATTCACTACTTCGAAAAGAGAGTCTCGTTCCGACTCAGGCAGATTGCGGACAAATTCATTAATTTCTTCCGGGCTGACATTGTTTTTAAAACTAACTCCACCGAACTTAAGATGTTTGCGCTCCATCAGGGTCCTCCTAGCAGTTATTGATAGAGTTAGTGTATCCGGAAAAGGGTATTTCAAACATGGAATGGAATTTATATTGGAAGGGGGTTAATAACCATGGCCACGATCCTTCATGTGGATATGGATGCATTTTTTGCTGCGGTAGAACAGCAGGACAATCCGGAATACCGCAACAAACCTCTAATCATTGGTGGAACAAAAGATTCAGTGCGGGGTGTTGTTTCAACCTGTTCCTACGAAGCGCGCAGGTACGGAGTTCACAGTGCAATGCCGATCAGGAGAGCTATCGCCCTCTGTCCCCACGGGATTTTTATCCGAGGCCGCATGGAACGCTATCAAGAGGTTTCCAAACAGATTCATGCCCTGTTTCATGAATTTTCACCGCTGGTGGAATCCTTATCTATAGATGAAGCTTTTCTCGATATGACCGGTTGTGAGCATTTTTATCCAAGTCTAACCGCAATGGGAAGGGCTGTCAAAGACCGGATCAAAGCCGAAACCGGTCTAACCTGCTCAATCGGCATCGCGCCAAACAAGTTTCTTGCAAAACTTGCTTCTGATCTGCAAAAGCCGGATGGCTTAACCATAATCCAACCTGATGAGGTTGATCAGTTCTTACTAAATCTGCCGGTAGGTAAGCTCTGGGGTGTTGGAGACAAAGGTAAGAGGGTATTGCGAAATTTAGGAATCAATACAGTAAAAGATTTACGGAGCAAATCATTGGGCTGGCTGAAAAAACAACTTGGGAATAGTTTTGGTGAACATCTGTATAACCTCTCCCGAGGAATTGACAACCGCAGGGTAACACCTGCAGTTGAAGCAAAGTCTATCAGCCAGGAAATAACATTTGATCAAGACTACGAAGATGCAGAGTTTCTCAAAAGTCAGCTGGCTAAGATGGCGGAAAAGGTTGGTTATAGGCTGCGCCGTGAAAAGCTGTACGCAAGGACAATTATTATTAAGGTACGATATCACGATTTCAGAACGATTACTCGATCCCACACTCTCGATTACGCGGTGTGCGATGATGACAGCATTTTTGAGGCTGGGTGGAACCTGTTTCAAACAGTAACCAAGGGACCGATTAGACTTTTGGGTATAGGAGCTCATAATTTAGTTCACAATCAGCAGCTCTCGTTATTCGATAATCCAGCACAAACTGATAAGCTAGTACAGATAATGGATGAGATCAATCAAAAATATGGACAGGCGATTACTAAAGGCCGAACTTTAAGACCGAAAAGGCAAGAACCTCCCCTGAACAGCTGAGGGGAGGTTTGTTTATCTGTTTTATCGCTAACTCTTCGGATATGGATAGCGTTGGCGTTCGAATTCATTGCGGATTTCTTTGTTGAGAATACGTAAGTATGTACCTTTCATTCCTAAAGATCTTGATTCAACTACGCCAGCAGAGGCCAATTTGCGTAAAGCATTAACGATCACTGAACGAGTAATACCAGCATTATCAGCAATGCGGCTGGCTACTAATAAACCTTCGTTTCCATCCAACTCATCAAAAATATGCTGCATAGCAAGAATTTCTGAATAGGACAGACTGTTAATTGCAGAGCGAGCAAGTTTAACCTCTTGAGCTTCGTCTTCCTGCTGAAGGTCAATCCGATTAGCTATAATCATTCCGATAGTTGTTGCTGCAAACTCAGCTATAATAATGTCATCTTCATTAAACTCTCCATCAACGCCTGCAAACAAAAGCGATCCAACTCTTCTACCGCCACCAACAATCGGTGCAACTAAAATGTCAGCAGAATTAAAGCCTTCTAATTCAGTAACAGCGCCGATTCTCAACAGGGAGTTGTTCAGCTCATCTGGGACCATTTCGTTTGCAAGCCACTCTTCAGCATAACTTGCATCAGTGAATTCGGCGTCCAGTGAGTGGACAACGATCCTGCCATTCTTGTCCACTAAAAAGACATTCTTATCTGTTGCTTCCTTTAAAGCGAGTACCAGGGACTTATAGGTGACATCACTACCCTGGTTTTGAAGCAGATCTAAGTAATTCTTGATTTTCTTCAAGACCACGAAAACTCATCCTCTCTTTTCTGAATTTATTTTTTTGCGGCAACTTTCATGTCCAGACTAAATTATATAAATGATCTGAGATATTGTCAACTAATTTACCTATTTATATCACAATTTATTCTAATCTCGATTGTTTTATTTTAACATATATCATAGAATAATCGACATTATGCTACCCGAATACCTACAAGATACTACAAAATAATTGGCAAGTCAAGAAATGTCTAAAAAATTTTCCAGAAACTTAATAGTAAACTTCTAACGTCTAACGATAAGTTTTACATTCTCATGTTGACAACAGGTATTTTCCGTGGTAAAATAACTTTTGCAAGCCGAAGTGGTGGAACTGGCAGACGCGCTGCGTTCAGGGCGCAGTGAGCAGTACGCTCGTGAGGGTTCGAATCCCTCCTTCGGCACCATAAAGAAATGTACCCCAGCTGAGCTGGGGTTTTGTTGTTTTCCGAGGTGAATTGCCCATCAAATGACCATCAACGATTACCTAAAAGCGGTATTTCTTTCCAACTTCCAACTGATACATTCCAAGATCCATGGTGCGCTTCAGCAACCCATCTAGATAATCAGCACAGAATTCAATGATCGCATCTCTTGTTTGATCAGAATCATCACCCAAACAGTAATCAGCCTCATTCTCAGTTTGGGTAAGTACATCCAAAAACAGTCTACACGTGCTAATCGTATTGAAGAGTTGGGTATGCAAATTCAATACTAGTTCATATTGCTCTGGTTTCAACAAGGTACCAAATATTATTAAGCAGTTCATAATAGCATTATGCACGCCTGAAATATTGGCAATAAGCGTTTTCCAAGTTGCAGTACCAAATGAGGCCACGCTTTGATGCAATATAGGTTTGACCTGTGATTCCGTCAAACGCATTAGTTCTAATGTTGAGTGCTCTATACCCTGACGCGCAGATTGATACAGTGTACCGGCTTCAAAATAACCCTGACCAGTGCTTTTACATGCATCATTAACGCTAGTCAAAAGGACGTTTACAGAAAGTAGCAGGTGCTCAGCTATTTGCCTTCTTACCCTCAGCCACTTTATCTCCTTATATGTGTCTTGAACCCGGCCAACATAAAACACAGAGAGAAGAATCCCGATAAAGGTCGTTGCCAAATTAATGAAAAAACCACCAGCAGACCAATACCTATGAATGCTCAGGGCCACTACAGTCAATAAGACCAACGGAATGAGTAATTTTGTGGAAAAATATCGGATCACTGCTTATACTTTCCTTTCTCGTTTTGTCACAAGAGTCTATATAATCGATTCTTGATCCATAATCACTTTTCCTATTGACAGCCCTTTTTTCTGTTTAATTCAAAGCGGACATCAACACTTCAACTCTTAACAATTACGTACAACAGCTAATGAGCGCTTCAACGCCATTTTCACACTAATAAAGAAGTGGCTGGTACGCCGCAACTTAGTATTGCCCAGCCACTTGTCCTATTACAATCTAATTTGCAGCGCATCACCTAACAGCTTTGCAGCTTGGTCTTGCATGGTGGGTGTTACATGCGAATACCGATTGAGCGTCATACTAATATCCGAATGCCCAAGTCGCTCTTGAACTATTTTCGGATTTATCCCCTTTGCCAATAACAGCGTTGCACATGTGTGCCGTAAGTCGTGGAATCGGATCTTTTTTACTCCGGCACTTTCAATTAGGTTAGCAAAGCTTCTCTGACCGAAATTATTGATCTGAATCGGGTCCCCACTCTCCTTGGCAAATACAAAACCCCTATCCCTGTAAGCGTCTCCCAGACTCAACCTTAATTCCT
>FZPS01000167.1_pt40 | contig 60793 bp, 53 predicted proteins | sample 1817821 | NCBI WGS metagenome assembly FZPS01 (sample SAMEA104158645, study PRJEB21678) | metagenome | place: Germany | collected 2015-04-21 | reverse complement strand
TTGTCATGTTCGCGCTTATTATGTATGCACTGAGGGCGCTTACCATTACGAGGGTAAGAATAAGCCACTTTCGTTTGCCTAGGATTTGCAGGCACTCGATGAGGTCGATCTCATAGTCCATTTGTTCCATTGCGTTTGCGTCTCCCCCAATGTGGAACTGTATATTACTCCAACATCAAGTTGTGACAAAATGCAGCATGAAAGAATTCGACACTTTAGCTGAGATTCCTTCAAATCTGTCAAAGATTTGAAATAGGATGGCTGTAACATAGCCTGGCAGTGATTGCAATACCCCCTTCTATGGCTCGGGCACCCGGAACGTGGCCTGCATTATCCAGGCTTTCCGCTCTAAGGGATAGCTCCAGTTCTACAGGTGACTTAGTGATAGATGCGGAAAGTCCCAGGACTTTACGTGTCTCAACAACTCCCCACAGAAACTCGCGTTCTGTTCCGTGAGATCGGTGCCAAGGCTGTCCCAGCTCCCCTTCGCCATGTCGTTCGTAGCCCATCAAAAGAGCCACATGGTTCCCGCTTTCAAAGCCGGTCTCAGGATACGAATCTGTTGCCAGTATAATGTAAGCACCGTCAGCGTCCGGGCCCAGTGGATGCCCTATCAGTTGTCCGGTACGTGTTACATACGTGTTGTCAGGGTTTTTGTGGCTGTAGACATAGTTATTAATCCTCACATACTCGGCGGTAACAGAGCAAGAACGGGTTTGCCTCGTATCACCGAGGTTCAGAGGTTTGGTGAAACTGACGCCGACAAGGCTGCCTACCATATAGGGAACGCGTCCTTTAACACTTCGTGCCCACGGGAAATCGTCAGCCATCAACTCGGCATATGCCAGGAGGTTATCTGTTAGATTTATTGAAGCGTCCACTGAGAAAAACGCATTGGTGGATATGTCTTGTGCTCTGTCGCTTCTCATGGTTAAGTGTTGTATCAGGTAGCGGGGGACCAGAGGCGCCAGGTGGGCAAATCGCATTTTAAACCCTTCTGAGACAGCTATTGCTTCAGAAATACCCAACCTAATAGTGGGAAGGATTTGCCCCTCCAATCTATGTGCCAGCAGCCATTTTCCTGATAGGAGCTCTCTTGCTGCGTAAAGCTGCGTGTAGCTGACCTTGTTTAGACCGAAGTGTAACGTAAGGCCGTCAAGAGATGCCTGGTCTGAAAGGATCAATCCTCCTGTTGAGCCCGGCCCCCATTGGATTCGTTGCCTTCCTGCTGTCATACCGGTTGCTATGATGTGCCCCCAAGGTGATGACAGTGAGGGTAGGGTAAAGCTTACCTCCATTTTGTCCAAGGATAGTCCGGAGCCATGTCCGGCTTGCACAAAAACCGGAGCGTGTAAGCTTCCCTCCATGTCTATACATGCGGTTTTCAGTGCCGGTACAATCGTTTTCGGCAACACTGTGTCTTCTTCATTTTCTAAGTACGACAGTGCTGCTTCGCACTGAACCGTCAGAAGGCACGCTGCCGAGGGTATTAGGAGGCATGTGCATAGCACCAAGACATATAAGGGTCTCCTTGAGTTTTTCACATAACCCATCATGAGCCGTCTTTCCTCCGGAACTGCCACCATTTGCGGGGGGCCCGGTACACCTCCGTCTCTTTAACTTTCACATCTCTGCCTAGCGTTATTGCAAGAGGAATGTCTCTTACCATCTTCAGAGCTTCGCCTTCACCCACAATGCGTGACGCAGCCTCAAAAGCCTGATTCAGTCGAGGCCTCCGGGATCTAGGTGAGTGTCCGTCACTGGCTATAATGTGAGCGAAGCCGTGTGTAATAAGGATCTCCGCAGCCTCTTGAGAAGCCCGTCCTCCTCTTCCTAAGAGGCTCCCTGCGTTAACCTGTGTTAATGCGCCTGCCTTAAGAAACGGCATTAAGACATTGGGGTTACGGATGACTTCTACATTTCTTTCCGGATGGGCGATAATGGGTATGTATCCGTGTGCAGCCATGTTGAAGATCTCGTCTTCCGCATATGAAGGGATCGACTGAAATGGGAGTTCAACAAGGACGTATCTTGTACTGTTTGAAATCGGTATTATTGCGCCGCGAATAAGATGTTCAACGAGGCCGGGAGCTATCGCTATTTCCATCCCGGGCACGACTTCCACGGGAATACCATGAGAATCAATAGATTCCTGAATGCAGAGGGTTGTTTCCCTGACTGATTGGGCTTTGGAACAGTTTGGCGCAAGACCGGAGGGATCAATGTGAGGTGTTGCCACAACCTTCATTGTCCCACTCTTTGAAGCGATATCAGCCATGATTACTGCTTGGTCTTCAGTTCTTGCGCCGTCATCAAACCCGGGAAGAATATGAACATGGATATCTACATAGCCTTTCATGGGGAAACCACTGTCACTCAACATCGCCCCTCGCATCACCCGGAGTTTCAGTCGTGTTCATTCTCATTGTCACCGTAGTAATAATAGTAGTAATAATAATGACCGTGACCGTGTCTGCGTGTTATATCGTTGATTACTACTCCTAAGACTTCTGCCCGAGATGTAGTCAACAGCTCTCGGGTCTTCTTCGCCGCATCTCGTGATGTAATCCCCAGCCTTACTACTAAGAGCACCCCATCAAGCTTTACCCCAAGGAGAGTCGCATCAGTTACTACCGCCATAGGAGGAGAGTCGTATATGACGATATCTGCGCTATCTGCAAGAAAACCTATTACAGAATCCATTCTGCTTGATGCAATGAGTTCCGAAGGGTTAGGAGGCAGGTGACCGCTGGTAATAACCTTAAGGCCGGGCACCGGCGTATCTTGGCTTACCGTCTCTTTTTCATCTTTTACAAGCAAGGTGGTAAGTCCTGCTCTATTAGGCAACGAGAACAGCTTATGTTGCATCGGCTTACGCATATCAGCGTCGACAAGGATCACTTGCTTGCCGGCTTGAGCCAATGATATTGCAAGATTTGCAGCAACTATGCTTTTCCCTTCATTAGGCCCAGCACTGCTAATCAATATGGAGTTCAATCTCTTTCCCGGCGACACGAACTCTAGATTAGTCCTGAGTGTCCGAAAGGCTTCAGACACCGGAGATCTGGGATCATAATGCATGATGAGTTCTGAGAGTTCATCAGAGTTCTTCCTTTGTCGTCCAAATAAACCCATACTTATCCTCCAAACACGGATGAATCGTTGCTATCCAATAAACCTTTTTCCGGTGCGCTTTTCTCCGGTTCTCCGCTTTTGTACCCGTTCTATCCGTTCTACCAAGCTAAAATGAGGGATAGTCCCGAGTACCGGAGCACCTAGGATAACCTCGACCTCTTCCACGCTTTTAATGGTCCTATCCATCTGTTCCAGTATGAAGGTTGCGCCGACTGCTACGAAAAACCCAAGTATGCCTGCTATAGCCGTATTAAGGAGTTTTCTGGGTTTGACAGGAACAGTAGGTACAACGGCTTCATCAAGTACGTAGATGCCGGAAACCTTCATTGCTTCTGAGATCCTCATCTCTTCATATCTTGAACGGAGCATTATGTATACCTCTTCGTTTACACGCCGGTTTCTTTCCAGTCTTGCGATGGCGATTTCCTTTTCAGGAACCGAGGCAAGTTCAGCCTCGATGGGCTTGCGTGAGCTGTCAAGGGCTGCGATTTTCGCTTCAAGCTCGACTATGGCCCCTTGTGAAGAAACGAGCTCTCTTGTGACATCCTGGTATACTGGGTTAAGCGACATAGTTTCCGATCCAATGACCTTCTCAATAGTCTCTTGGACCTTAGCAGAAACCTCATCTATTTGGGCCATAAGCCCGATCACAATAGGGTGGTTTTCTGTATACTCTTTAAGAGCAGCAGCCAAATCCACTTCGAGTTGAGTCAGGATCTGTTTCTGCTGCTGGACTAATGGGTTATTGACTATGGTTGTGGACGAAACAATAGTCGGATCTATTTCTCTTGCGATTTCATAGAGCTTTTCTTGTCTGGATCTAACTGCTTGGAGTTCTACCTCAGCCTGAGACATGAGCCGGTCTATGTCAGAGATCTTCTCGATTATGGCTCTGACTTCGGATGACGGCTCGATCAATCCGGTTGTTTCTTTATAATCGAGAAGAGCGTTTTCCGATTCTGTCAAGCGCTCTTCAGCGATTGCCAGCTGTTCTGCGATGAAATCTTTTGCTGCTTTGGCAGATTCCTGGTTCATCTGTTGAGTACGCTCCTGGAACACCTCTACCAATGCATTAAGGAACATAGCCGCCTTCACCGGATCGCTGCTTTCCACTGACAGCCTGGCTATGTCAGTTCCCTGAACCTGTTGCACCGAGAGGCTATCCTGCCATGCTTTCACAGAGTCTCCGTTGGGCGAGTCCAGCCATCTTAATCGGTTTAAAGTCGCTTCTATCATGGTACGGCTTTTCAGGGACTCAGCGTAATTCCGTATATTCACAGATGAAGATCCTGCTGCATCCTGGAGAAACGGGATGGACATGACTGCGGAGTCGCTTTGTACCATAATCGTCGAAGTAGCTTCATAGATCCTGGGCATCTTCGAGCTCAGGAAATAGGCTGCTACCATGCATAGTACCGCAAAAGCAGCAATCTGCCATGCCCTCCGAGCCAAGACTCGCAGCATTTCCAAGAGGTCAATTTCATAATCCATATTATCCATTTCCAGACTATCTCTCCTACCTTATGAACAAGTCCTTAATCAGCTTAAGGCCGGACAGGAACGAAAACACCCGATCCCAGTCAATTTTGTTTGTGGAAGGAACATACACGATGTCTTTTCCTTCAATTAACGGATTCTCTTCAGCTTTACCTGTGAAAAAGAGATTATCATGACCGATGACGACTTGCTCGCCATCGGTAACCCGGCCTTCTCTAAATATGCATACCGCTTCAAGGGCAGCGCGCTTCGTAGGCCCTCCTGCTGTGGCTATGGCATCCATCAGCTTCGCGCCCCTCGGCAGCTTGTAGAGGCCTGGCCGCTCTACTTCACCGACGACCACCACTTCTCTGCTGAGCTTCGGGACGAAGACTGTATCCTGGTCAAGAAGGGAAGTGTTATCCGAAAGATTGCTTCCCATGAAGATGCGGGTTACATCTACAATGCGCACGCCGTTGTCTAGATCAGGTTCTAGGTTGTCAGTGCCGGGTGTGACGTAGGCGGTACCGGTAGCAGAGTATACGGTATCTGCCTGTTCCGAATCGGCATGCATATTCCTGCTTGTTACTACTACCTGCTCACCATCTGCGTCATCTGTCAGCCCTCCTGCAAGCGCTATGGCATCTGACACACGGCTGCCTGCTTTCATTCGGTATACGCCCGGCCGCGCCACTTCGCCCAGCACCTGTACGGAGATGGCCCTGGGGACGTAGATGATATCTCCGGGCATAACACGGAGAAGCCCTGCGCCGGCCTGAGTGTCTATACGGTCTGTATTAATCGAGTATGTATTATGGGTTCCGTCTTCGGCATATCTTGTGATACGAACAGCTGTGGCATCTCCCATCTCGGTAATTCCGCCTGCTTGTGCAAGACATTCTAAGAGAGTTGAATCATCTCTTATTTGGTAGACCCCGGGACGCGCCACTTCTCCCAAAACAGATATTTCACGGACAAGGTCAGGCACGAAGATGATGTCCCCGTCCATAAGGCTGATATTGAGCTCGTTCGCACCTGCCATAATTGCTTTAATATCGAATTCCCGGACTTCTTGTTCGCCGTCATCGTTACGAGTCAGCGTAACACTTGTTTGGTCTCCGTCCGGCAAGATTCCGCCTGCCCGGGATATGGCATCCATCAGTTTGCCTGTTGACCTGAGAGTATAGGCTCCGGGCCCTTTTACTTTGCCAAGCACCATCACGGTTATGGCTTTAGGAACATAGATTATGTCTCCATCGTAGACAGGGAGGTTATCCCCTTCTCCTGCTGCACTTTGGAGCTCTTCTAAATCGATCGCCAGGCGCTGGGTCTCTCCGGATTCAAGCCTGCGGGTAAGGATTGCCGAAGCACCGTCTCCGTCGTCGGATATCCCTCCTGCTTGGGCCAAAACCTCAAGAATCCGGGAATTCTTATGGATTCTGTAGACTCCGGGCCGGTTCACTGCGCCGAGGACTGAAACTTCACGAATAACTTCCGGAACGATAATGGTGTCCTGGTCCTCCAGGATCAAGTCTTCTTGTGGGAGTTTGCCCGTCAGGGCAAGGTCGAGGTCAATCGTAAAGATCCCTCCCTCGCCGCCGGCCCTGTGCAGTGAAATATAAGAGGTATCTGCAGAATCAAGAGTTCCGCCTGCTTGAGCTATGGCATGGATAAGGGTGGATTTAGCTTTCAGTTGATAGCTTCCCGGATTTTTCACTTGCCCCAGGACCTGAACCCTGATTGCTCGGGGCACATAGATGGCATCACCCGGCAAAAGCTTGAATGCGCTGTCACCTGCATCGAGATCTATTTCCAGCGTATGGGATGTCTGGCCGATGATTCGTGTGACTCTGACGCAGCTTGTGTCAGCATTAATGCCTGGACCCCCTGCAGCTGCGATGATATCGAATAAGCTTGTTCCTTCTCCGGTTGTGTCGATGTTGTAAACACCGGGCCTTTGGATTTCACCGAGGACAGATACGGTCCTGGCTCTCCCGGGAACATAAACGATATCTCCGTCTGCAAGGATAAATCCCGGTTCTTGTGACATCTCCTTCTCGCCGGAGAGGACTTTTTCTATATCGACGGTTATGGATCGGAATCCTGCGTCGGAAATTGTCGAATCTGTCGCGCGCATTCCGGTAATCCTTACCTGAGTCAGGTCTGCTTCTGCCAGATATCCGCCTGCCGAAGCTAAAGCGCTGATGACAGTGGGTTCTGAGCGGAAGGAATAGACTCCGGGTGAACGCACAGACCCGATGACAGTGACTCTTATCATCCTTGTTTCTCTCAGTGTTACAGAGACTACGGGATTTCTCAAGTAATAGGTGAGCATGTCAGTAAGACCGGCTTGGACCTCTGAGATCTTCATGCCTGCAACACGAATATCCCCAGGGAGTCCTGCCAACGAGATTTTTCCTTCTTCATCGACAGTAACTGTACCTGACAAGTCGCTATGGCCCCATACTGTTATCTCCAGCACGTCTCCGGGCCTTACAATGTACTCATAGCCGGTCAGAGAATACGCCGGGGTCTCGGTTTGTGCAAGACACAGATTGTGGCTTGCGGGGAATAGTGTAAGTATAAGTACCAGAGCCCAGGTTACTGTTAGTACTTTTCGATACATGACTTATCCTCTCATTCTAGGCATTGTTAAACAATTAGATAACACAGTGAATCATCACGGGACCGTTCAGTGGTCAATATGCCTATTTCAACTGCCAGTACGGCTGTTTCAACGGTCTATACGGGAAGAACTTGTTAGTTCCCAAGAGTGAACATAATTACGAAGGGTAACAGCCAAAGGTCTTTGAATAAAGTTCACCAAATCCTCTAATATTCCTGCTAAGAGATGAATCAACTTCAAGGAGTTAACACCAATATTTTATTTCATATTTCCCCACCTACGCAATATGAAGGAGTTTAAGTTTCATGTAGCGAATTACGATCATACGCACCAATACTGGTAATATTCGCTAAGATAATTGATTTTCTGAGGAAATTCGACATTTTTTGGAGGCGACGGGCTGGTTGGGTTATAGGATTAGAAAGTATGGCCTTGTTATAGGCGATGTAGTATGTGTAATGGTAAGCTTTGCATTAGCAATGCTTATCCGCTTTGACTTCAGCACGTCTCGGGCGCTTCCATACGTGTCCGTTGTGGCAAGGAGGCTTCCTATCCTTCTGGCTGTTCGCCTTTGCATCTACTACATATCCGGACTCTATAGCCGTCTTTGGCAGTTTGCAAGCGTCAGAGAGGCGTTAGTGATTGCGGGGGCAGGGTCAGTCGCATCGGTTTTTGATTACATAATCCTTTATGCAGTGGAGCCTACAGGTTTTCCCCGCAGTATAATCTTCATGGCCTGGTCTTTGAATCTATTCCTAACAGGCGGAATCCGTCTTTTGATGAGGATGAGGCGGGAGTGGGCGAAGTATGTGGTTGCAGCCAGGCACATAAAGATGGCAGGGTTAGAGCAAGCTGCATGCGGAAAGACCCGCAAGATCTTAATAGCCGGTGCAGGTGAAGCCGGGGTTATGGCTGCAAGGGAACTAAGGTCCCACCCTGACGTGCGCCAAGAGGTAGTCGGATTCGTTGATGACGACCTGTCAAAAAAAGGGTACATAGTTGCAGGCTACAGAGTGCTGGGCACCACAAAAGATATCCCCGATCTCGTCGAGTCGTATAATATAGAAGAAGTCATAATAGCTATGCCTTCCGCTCCGGGAACAGTTGTGCGGGAGATAGTCCGCTCCTGCGACGGCCTGGGCGTGAAGGTCCTGACTATCCCCGGCGTATATGAGATCCTTGACGGTACGTTGGATATCAGCAGAATCCGGGCTGTAGAGATACAAGACCTTTTAAGAAGGGAAGAAGTGAAGAGGGACTTAGAGAAGATAGGCAGGTATCTGTCGGGTAAGACAGTGCTTATCACAGGTGCCGGCGGATCCATCGGCAGAGAACTCTCAATACAAGTAGCCTCGTTTAATCCCAGAAGGCTTATACTGCTCGGACATGGAGAAAACGATATATTCGAGGTTGATATAGAGCTTCATGAGACTTTTCCTGAGATACATACAATCCCGATCATTGCAGATATCAGAAACAAAGAGAGGATTGACCGGGTCTTTTCGTGGTACAAGCCTGATGTAGTATTTCACGCAGCTGCCCATAAGCATGTTCCGCTCATGGAATCCAACCCTGAAGAAGCCATCCACAACAATGTCTTGGGAACATGGAATGTGGCAAGTGCTGCGGACAGGACCGGAGTTGAAAGATTCGTCCTGATCTCCACTGACAAGGCGGTCAATCCCATCAATGTTATGGGAGCAAGCAAAAGAGCAGCTGAACTCTTGATTCAGGCTTTGGCTAAGCGGAGTTCCACTAAGTTTATGGCTGTCCGGTTCGGAAACGTCCTCGGGAGTAGAGGCAGCGTCATTCCGCTGTTTGAGCGCCAAATCGAGAAGGGCGGCCCTATTACTGTGACCCACCCTGATATGGTGCGCTATTTCATGACCATTCCCGAAGCTGTCCAACTCGTGATCCAGGCTGCAGCCATGGGAAAAGGAGGCGAAGTCTTCGTCCTCGACATGGGCGAGCCTGTAAAGATTGTTGACCTTGCCCGTGACCTCGTAAGGCTTTCAGGTTTTGATCCTGATTACGACATTGAGATCGTGTTTACCGGCGTGCGTCCGGGTGAAAAGATAGTCGAGGAGCTCCTCACCGCGGAAGAAGGTACCATTGCCACAGTTCATGAAAGGATATTTGTCGCTCGAGGCGAGCCTATGCTCGACGGTAATGTGCAGGAGTTCCTTTCACAGTGTCTTGAGTTTGCATCTGACGGTAAAGACGGAGGAAAGGCTTTTGTGCGCTGGATTAGCGAACTGACCTCTCCTAAGAAAGCCTCTAAGCCTATGAGAGAGCGCAAAGCCAAAGCGCTGACGAAGGAGCAGCAGGACGTGCTCGGTCTTTCTCACATGCCGTAAGGCCTGGGTACAGGCAATGGTTGCGTTTCCACAAGCTGGGTAGTATAATATTAACGGTACTCCTACAAAATGAATATCATTAGGACAGCTCTTATCAAGAGTGGTGGAGGGGCGGGCCCAATGAAACCCGGCAACCGACAGGCTCCTTGTCAGTCTGCACGGTGCCAAGTCCTGCAGAACTTCCGTTCTGGGAGATGAGAGGCTAATTTGCTCTTCCCGATGACGGGAGGGGCTTTTTTATATGTTGTCGCTGAAAAGGGGGTTCGTGCTGTGGAAAGACAACCGTGCAAAAGTCAAGGCAAGTACAGGCGGCTGGTGACTTCAGAGTCGGTTACTGAAGGCCACCCAGACAAGCTCTGCGACAAAATAGCAGATGCGATACTGGATTCAATCATTAAAGAGGACCCTGGCGCCAGAGTGGCTTGTGAAGTTGCAGCGACTACCGGCCTTGTCTTAGTGATGGGTGAGATAACTACACCATGCTGGCACACTATGGCAAAGGTCGCTGACATAGTCCGCGAGACAGTGATGGATATCGGATATACCAGGGCGAAGTACGGGTTTGATGCTGAAACTTGCGGGGTTATCACATCCATAAACGGACAGTCAAGCGATATCGCTCAAGGTGTTAACAAGTCTCTTGAGGCACGACAGCTGGAGGCAGCAGGCGTGACCAATGAATCGGGATACAGTTGGCTCGGTGCCGGAGATCAGGGGCTTATGTACGGTTTTGCCACTTCCGAGACGCCTGAGTTTATGCCGATGCCTATAGTCCTTGCGCATAAACTTACGAAAAGGCTGGCAGATGTCCGTAAAGACGGGACCTTGGAGTATTTGAGGCCTGACGGGAAGTCTCTGGTCACCGTAGAGTACGAAGGAGATATCCCGAAAAGGATAGCAGGGGTAGTCATAGCAGCCCAGCATGATCCCGATGTCCGGTACGACACCCTTATGGAAGATATCCTGGAACATGTCATTCGTCCGGTTATCCCTGAAAGCCTCATGGATGACGGAACGCATATCTACGTGAACCCAACCGGAAGGTTTGTAATAGGCGGCCCGCAAGCTGACTCAGGCCTGACCGGGCGCAAGATTATTGTAGATACATACGGCGGCGCTGCCCGTCATGGCGGCGGATCCTTCTCAGGCAAGGACCCGACTAAGGTCGACAGGACTGCGGCTTATGCACTCAGGTGGGTGGCAAAAAACCTGGTGGCTGCAGGTATTGCAGATAAATGCGAGGTACAGGTGGCTTATGTCATTGGAAAGGCTGAGCCTATATCCATTGATGTAGAAACCTTCGGGACCGGACGGATCCCTGATGAAGAGATACTGAGGCTTGTCAGGAAGCACTTTGATCTAAGGCCTGCAGCGATAATCGACCATTTCCGGCTTGAGAGGCCTATATACAGCCCGCTGGCTGCTTACGGGCATTTCGGCAGGACTGACCTGCCGGAAGGCGATGTCCCATGGGAGAAGCTGGACAGAGTTGATGCTCTCAAGAGGGATGCTTTCTAGCTACAAGTTTCGCCCTGGAAACTCATAATTCGACACCTTTCGGATTGCGTGAGGACATAATAGAAAGAGGAAATCCTAAATACCATGTAGAAATAGCATTAGACATGGTTTGCTAAAGTCTTGCTTGATAATCAAAGAAGTGCCTGTGACGGTGTTAACCGGTTTCAAGACGGATTTAGGGCATGGGGTGCGGGAGGCTATCAATCAAGTGATAAATGTCGGACTAATAGGGTGTGGCAACTGGGGAAGGAACTATGTTCGGAATTTTGCGCAGATCTCCGGCGCAAGGCTTGTAGCCTGTTGCGACATAAATCCCGAGACTCTGCTTTCTATTCGTGAAAGATACCCGTTAATTAAGTTGACTAAGAACTACAGAGATATTGCAGGCGATCCTAAGATAGATGCAGTGGTGATTGCTACGCCTCCGGCGAATCATTACCCTATAGCCAGGGAATGTTTGTTGCGAGGGAAACATGTGCTTGTGGAAAAGCCTTTCACCTTATCGTCGGAAGAGGGCTATCAACTTGTTGACATAGCTGAAAAGACCGGCAGGGTTTTGATGGTTGGACATATCATGGATTATCATCCGGGCATGCGCCTTGTGAAGAAGTACATTCGCAACGGTGAGCTAGGGAAGATCTTTTACCTGCACTCTACTAGGACAAGCCTGGGTATTGTACGGGAAGATGTCAGTGTGTTGTGGGATAAAGCCCCTCATGATATTGCGAGCCTGCTGTACCTCCTTGAGGAAGAACCGGTGAGCGTCGCTGCTACCGGCAAAGCCTTTGTTAATGAAGGTGTAGAAGACGTAGTCTTTGTAACGCTGTGCTTCGCGTCAGGCATAATCGCAAATATCCATGTCAGCTGGTTGGACCCGTGCAAAGCCAGCAGGACAACGATCATCGGGGAAAAGAAGATGATCGTGTTTGACGACGGAGAAGCCTTGGAGAAGGTTAAGGTGTACAGCAAAGGTGTAAACTCCAGGCGGGATCTGTTGAGAAAACGTGAAAATTCAAGGGTGCCTTCGAATGGAATGGAAAACGGGGGAGACGCATGCAACGGCCATGACCCTCTTAACGGTTTTTCCGAGTTTCAATACACTTTCACCTATGGCGATGTTTATATCCCTAAGCTTAAGATGAGTGAACCCCTTCGCAACCAGTGCCTTCACTTCCTCGAATGTATCAGAGAAGGCAAGCATCCTCAGACTGACGCAGCAAGCGGTGCCAGGGTTGTGAGTGTCCTTGAGAAGGCACAGGAATCATTGAAAAGAAACGGAGAGTATGTGCCGATAGAGCCCGGTTCTGAGGCTGCTCTTGCCGCAAAGGAGAGTTTTATGGCCAAAGCCAGATTGTTTTGGAAGGGCTTAGGTTTTTAGTTTTGTTTCTGCGAAAGTAGAGGTAGGGAGTTGAGCGGTCTTGACGATTCGCGGGCAAAGCAATGAGTCTTGTCAGATCCGCGTATTGATAGCAGACGCAAGTCCGCTTTTTAGATCCGGCATCAGACAGAACATAGAAGGACAGCAAGGCTTTGAAATTATAGGAGAAGCTGAGACCCCGGAAGATGCAATAGCCCTTGCAAGGGAAACACAACCTAAAGTAGTAATAGTAGGCCTTTCAGGGCACCACGGAAAAACGTGGGAAGCCATAGCAGACCTTGCAGAATGCAGCTGTGTCTTGGTAATCACCGGAGCGAATCATCCAAGCGAGGCAGGCAGATACGTCCTGAAGGCGTTTTTGTCCGGAGCTTTAGGGTGTGTTGACCGCCTGGCCGACGGAGAAGAATTGAATTATGTTGTGAGGTCAGTGGCCTCAGGGAAGCTTGCCGTGTCGTCGGGAGTAGCTAAGGTCCTTGTGGATGAGCTTTTCAGGCTCCGGGGATTTGATGTAACCATAGCTGAGCATGCAGCTTCTATCCTTGGGTTGCCGGGTGAGGGCAGCAGGATGCCGGGGCCTGAGTTTCATGGGGAGCCAGGGCGATTCGCTGAAAAATGGGATGGAAGGGACAAGCTTACTGCGAGGGAGATTGAAGTCCTGGCCCTGGTTGCAGAAGGCGAATCCAACCGTGATATCGCAGCGAGATTAATGATAAGTGAGAAGACTGTCAAGAACCACATCAGCAGTATTCTCCGAAAGTTAGGAATGTCAAGAAGGACAGAAGCTGCTGTATGGGCGGTTACAACAGGGTTTTTTGTTAGGCAGGCCTAAATGCCTACAACCGAAGACCTAGAAAGAATGAGTCTTAAGTCCAGTAGTAAGGTCTTTCCATCTATGCTAATATTTATTGTGCGGAGGAGTCGAATCCTCCGGAATTGAATGATAATTTCTCCCGATAAAGGCAAACTCGTCGAAAGGCGGGGACGCAAAGCCACGGGTCTAAGGCCAGGAGGGGTTCTGGCTACGATAGCCGGGTTGCCGAAGAGAAGGGACTGTCTGTCGGTACCTGCTCATGTGGCAACGCGTGAGCAGGTTTCTTTTTATAAAGTCTCTTCGGCAGGCCGCATTGGGGATATCGGTTCAGCCAACCATGGATTACGCGGTCTTGCCTGACCTTGCATCATAGCAGATTTTATAGGCTGATTCCAAAAGTCTCTCAGCGGCCGTCGGGCACACTGGACGGAAGGAGGTGTCATGACAGTGCTGAAGAGACTTTTTTATGAAGAAGACGGACAAGGAATGGTAGAGTACGGATTGATTATAGCTCTGATTGCTGTAGCAGTCATAGTAGCACTTGGTGCTCTCGGTGGCGGCATAAAGGATATATTTGAAGACGTTAACGCAAAGCTGGGGGAAGAAACAACGCCGTAATATGGCTAGTATGACTGACAATGATATTTGCTTACTCCACAAGGGCTACACCGAGTAATATCTGTTTACCAGTATTGGAACCGAACCCTACCGTCCCCTCCGGTAGGGCGGTGTCTCCAAAACAGCACCGGTGAGAGAGGGGCTGGCAATGACGCAGGCTTATCAAGTTCTCCTATCAGACGACAACGGTCAAGGGCTGACGGAATATGCCCTTATTCTGGCGCTTATAGCTTTGGCAGCAATAGGTACAGTGTATGTCTTGGGATTTGCTGTCCAAGCGCTGTATGCACTTGAAATCCCGGTACAGGTCGTTGAATAGATGTTGCAGGTGACGTCAATGCTTGAAGTTTACATCGCAACTTCAATAGCGCTTATAGCAGTATGGTTTGACTGCAAAGAAAGGCGGATCCCGAACCCCTTGGTGTTCGCAGGCATGGCAGTTGGACTTGTTCTGGGAGCTGTTTCCGGAGGAATCCAAGGGTTTGCCAAGTCATGTCTGGGGATGATTGCAGGGATAGGTATCCTATTTATACCGTTTGCCTTAGGCTGGATAGGCGCAGGAGATGCGAAGTTCCTCGGAGTAATCGGTGCTTTCTTCGGTGTAAAAGGCGCAGCCTTTTCCATGTTGTACGGTGCCATAGCAGGCGGACTCATATCTGCAGTTGTCCTTTTGAGGCATGGACAGCTCGGTGGGTTCTTAATGCGATGTCTAGGTTGGCTTGCAGGTGTCATCGGGCGGATTTTGCCCGGAACTCTCGGACTGGCTCTCAGGAATTTTGGGCGGGCTGACTCTTTGGCTACAATGCGCACTTCAGGCTTTAAAATCCCCTATTCAGTAGCTATCAGCGTGGGAATGGTTATTGCAATCATAACGGATTTTTCGCCTATGGCATTTTGAATGCAGGATCAACGGAGGGGGCAGTACGTGAAGAAGCTGATTGCGACTTCTTGGCTAAAGGACGACAGTGGACAGGCCCTTGTTGAAATGGCTTTGGTCCTTAGCATGCTTCTTTTCCTCCTCACCGGCATTGTAGAGTTCGGACGTGTTCTCAGTGCCCAGCTTGTCGTATCGCATGCATCTCGCGAAGGCGCGAGGATCGGTGTTGTCGGGGCTGCTGATGAATTCATAATCCAGAGAGTAATGGATGCAGCAGGGACTTTGGATACCGAAAAAGTCGTTATAACTGTATCGCCTTCGCCAGGTGAGCGGCTGAGAGGCAGCCAGTTAACGGTCAGGGTGCAATATCCCGTAGACATAGTGATGCCGTTTATGGACAAGATCCTGTCTGATCCGCACTGGGTATCAGGTGTCACGACGATGCGTGTGGAGTAAGATGTATGTCTCCGGAAGGGATGATTAGGGTGAGACGGGTTTTCCGGAGTTTCCTGAATAACGAAAACGGCAGCGTAACAGTTGTAGTGGCGTGTGCAATGGTATTGATTCTGGGAATCGCCGCTCTTGTTATAGATGTCGGCATCCTGTATTACAACAAGGTTCTGCTGTCCAACGCCGCTGATGCTGCAGCCTTAGCAGGTGTCCAGGAGCTTCCCGGGGACCATGGGAAGGCTGTTGGAGAAGCGGAAGCCTACGCAATGAGCAACGGAGTAGAAGAAGGGCATGTAGCAGCCGAAGTGCTGCCTGACGGACGCAGCATCCGAGTTACAACTTCGCGCCTCGTTCCGTTGGGTTTCGCCAGAATACTCGGGTTTTCGTCTGCTGAGGTGACTGCAAGTGCTAAGGCAAGTATAGGTGCGACAAAAGGCTTGACAGGTGCAGCTCCTTTTGGCGTAGTCCACCAGGATTTCGTATTCGGTGAAGTCTACACCCTAAAGTACAGTCCAAGCAACAAATCTGATGACGCCGGCCCCGGGAACTTCGGTGCGTTGGCCTTGGGCGGTCGCGGAGCATCTAATTATCTGGACAACATCATGTACGGGTACCAGGAAAGGCTTGAGGTAGGAGATGAAGTCCCTACAATCATAGAGACTGAACCGGGTAACATGGCCGGCCCTACAGTGACGGGGATTAATTCCCGTATAGCAGGATGCACCCATGAGCCGAAATGCACACATGACCGGTTTGTTAAAGGATGTCCAAGAGTCCTTCTTGTGCCTGTTGTTGATTCTTTAAACGTGAAAGGCCGAAGCGGAGTGATACTTACCGGTTTTGCCGCGTTCTTCCTGGAAGATGTCGGCGGAAAAGGAAATGAGTGTGAAGTAACCGGGAGATTCATCAAGTGGGCGGCAGACGGAGACCTGGGAAACATAAACGATTACGGAGTTGTTTCATGTCGTCTTGAAGGCTAGGTGAGAGGAGGGGGCTGGATGAGAGGCAGTAGATTGATGCTGGTACTTGCAATTGCATTTGGGTTAATCGCTGCAGTCAGTGTTTACATATATCTTGGGAAGACGATGGAGCCTGCTCCTACGCCTATAACGACTGTCACTGTCGTTGCTGCAAAATCAGCTATCCCTCCACGGACCAAGATTACACAGGACTTAATCTATGTCAAGGAAGTCCCTGAAGAGGCAGCTCATCCAAAAGCTGTGCGTAATGTAAAAGATATTCTGGGATTAATAACAAAATACGAAATCCTTGAAGGCGAGCAAATCCTTATAGACAGGCTCTATAGCGATGAGGAGAAGATCGGCCTTGTAGCTGCTGTTCCTCGCGACATGAGAGCGGTTGCAGTCCCTGTGGATGAGGTTGTAGGGGTTGCAGGGTTTGTCAAACCCGGAGACAGGGTAGACATTATTGTCACAGCCAGCGGAGTAGGGGAAACCGGGGATGTCGCTTTCACGGTGTTAGAAGACATTCAAGTGCTGGCTGTAGCTCAAGAGACAGAAGATAAAACCCAGGGCAAAGCCAAAGTCAGCACAAGTGTCACCTTGGCTGTTTCGCCAAGTGATGCGGAAAAGCTGGTTCTTGCTGAAAGAATCGGTAAACTGCGCCTTGCCTTGCGCCCTCTGTTCGCAACAGCAACAAAAGGCCAGGGCATAGCCGAGTATGATATCTTGCGTGAAGTTAAAGGTTGGTCACCTCCCCGATCCGGTGCAAGTTCCGCTTCGGCTCGGCCTTCAGCTTCGAGTAGTTCTCCTGGAGTGCCTCCTTCAGGACCCGCAGTCACCCCGTTAAGTAAAGGTTCGACGAGCTCAAGGCCGAGCGGAACGGATTCAGCCTCCGGTATAGAGGCAGCGCCGGCAATAGTTGAAGTAATCAGAGGAACTCAGACCACCTACGTCACTCTGATTGAAGACGGGGAGGTGGCCCAATAATGGTTTTCGGCAATGGCAAGCAAGGCGAACTGCCGCTCCATAAGAGGATAATGTCAGTTTTTGTCCTTGGCATAGTTTTGGTCCTGTGTGCTCCGGCGGTAAAGGCTTATGGAGAGCCGGTATTAGCGGTCTCCACAGATCAGATGGAAGACCTTTCATCATTAGCTGTGAGCAAGCGATTGGGAATCGTTGTCGGGTGTTCCAGAATCCTGCCTGTAGACGGCGTGGTAAGGGTGGCAGTTGCAGATCCTAACATCGTAGATGTGCTCGTAGTCTCCAAGACAGAGCTTATCGTAAACGGCAAATCTCTCGGCAGAACCACCCTTTATGTATGGGATTCTACAGGATGCACCGGATATGATGTAAGGGTCTTAGAGGATAATGAGGAACTCCTCAGAGAGATTTCTGAAGTCATCGGCCTTCCCGAAGTGATGGTTCGGTTTGCAGGATCCACGTTGCTTCTGGAAGGGATATGCCAGACTGATGACGAGTATGAAAGGGCAGATAAGATAGGGAGGGCGTATTCAGATAATGTCCTTAACATGATAACAGTACTTCGTCCGGCAATCGCGCCGTCTTTGCCTGAGCCGGACCCATCTGAAATAGAAGCCAGCATGGGGATAGATGGAGTCGCTGTCCGCGTAGTAAAGGATGCTGTAATTCTTGAAGGTACGGTAGATAGGGAGAGCGATGCGGAACGCGCTGAAAGCTTTGCGAAGCTTTTTTCACAGAAAGTGCTGAATTTTATAGATGTCGTGGTTCCTCCGCCACTTGAAGATGATGGAGATGAAAACGACGGTCAGGAGGCTCAAGTTAGCCCAGACGAGCTAACTCCTGGCTTTGAAGCAGCCGGTACTGATGTAAAGGCAGATGAGACAGAGGCTCTCCTTTATGAAACTCCTGATGAGAAAGACTCTGACGAAGAACTCAAAAGCAAGATAGTTGATGCGCTTCGTGACCCTAATATAGGCGTTATGGTCGTAGACGGCACTGCGCTTTTAGAAGGGGAAGTCATAGATGAGTATTCTAAGGTGAGGGCGGAAGCGGTAGCAAAGCTCTACACTGAAAAGGTAGTCAATATCATCAGGGTAGCAGAGGAGCCTCCGGCGGATCCGCCTGAAACCGCTCCTCCTCTGTCCGAAATGCCTGAACCTGCTCCTGAGGTCACTTTGGAAGACCTGGTTAGAGAGTACATCGGACTGTCTGAAGTGGTTGTGCGCTCTGTTGACGGTAAACTCCTACTTGAAGGATACGTAGAATCTCAAAACGACCTGGAGAGGGTAAATAGGATTGCTTCTTTGTTCAGCCAGGATGTGGTGAACCTGGTGGAAATCAAAAACCCCTTGCAAGTTCTATTGCAAGTACAAGTGGTGGAGGTTAACAGCGGCGCGTTGAAAAACCTGGGAATATCTTGGGGCAGTCTCATTGATGGTGCGCTTAGTGTAGGTTCTTTCATGTTCGGAGAGTGGACTTCCGCACTTAGGCTGGAGGATGGCAATGCCAAGGGCGCGAGCCCGGAAGATGTATGGCAGGTGAGGCTGCCGTTAGATGGCATTTTGGGAGAGTTATGGAGACTCAGTCCGATCCGGGTAGTCTTGGACACCTTGGTAAGCCAGGACTTAGCAAGTATCCTGGCAGCTCCCAGCCTCCTTACAGTGAGCGGGAAAGAAGCGAACTTCCTGGTAGGTGGCGAAATCCCTGTCTATATGGGACAGGCGGACGGTAGAGTGATCTTTGAGTGGCGCCCTTATGGGGTGAAGCTTAAGATGCTCCCTGTTGTGGATGCAAATGGCAGGATTGTCCTTGACCTCGAACCTGAGGTTTCATCTCTTGACTGGAGCAACGCTCTGGACATAGGAGGTGCGACTGTTCCTGCACTCAGGATGAGGAAGGCATCTACTCATCTCATAGTTGAGGACAATGTGACCATTGCAGTCGGCGGCCTGATCCAGAACACTGAGGCCAAGATCGTAAGGAAGCTTCCGATCCTTGGAGACCTACCTATTTTAGGCCCCCTGTTTAGGAGTGAAAGATTCGAGAAAGGCGAAACTGAGCTTATCATCTTAATAACTCCGAGGATAGTGAAGGTTGGTGAGATTGTAACCGGAGAAGACATCTTAGGAGAAGAGATGCCGGACGGAGACAGGCCAAGTCACGATATCCGGGAGTATCCGAAACCGGTGTGTGTGGGAAGTGAAGAAAATGAGAGAATCCTCCATTAAAATCATAATAGCCGACGATAATGATGAGACTCGAAAGCACCTAAGAGAACTCCTGTCAACTCATGAAGGCTTTACCGTGATAGGTGAAGCCGCCAATGGCTTGGAAGCTGTAACTCTTGCAAAGAAACTGAAACCGGACATCGTTTTAATGGACATAGACATGCCTGTCATGGGAGGGCTAGAAGCGACCCGCGCAATCAGCGTAGAAGCCCCTATGAGCAGCGTAATAGTATTGTTGGTTGAAGGCGACCCTGAGTGCCTGAGGGAAGCAATGGCTGCAGGCGCCAGGAATTACCTGGTTAAACCCGTATTTGGCGATGAATTCGCAGACACTATCCGCAAGACTTATCAACTTGAGGCAGAGAGAAGAGCCAGGATTATGCCAATGGTTGCTCCGGAGCGGAAAGAAGGGCGTATTATCACTGTATTCAGCGCCAAAGGGGGAGTGGGAAAGACTACAGTTGCCACTAACCTGGCAGTAGAGCTTTCAAAAAAGCCCAACCGCAATGTAGTCATGGTCGATCTGGACCTTCAGTTCGGGGATGCAGCAATTATGCTGGATACTGTGCCGCTAAGGACCATCGCTGACATCGCCCGAGAAGAAGAAGTCGACCCGGAGATTGTGGAAGCATGCTTGTTTACGCATAGTACCGGCATTCGCGTGCTTCCGTCACCCCTTCGACCTGAGCAAGCTGAGATAGTGACAGGTAAACATGTTGAAGCTATCCTAAGTATCCTGGCAGAGTCCTTCGACTTTGTAGTCGTCGACCTTCCACAGGGGCTCGGGGATATTTCCCTTACTGCGATGGATGCAGCAGATGTTGTGTGCCTTATCACGTCTCTCGAGCTTCATGCCATTAAGAACGCAAATATCTGTCTGGAGTTAATGGACGCTTTAGGATACGACGACGACAAAGTGAAACTTGTGGTAAACAGGCTGTCTAGGGAATCAAGCCTGGACATCAGTGATGTAGAGAAGACTTTGAAGAGACAGGTTAAGATCAGTATCCCGTATGAAGGAAAGCTTGTCGTGGACTCGGTGAATAAAGGGGTTCCGTTTGTTGTGAGCAACCCCCATGCTAAGATATCCCTTGCAATAAAAGACCTGGCAAAGGCGGTAACCCCTCAGAACAAGGTTGAGAAGGCAGAGGCAGGAAGCCCGTCCCGTGAGAGCCTGTCGCCAAGCAGAAGGGTTGCCGGTGTTTTTGCCGGGATGTTCGGGTTCTTTATACATGGTTAAGAGGTGGAAGGTAGATGTCCCTTAGAGAGAGGCTCCAAAAGGTAAAGGAGGAGGTGCGAGACGAACCGCGGACCAACCCAGGGTCCGCGGGTGTCTCTCATCCCACGGGAAGAATCAATGTGCGTCCCAGAGTCCTGGAGCCCCAAGGCAAACCGGAGGCGAGACAAAGCTCTGCTACAAAAGGAGCAGAGAGCGGATCAACCTATCAGGCTGCTAAAGTCCCTGTTGACCCCTATCTGGAAGTAAAGGCAAAAATCCACTCAAGGCTTGTAAAGGAAATAGATGCAGAACTCTTAGAGCGGGTTTCATCTGCAGAGGACAAGGAAAGGCTGGCGAAAGAGGTTGAGAAGGTGTCTCTTGTGGTCCTCAATGAGGAGCCTCTCCCGATAATCCGATCTGAGAAGACAAGGATTATAAATGAAGTCATTGATGATGTAATGGGATTCGGTCCCATTACTCCGCTCCTTGAGGATGAAACCGTTACAGAGATTATGGTTAACGGGCCTGAAAAGGTGTATGTGGAGCGGGGCGGCAGAATTGAGCAGTCTGCAGTCAGGTTCCGTGATGAAGGTCATGTTATGCACATAATCGAAAGGATAGTAGCGCCTATTGGAAGGCGTATAGATGAAGCCAGCCCTATGGTGGATGCCAGGCTTCCTGACGGATCTAGGGTAAATGCTGTGATTCCTCCGGTTTCTTTGGTAGGGCCGTGTATTACCATCCGTAAGTTCTCAAGGGAACCTTTTACTGCTGATGACCTGATAAACTTTGGAACTTTGACCCCCACAATGGTAGAGTTTTTGCAAGGTGCGGTTAAGTCAAGACTGAATATAGTCGTGTCGGGAGGGACAGGCTCCGGAAAGACGACAACCCTCAACGTCCTCTCCTCGTTCATTCCCCCTGATGAACGCATAGTGACTATTGAAGACGCTGCTGAGCTGCAACTTCACCAGGAGCATGTAGTCACTTTGGAGGCTAGGCCGCCCAACATTGAAGGCAAAGGCGCTATTACAATCCGGGATCTCGTCAGAAATGCCTTGAGAATGAGGCCTGACCGGATTGTTGTAGGAGAGGTTAGGTCCGGAGAGGCCCTTGACATGCTCCAAGCAATGAACACCGGACACGACGGGTCAATGACAACAGGCCATGCCAACTCGCCTCGGGACATGCTGTCAAGGCTTGAAACCATGGCATTGATGGCAGGGATGGAACTCCCTCTCCGAGCAATCCGTGAGCAGATTGCTTCAGCTATAGACCTCATTGTGCACCAAGCAAGGCTCCAGGACGGGAGCCGTAAGATCACCCATCTCACTGAAGTGCTGGGTATGGAGGGAGATATCATCACCATGCAGGATATCTACCTGTTTGAGCAGTCGGGTGTCGACGAGAAAGGCAAGGTTGTAGGGAGATTCAAGGCGACAGGCATCAGGCCGAAGTTCATGGATAAATTTGAGGCATCAGGAATAAAGGTGCCTCCTGGAATGTTTGCTGATTACTGATTATATGTGAAATCTGCTTGTGGGAGGGAAGCCTGGAATATGCCGGGACAGGCATTTGCACTTTTTGTATCAGCTTTAGTATTTATCTGCGTAGTGCTGGCAACCTTTGGTGTGGCAAAGCTTGCCCGCGAGCGCGGCGAAATAACGAGAAGGCTGGTGACGTTCTTAAGCCGTGAGGCAGCGCCCAAGCCTGAAGCAGTCGAGGCACGCCAAGGCGAGGCCGACAACAAGCGAAAGCGCTCATTAAACCAGTGGACACGAAACGTTCTGAAGGCGTTCGGCAGGATCTTCGAAGGAAAGGAATATGCCTCGAGGATCGAGACAGAACTTGCCAGGGCGGACATACCCCTTCGGGGCTCAGAGTTTGTCGGGCTGAATCTCATTCTTGTGTTGGTTGGAGCAGGTTACGGCTGGCTTGTGCTGGGAAATTTGTTGGCCGGACTTATGCTGGCATTCGCTGGCGGGCTTCTGCCTAATCTGTATATAAAAGCAAAGCAAGGCGCAAGGCTTGCCAAATTCGACTCTCAAATCGCAGATGCTCTTGTTATTATGTCCAATTCACTCAGAGCAGGGTACAGTTTCCTGCAAGCTATGGACATGGTAGCCCGAGAGATGTCGCCTCCTATTTCAAAGGAATTCGCTGCTGCAATGAAGGAGATGAGCCTGGGTTCTCCTACGGAGACCGCACTTGAGGAATTGTCAAAACGAGTCGGAAGCGCAGACCTTGACCTTGTTGTTACTGCAGTCCTGATTCAACGGCAAGTAGGCGGAAATCTGGCAGAGGTCCTTGACAATATCGCAGACACAATACGAGGACGTGTCAAGCTGCGCCAAGAAGTCAAGACCCTGACAACTCAAGGCAGGATGTCAGGGATAATCATAGGAGTGCTCCCGTGTGCACTTGCTGCTTTTCTATATACGGTAAATCCTGAGTACATAAGTGTTCTCTTTACACATCCTACAGGGAAGGTCATGGTCGGTACTGCATTGTTATCAGAGCTTATTGGTATTTTAGTGATTCGTAAGATCGTTGCCATCGAGATTTAAGAGGTGTTGGGATGTGCAGATCGCGGCTTCCGTGTTTGCCTTTCTATCTGTTACAAGCCTTGCCATATACTTTTTCACCAGGAGGCGGGCGCCTTCAGTAAAGGAACGCCTTCGGCAAATCGCTGAGCTAGGCAGAGTTCCCACTGAGCGTGAACAAGAGCTATCCCGCCCATTGGTAGAGCGGATCCTAGGCCCTGCCGCGACTAAGGTTTCAGGTTTTGTAGTCTCCATAACTCCCCGGAATGTGATGGAAGCAGCCAAGGTAAAGCTTGAATCCACAGGCAACCCATGGAAGATGTCTCCCGGGGAGTACGTAATCATGCGCCTGGTGACTGTTTTCATCGTCCCTTTTGCCGTGTTCCTCCTTACAAATAGGCTCGGGCCGGGTAGAGCCTTCCTGTTTTCCCTTGTCGCTGCAGGCCTTGGCTGGGTTGTACCTGAGACAATGATGCAGTCCAAATTTAAGGGCAGGGGAAAAGAGATCCAAAGGGATCTTCCGGACGTTCTTGACCTTTTGACTGTCAGTGTGGAGGCGGGGTTAGGGTTTGATGCTGCATTAGTCAAGGTGGTAGAGAGGAAGAAAGGTGCACTGGCCGAAGAGTTGGGGACTGTTCTCAGAGAGATACGTGTAGGGAAACCGAGGAGAGACGCGTTACGGGAGCTTTCCGAGCGGGTGAAAATAGACGACATTACCTCACTTGTGTCTGCCATAATTCAGGCGGACCAACTTGGGGTAGGGATATCAAGTATTCTAAGGATCCAGGCTGAGCAAGTGAGGACAAAAAGGCGGCAGCGGGCAGAGGAATCAGCGATGAAAGCCCCTATTAAAATGCTCTTTCCATTGATCTTCTTCATTTTTCCGACTTTGTTTGTGGTCTTGTTAGGCCCTGCGATAATCCAGGTCGCAGAAATCCTCTTAAACTCGGTGTTCATCTGATGCAAGGGACAGTTGTAGTCATTAATAGTTCAAAGGGTAGTGTAGTTGCATCCTCTGCAAAGCTTGCCACAACCTATGGCGAGAGGAGACGGGGTTTGCTTGGGCGCACTTCTTTGGAAGAAGGTGAAGGCCTCGTCATTCGTCCGTGTAAAGGCGTTCATAGCTTCGGAATGAAGTTTCCCATAGATGTAGCTTATGTTTCGAAGGACGGCGAAATCCTCCATACCATTTCTCCTTTACATCCCAACAGGATCGGCCCTTTGATTCTTAAGGCAGCATGGGTCCTGGAACTCCCCCAGGGAGCCCTTTGCAGGACAGGGACCTGTCCAGGCGATATCCTAACCATATGCGCATGTGAGGCCTGATTCTCCGTCTTTATACAGGAAATACGCAGCCGATGCTAGAATAATTAATGAAGTAAGTTGGAGGGTAGAGGCATTGGACGCTGTTCTGGATTGGCTACGTATCTCCGATTCTAGGGAAATGCTCGTTTTTGTCACAGCCATGCTTCCTGTGGTTGAATTAAGAGGTGCGATACCTCTTGGATTATCTTTGGGAATGCCGCCTATGGAAGTATTCTTTTTAAGTGTGCTGGGAAATATCGTGCCTATCGTCCCCATTATGCTCTTTTTGCGATATGTTGCAGGTAGGCTCCGACGGTTTCAGTGGTTCCGCCATGCAAGCGATGAGTTTTTCAAAAAGGTTAGGGCGCGAAGCGATGTAATCCAGCGCTATGGACCGTTGGGGCTCGTGGTATTCGTTGCTGTTCCCCTGCCGTCAACAGGTGCATGGACAGCGTCAGTGGCTGCTTTTCTCCTTGGTATCAGGATCAGATATTCTTTTGTTTCTATTTCCATAGGTACTATCCTAGCAGGGGTGATTGTTACCTACTTAAGTTGCCAGGTGCTGTGAGCATGGCTGCTACAGGAGGATTGGCAGCCTTGACACGCCCACGCCGCATATGATATGTTGACAATAAGATAATATTCGACATCGGCGGGTCGGCAGACAATGCTTTGCTGTTGCAGAGCAACAGACCGACTGATGTACGAGGGAAAGTGCGCCTAGGGTTCCACCTGCTTACTTCAGATGTCAAGCAGGGTTCGGTCCAAGCGGCGCAGGCCTGCGTTTTGCAGTGCTACACCGGTTGGGGATAAAAGCCCTGGCGGATAGGTTTCACTCGAAACCTGTCCGCCAGGGCTAATTATTTTGTCCGCGAAGACATCGACTTTTGAAAGGAGTGTTAGAGATGAAGAACGCAAAAGGACGAGCAGACGGTGCAAAGGTGCTGGTCATGATGGGAAGCGATTCAGACCTTGAGATTATGCGTGAATGCACAGGTACGCTGAAAGCTTTCGGAGTTGCTCACAAAGTTGTAGTTGCTTCAGCGCATCGGTCTCTTGAGCGTGTTATTTCCATAGTGGGTGAGGCTGAAAAAGCCGGCGTGAAAGTGATTATTGCGGCTGCAGGCGGTGCGGCGCATCTGGCAGGCGTAGTCGCAGGTATGACAGTGGTGCCTGTTATAGGTGTGCCTTGCGCTAGTTCTCCGCTTTCCGGAGTTGACGCGCTTTACTCTACGGTTCAAATGCCTCCCGGGGTTCCGGTAGCTTGTGTCGGAGTAAACGGATCGCGTAATGCAGCGCTTCTTGCTATTGCAATCCTTGCTCAGATGGATCCTGATCTTCGGAGTGCGTTAGTAGAGTACAGGGCAGGCCTTGCCAAAGAGGTCGAGCTAAAGCATGAGCGCGTTGAAAAGTTGCTCAACAATCATGTGGGAAGCCATAGCTGATTTAGAGTAAATTGTGCTTATGGAATTGGGGGCGTAGAGAATTGGAGCAAGAGATTTGGCGTGAGATGGGGCTTTCAGAATACGAGTACAACACCATCGTGGAAATCCGCGGAAGAGTTCCCAACCAAGTTGAACTCGGCATGTTCGCAGCCATGTGGTCAGAGCACTGCAGCTACAAGAATTCCAAAGAGATCCTACGTCTTCTTCCCACGTCCGGGGACAGGGTCATCCAAGGCCCCGGTGAGAATGCAGGTGCCGTCGATATCGGTGACGGGCTTGCCGTAGTCTTCAAGATAGAGAGCCATAACCATCCGTCCGCTGTGGAACCGTTTCAAGGTGCAGCAACAGGTGTCGGCGGGATTGTCCGGGATGTGCTTGTGATGGGCGCAGAACCTGTTGCGCTCCTGGGTGTCTTGAGGACGGGGCCTTCTTCTGACGAGCGATCCGCATGGATCATGAGGCGCGCCATAGACGGTATGACCTGGTACGGAGATGCGCTGGGCATCCCGGTAGTCGGAGGCGACATGGCAACCCATGAGAGCTTCACAGAAAATCCGCTGGTAAACGCTATGTGCGTAGGTGTTGTAAAGATATCGTCTATGAAAAAGGCAGCTGCCAGAGGTGTGGGTAACTCTGTCATCGTGGTAGGTGCAGGCACAGGGCGTGACGGTATCCAGGGGGCTGCTTTTGCATCTCAGGAGATCGCACCTGAAGCTAAGGCAAGCGGGGAAGCAGTTCAGATCGGCGATGCCAAGCTTGGGCGCGCTCTCAAAGAAGCGTGTCTTGAGCTTTACCAAGTCCTCGGCGATGGCCTCAAGGGGATTCAAGATATGGGTGCAGCCGGCCTTACGTGTGCATCAGCTGAGATGGCATCCAAAGGATGCGTCGGTATGGAGATCGATGTCACGAAGGTCCCCAGGCGCGAGGAAGGCATGACTCCGTATGAAGTCATGTTGTCCGAATCCCAGGAGAGGATGCTTGTTGTAGTGCCTCCGGAACGTGAAACAGATGTTATCAGTGTGTTCAGAAAGTGGGGACTGGAGGCAGAAGTCGTAGGTAAAGTCACAGATGATGGAATCCTGCGCATAAAAGACGGCACTGTCACTGTTGCAGAAGTGCCGGCTAAAGCCCTTACAGAGATGGCCCCATGCTACAGCAGGGAGACGTCGGAACCTACCTCATGGACGATGAAGTCTGCCATGGACATCCTTGGCTTGCCTGAGCCTTCTGATTATCGGGAAGCCTTGAAACTGGTTCTGTCGTCCCCGAAAATTGCCTGCAAAAGAGATTTATGGATGCGTGCTTCATCTGACGGCTGCGGGAAAGATTTAGATTCCCTGACATGCAGCCCGAATGTGCAAGTCATTCGGGTGCCGGGTACAAACAAAGGGCTTGCTGTGACATGTGAGGTTAATTCCCTTTATTGCAGCCTCGATCCCTGGCAAGGTGCAGCCCGTGCAGTAACCCAGGCAGCCGGAAACCTAGCGGCTTGCGGAGCCGTCCCCCTTGGAGTCACAGACTGCTTGAACTTCGGAAACCCTGAAAACCCTGAGGTAATGTGGCAGTTTAAGAAGGCTGTTGAAGGGATGTCCGCAGCTTGCGAAAGGCTAGGGATCCCTGTTACAGGCGGCAACGTCAGCTTCTTCAATGAATCCGGAGGAGTTTCCGTCCATCCGACACCTGCAGTAGGTATGGTAGGCCTGGTAGAGGAGATGGGGAGTCTCATTACAGCCGGGTTCAAGGAGAGGGGAGGCCAAGTCGCTGTCCTAGGACGAACGGAGCCTGAGATCGGGGCAAGCGAATACCTTGTGCAAGTGCATGGAATAGAAGGGGGCCGGGTGCCCGACGTAGACCTTGAGGCTGAAGAAGCCTTGCTAAATCTTATCAAGCTCTTGACGGCAAAACGGCTGCTTTCGTCTTGTGCAGCTGTCTCAGAAGGCGGAATCGCTGTAGCGTTGGCAGATGCATGTGTCTTAGGACGTAGAGGAGCCGAAGTTGTCGTTAACGGTATAAGGTTGGACCATTATTTGTTCAGCCAGTCAGGCGCACGGATGCTCATATCTTTTGACCCTGTGAATCATGAGGAGATAGAAGCCATGGCGAAGGCAGCAAATGTTCCTCTTACAGTCATTGGCAATGTATGCGGTGAGAGCCTTGTTGTTCGTAGAAGCCGGCAGATGGGTGGTGCAGCGTGCTCAGATGATTCAGTCGAGAGCATAAGAGAGGTTGCCCTGGAGATCGGGATCTCAGAGATTTTACGGATTTATCAGGAGGCGTGCTCATGGCTTACGAACGAAGGCTAATGTCAGCCGGGGCGCCTGCGCCCGAGAATGAGTGGGCTGACCTATCAAACAAGAGGCATCACCTTGCAGATGACCTAGTAGATATACAGCATGGTTCGGGAGACGACTGGCATGACCACTGTGGAATCGCAGGGATTATCTGCCAGGACGCATCTGCTGTTGAACGGTGCATGTACAGCCTCCAAGCCCTTCAGCATCGCGGCCAGGAAGGTGCCGGAATTGCTTCTGCATCGCCCGGTAACGGGATCCGGCTGCATAAAGGTATGGGCTTAGTGGCAGAGGTGTTCCACCAAACCGCATTTGAAAAACTAAGCGGCAACATAGCAATCGGTCATGTGCTTTACTCAAAAGGCAGTTCAAGCGGAATATCAGATGCGGAGCCTCTCCTTTTCCACTATCCATGGGGGGACGTTGCTATCGCTACAAACGGTTCCCTGGTTAACGCAGACGAACTTCGAGCATCCTTGAGTGCATCAGGCGCCGCATTTCAAACTAAGTCTGATGCGGAGCTCATCGGGTGTCTGCTGGCAAAGTACGGAAACGAAAGCCTGGAGAACAAAATCAGGCGCTGCATGGCTGAGCTCGAAGGCGCCTATTCCGTTGTACTTATGACCCGGGACACACTTATCGCAATGAGAGATCCCAGAGGATTTCGGCCGTTGTGCGTAGGCCAGTTCCCCGGAGGCTGGGTAGTTGCGTCAGAATCCTGTGCCCTTGATGTCATCGGTGCTGAACTCATTGGGCCGGTAGAACCGGGGGAAATAGTGATAATAGACAAGAACGGGTTGCGCAGGGTAGAAGGCAGGCCGCGCCCTGGGAAAGCCATGTGTATCTTCGAGTACGTGTACTTCGCAAGGCCTGACAGCATCATTGAAGGCGTTAATGTAAGCCAGGCCAGACACGAAATGGGCAGGATGCTTGCCAGGGAACACAAGGTTAAGGCAGACATCGTAGTCCCTGTCCCTGAGGCGGGAGTTGAGGCAGGCCTAGGATTCGCCCGTGAGAGCGGGATACCTTTCGAATACGGCCTTGTCAGAAACCGCTACCTGGGTAGGACATTTATCCGGCCTGAACCGGATGCCAGGCGCCTTGGGGTGAGACTGAAGCTAAACGCAGTTCGTCAAGCTGTAGACGGTAAGCATGTGCTGGTCGTCGATGACTCTATTGTAAGAGGCACGACCGGCGCGAGATTGGTGAGGCTTCTGAGGGAGGCGGGGGCAAAGAGCGTAGGACTAATGATCGCCTCTCCGCCTGTAACTCACAGATGTTACTACGGTATAGGCACAAACCTGACAGGCGATGAGCTTTTGGCAGCTTCAAACGGAATAAGCTCGGTACTTGAGATGACCGGTGCAGATAGCTTGCATTACCTGAGCCGTGAAGGTTTGCTTGAGGCAATGAAAAATGCAGGTGCACAGGACACAGGTTTTTGCCTGGGTTGTTTTGGTGGTTGCTACCCAGCGATACCGGGAAAATCGGCAGCAGGACCCCAACCTGACAACTCTGACACCCAGGGCAAACCTGAGAAAGGCAAGGTTGGGGAAAAGGTGCGGGCAACGTATTCCGCATCCGGAGTTGACATCGACAGAGGGATGGAAGCTGTCGAACTTATCAAGGACGTCCTAAAGGACATGCCTTCTGACCGCTTTATCGGCGGACTGGGCGGATTCGGCGGCAGCTTTATGCTGGGTTCCGGAGGATCTGACGACTTGGTGCTTGTAGCCGGAGCAGACGGGGTAGGGACCAAACTCCGCGTTGCCATTGAGGCAAACAGGCACGACACCATCGGGATCGACGCAGTTGCCATGTGTGTCAACGATGTAGTCACATCAGGGGCAAAACCCCTTTTCTTCCTGGATTACCTTGCGCAAGGCAAGATCGATCCCAAAAAAGTACAGGCTATTGTCTCCGGAATCGCAGAAGGCTGCAGAAGGGCCGGATGTGTGCTCTTAGGCGGTGAGACTGCGGAAATGCCCGGGTTTTATGTGGGAGACGACTACGATATAGCAGGTTTTGCAGTAGGTGCGGTCAAACGGTCAGAAATAATCGACGGCAGCGCGATTCAGGCGGGGGACGTCGTTATCGGGCTGGCGTCATCAGGCCTTCACAGCAATGGTTTTTCCCTGGCCAGGCACGTATTATTTGATATTGCGCACCTTAGCTTATCAGATGAGCCGGACGAGCTGGGACGCCCTCTCGCAGATGAACTCCTGGAACCTACCGCGATTTATGTAAAATCCATCCTCAATCTTGCTGAGGTTGTGGAAGTCCGAGGCCTTGCTCACATAACAGGAGGCGGGCTCATTGATAATCCTCCGAGAATGCTGCCGCCTGGGTTATCTATCCGGCTGGATCCGGGATCATGGTGTATCCCTCCCATCTTCCGTTTGCTGCAACGGCTTGGCAATATAGACGATTATGAAATGAGACGCACCTTCAATATGGGGCTTGGCTTTATCGTCGTGGTGAGGCCGGAAGACGTCGACACTGCCTTAAGTACTCTTGCCTCGTCAGGAGAACGTTGCTATGTGGTAGGCCGGGTTATTCCCGGAAGCGGCGAGGTGTTATTCGCCCATGAATAGTGTAATACAGCCGGAGTTCCGGATTGTCGTCTTGGCTTCAGGGAGAGGGACAAACCTTCAGGCGATAATCGACGCGAGTGAGTCAGGGAGGCTGTTAGGAAAGGTAGTGGCCCTTGTCTCTGACAGTCCTGATGCTGTTGCGCTGGAACGAGCCAGACGCCATGGAATACCACAGGTTGTAGTCGACCGCAAGTCGTACGCATCAAAGAACGAATTCGACCTGGGTCTTTTAGAAGCAGTCAGGCGCTTATCACCTGATTTGGTAGTCCTTGCGGGGTTCATGAGGCTTTTAGGGAGATCCTTTCTGGAACGGTTTCCGGGAAAGGTCATAAATATCCATCCGTCGCTCCTTCCTGCGTTCAAGGGGCTTCAGGCTCAGAAGCAGGCCCTGGATTACGGGGTGAAGTATGCAGGGTGCACAGTGCATTTTGTAGATGAAGGGGTTGATACAGGCCCCATAATCGGTCAAAGGGTGGTGCCTGTCTTGCCTGATGATACAGAAGATACACTTGCAGCCAGGATCTTAGTTGAAGAGCACTCTCTTCTGGTTGAATGTATCAACGCCGTGCTTTCCGGACGAGTCCGAACAGATGGAAGAAAGGTCACTATAGACGGAGGCTGATGAAATGGCAAAACGAAGAGCGATCATAAGTGTGTACGACAAATCCGGTGTAGTTGAGTTCGCAAAGGCGTTACACGACTTAGGTTTTGAGATCCTGTCCACGGGAGGAACTGCTGCGGAGCTTACTAAAGCAGGAATTCCTGTCACTTCGGTATCTGAGGTTACGAGGTTTCCTGAAATCTTGGGAGGCAGAGTAAAGACCTTACATCCGGCGATACATGCAGGGATACTTGCACGAAGAACCTCCGAGCAGCAGGAAGAGCTAAAGAATCATGAAATCGAGCCTATTGAACTCGTGGCAGTGAACCTGTACCCATTTGAGAAAACGATAGCCAAACCAGGTGTCACCTGGGAAGAAGCCATTGAGAACATCGACATCGGCGGGCCGACTATGGTGCGTGCAGCTGCGAAGAACCATGAGCGGGTTACAGTCGTAACGGATCCGGCTCAATACGACCTTGTTATTTCAGAGCTTAGGTCAAAAGGCGAAGTATCAGAAGCAACACGCGTTAACCTGGCTGCTCAGGCATTCAGGCACACTTCTCAATATGATGCTGCGATTTCAGGCTATTTTAACAACCGATTGTCCGATGAGTCTCCGAACCGGTTTGGCTCTGTAATAACTGTCAACGGAAGAAAGGCTTTTGACCTGAGATACGGTGAGAATCCTCATCAGGTTGGTGCGTTTTATGCAGCGGGAGATCCTCCTTACTCAGGCATTGCCGGTGCCAAGCTCCTCCAAGGCAAACCTCTCTCTTTCAACAACCTGCTTGACGCTGATGCGGCTCTCAGAATCATGAGGGAATTCCGAGGACAACCTGCTGCAGTCGTCATTAAGCATACGAACCCGTGCGGTGTGGCAGTGGGAGGCAGTCTCGAAGACGTGTATGTCAGAGCGCGCGAGGCTGATCCTGTATCTGCCTTCGGAAGCATAGTCGGGCTGACAGGGATGGTTGATGCGGACACTGCCGGACGGCTTACAGAAACCTTTGTTGAAGCAGTCCTGGCACCTGGCATTACAGATGAAGCCCTGGCAATGCTTGCCAAGAAGCCTAACCTCCGAGTTCTTATCCTTCCTGAGGATTATGAAGATAACCTTCCCGAACTTGATGTCAGGTGGATAGACGGAGGATTCATCGCGCAAAGCCCTGATACTCCGCAAGACCTTGATTTTGAGTCTCTTAAAGTCGTAACTCGCCGGCATCCCACAGAGCAGGAGATTAGGTGGCTTTTGTCAGCGTTCAAAGTTGTCTCGCACGTGAAGTCCAATGCAATAGTGCTTTGGAAGGACGATGCCACTATCGGTGTTGGAGCAGGCCAGATGAACCGTGTAGGCTCAGTGAAGATAGCAGTGGAGCATGCAGGCGTAAAGGCTCAAGGTGCTGTCATGGCGTCAGATGCATTTTTCCCATTCAGAGACGGCATAGACGTTGCCGCAAAGGCAGGCGTAACTGCGATTATACAGCCCGGAGGCTCAATCCGAGACCAGGAAAGCATAGACGCTGCAAATGAACATGGAATGACCATGGTATTTACAGGTGTTCGTCACTTCAGGCACTGAACATTGATTATTGCGGATTGAATACCTGCAATTGACGGACACGGTTGCCGCAGGAGGAAGAGCAGTGAAACAGGATGATCTTAGCATACTTGTGGTCGGTGGTGGAGGGAGAGAGCACGCCCTGGTTTGGAAACTTCATGCAAGCCCCCGGGTGTCCCGGATATATGCAGCACCCGGAAATCCCGGCATGCATAGGCTCGCTGAGTGTGTTCCCATTTGTGCAACTGATGTACATGAATTGGTCCGTTTTGCTCTTGGAAAGAATGTGGACCTTGTTGTCATCGGACCTGAAGCCCCCCTTGCTCTCGGGTTATCTGATGAGTTGATGACCCTTGGTATACCTGTATTCGGCCCAAGTAAGGCTGCAGCATCCATCGAAACCAGCAAGGTATGGGCGAAAGAGTTCATGAAGAGGCATCGGATTCCCACAGCCGACTGCAGGACGTTCAAAGATATAGGCGCAGCAAAACGTTACGTCAGGCAGCGCGGAACACCTATTGTAGTGAAGGCGGACGGGCTTGCATCAGGGAAAGGCGTAGTGGTTGCCTACACCCCGGACGAGGCTGAGAAGGGAATAGATATGATTTCGCACCTTACTGAAGGTAGCGAGATTGTTGTTGAGGACTGCCTTACCGGTTGTGAGGTGAGTTTTCTCGTAGTCACTGACGGTATGTCCGCTATTCCACTTATCAGCGCAAAAGACCATAAACGCGCCAAAGACGGTGACAAGGGACCGAATACCGGAGGCATGGGTGCGATTGTCCCTGCTCCTTCGTTTGATAGCTCTTTGCAGGAGATGATTATGGAGAAGATAGTGATGCCTACGATAAGAGGCCTTTCCGCGGAAGGCCGTCCTTACGTGGGAGTCCTTTACGCAGGATTGATGCTGACCTCCGAAGGGCCGATGGTGCTCGAGTTTAACGCCAGGTTCGGCGACCCGGAAACGCAGGCGATCTTACCGATGATGGAATCAGATCTTGTTGACGTGTTGGAGGCGGCTGTTGAAGGGACATGCTCTTCCACAACGATTAACTGGCTGGATGGGGCATGCGTATGCGTGGTAGCTGCGTCTTCAGGATACCCTGAGCACCCTCAGCTAGGTAAGGAGATCCACATCCATGAGGACCGGGCAGAGAGAGACGGCATCCTGCTTTTCCACGCTGGGACCCGCTTGGACGGAGAGAGGCTCGTTTCATCCGGGGGACGTGTCTTAAATGTAGTCGGTAGAGGAAGGTCTGTGGAAGAGGCTGCTTCTTCTGCATACCAAGGCTTTTCGTGTGTTACTTTCGAAGGCTCGTGGGCAAGACAGGATATAGGACGGCTAGGAGCATAGCCTCCCAGCGTTTTCCCTAGGTTGCGGGAGGCCTTAATCCACTTCCTTCCTTTCCAGGCCTTTTCTTAGCATTTCCATGTACTCTGTGAACTCAGCTACTTCAATATCCCAGTCCAAGGCCGTAAGGTCTTTTCTCGCCAAGTATTCTTTTTGCAGCCCGTCCATGACTAGTTGGATGAGCTTTAGCGCCTTATGAGGGTCCACGTCAGGCCTTAGATCCCCAAAGCCGATTTCACTTAAAAACTTAACCCTTCCGTCTTCTGCAGCTACATCAATCAAGGCTTGTAATTCCTGCTTTATGTCCTCCGGTGAATCTTGCAGCGCTGTTGCAACAAACTGGTAGAGAGCAGGCTCGTCTTGAAAGAGTCTCAGTTTCATCAAGGCAATCTTTGTGAGGCGATGGAAGATATCGCCTTTTATGTTCTCTTGATCAGCCTCATATAACGCAAGCAGTCTCTTCTCCAGTCTTGACATGGCTTCCTTGAAAACGGTAATGAAGAGATTCTTCTTGCTCCCGAAATAGTGGAATAGAAGGCCTTTGGAGACACCTGCTTTTCTTACTATTTCATTGGTTGACGCCAAGGAATAGCCTTTGCTGAACTCTTCTATGCTTGCGTTTAAGATTTTTTGCTTTTTTTCTTCATCCATGACCTGTGCAGTCATACTGTCGCCCCTATCTAAAACCATAAAACCTGCACTATGTAATCCATGTCGTATCGCTTGCTTACACCGCGAGATCGGCACTATGTGATGCAGATGATGCAGACTACATCATTGCTAAAGGTACCACTTTAGCATAACCTGGGCTTGTGCCAGCGGGCCTTTTGTAACACTCAGACCGCAGTTGAGATCAAGGTTATCTGCGAGAACCGATGTCAGTGTGCCGGTTGCAGTCCAGTTACCGTCTGTTAAGTCAGCTAAACCTACCAAGTTAAACGTTGTAAACTCATCATACTGATGTGTTATTCCGGCAGCTGCGAGTTGTGTTACGATGCCGGTGTGACCCAGGTTGACATGGTTGCGGCAATACTCTGCAAAAACTAAGTTTCCTCCGGGAAGCACGGTTTTCCAGCCGATAGTGCCGGAGGTTGCCGATGTTGCACTGGGTATATCTGGATATGTTGTATTTGAGCTCTGCGCTGCTGTGTCTTGCCACGTGTGACAGATCTCCCCATAGAGACCTTTAAGTCCTCCTTGAAAGTCCACGCCAACCGTATTGGCTGAATCAGCGCGTCCTGACACGTTGCCGTTCATACTACCGGATACATCACTGTTACCGGACAGATTCCTGCGCTCAATTAGTCCAATGATCCCAAGATTTGTCTGACCTATGCGAAACTCAGCTCTCCCAGCGTAAAGATTCTCCCCCAGAACCACTTCAACCCCGGTAAGAGGAGAGGTCCTAAAGAAAAGAGATCCGAGAACCTTACCTTGTCTTCCTTTCCCTGACATGTCCGAGCCTCTCGGGGTAATGAGGTCTGTTGGGCGGAATACTGAAGCAACTCCCCAGTTAATTGCTTGTTTGCCTATGATAGCACGGACGCGGCTTAACTCGTGCTGCAGAAACAATCTATCCAGGGACAGTCTAATGTGCCCTGTATCAGAGTTCAGCAAGGGGAGGCTCCCGACAACGTATCCGCGCCCTGCAATCGTCACAGCAGGGTTTACCTTCCATACACAGTCACCTGACAAGCTAAAGTGCCAATTACCGCCGGGACCCGGGATAAGGCTTGTAAAGACAGCACCTAACTCGAGCTCGCCTTGGAAAGTGACGTTGCCGGAGTTCAATGTTCCAATACCTGAGACATCTAAAGGAGCTGCTCCTACTGCACTTGCCTCAATTGGGAAACTCATTACAACCAGCGCAATGGCAAGCGCCGTAACGACAGTCATCTTAAGCCGTGTCATAATCACTTTCGGCAATCCCAGCACAATCTCGGCAATCCATGCAATCGCCTTATTTAGTATCACTGTCGCTCTCGCGTGGTTCAGATTTGTCCCTATCCGGCTCAAAACCATCCTCTTAATGCCCACGTCTGTACGATTTAGACGTTTACTTGACATACGAGCATCCTCCGCTAATGTCGGTCTACTTCAGAGCAACGGCCAGCCTGTTACCTGGCAGTAAGCCTTTGCCTGGTAAACGTATCATCAGGTATCGGCCGATCGAATACGATGTTCTCAATAACCAGTCTTGTGCTGGACTCCTTACGCGTCATATCTTCCATTATGACTTCCATGGGATAGTAACGCTCACCGATTTTCTCGATCCTTACTGTAGAAGACTGCTTCAGAAGTTTGCCGGAAGGGGCGTAGAGCTCTTCCCGGAGTCCCAGGTAACGTTCTGTATCGACCCACATCTTTCGCCTGTAGTAGCTGACTTTTGCTCCTTCACGAGCTACCAATTCCAGTACATAACACGGCCTGCCGTCCAACTCTTCTATGCCCACCACAGTGCTTTCATAGAGCTCAGTGAGGCGTTCGCTCGCAAGCGCGTCCTGATAGGAGAAATCACTTCCCATCAGGCCTTGGTTAAGCATTTCCCCTGAGAGCCGCACTTCTTCATCAGCTGTCGGTGAGAATAACCAAAGATCGTCTCCGATCTTCAGGATCCTCGTGCCCAAGTCGCGTTTATTTGTAAACTCGATTAAAGCGCGGCCATCCTCATCAGCCCAGGCTCTCATGGTCTTTGTGTTGACCCGGCCTCGTTGTGAAATCTCCATCCTTGCTTCATAGTAAACGGTTTCGAAGTCGGTATTCCGTTCCATTCTTTCGATGATTTCAGAAGCGGACGGTGTTGCCGTTGCTGCCTCTGCTCGAGCAGCCATTAAGGCCAGAGTTGTCCCGATTGCAGGCGCCACCCGAGCTATCATATGCTGCGTCACTGTCTCTGCATCTTGCATTGAAGTTGTTATTGGTGATCTTATAGACATGCCGCTTGACGCCATCATAATAGAAGAGGTGACTACCGCAACTATAAGAATCTCAAGTAATGTAGGTTTCTTCATGTTTCCACATCCCTTATCATATGCTGCGCAAAGCTTCAGTGGGTTTCAGCCTTCCTGCGTGCCTTGCAGGGATATAAGCTGCGACTACTGTAACTACAACTCCCAGCGCGAACGAAAATACCAGCGTGGACACATCGGCCGTTGGATAGATCCGCGGTGTCAATAGGAGCTCACCGCCCAGCTGTTCAATCATCTTTGAGACATCCAGGCCTCGGCTGCCAAACCAGAAATTGAAGAGCCCTCCCAGCAGCGCTCCGAGGAAGCTGCCTGCCAGTGCCATAATCGCCCCTTCGGTTAGGAAGAGCCGTAATATTGATTTAGGCGAAAACCCCAGTGCTGCCAGGACACCGATTTCGCGGGTCCGCTCAGATACCACCATCAGCAAAGTATTGAATACGACAAATGATGCCAGGATCACTATTAAGATATAGATTATCGTATATATGGCTTTTGCCTGGCTCATGAGGCCCATCAGCTCGTTGTATTCATTCCAGGGAACGACTATGGGATTGCCGGGGAGGCTTTCGACAATAGGTTCAATCCGGGCCTTGATTGCATCTGACTTGGAGAGCGTTTCACCGAACACAACTATCTCAGTGACAGAATCGTCCATGTCCAAAAGATGCATGGCCGTATCCAGAGGGATGTAAGCCACTGATTCGTCAAGGAACTTAAGGCCGCTTGACATCTGTCCTGCTACCCCAAAGGTGGCGACTCCCAGAGATCCGAAGGACGTTGAAAAGATCGCATTGATTCTGTCTCCCACCCGGACGCCCAGCTTATCCATGAGGTCTGTCCCCAGGAGGATTTCACGCTGGCCTGCCCGGGGGAGAGCCCCGCCGCTTCTGCTTTCAAGAAACCTCGTTAAGTGGGTTATCTTTTCCTCTTCATTAAAGTCGGTCCCGATGCCGAGGACAGCTTCCTGGATGTCATCTTCTCCTATGAGAAGCAGGCCAAATCTTATCCTACCTGTTGCTACTTTAACATCAGGGATTTCCCTTATATCGTTGACAATGGAATCATACGGGGTGTTTTCGTCACCTATCGTGTATCCGAGGGAAAGCGTTTGCTCTTTCAGCTTGTATTCAGGCTGAATGACCCGGACGTGTCCTGAGTTTAGGTTTACGTTATATGTGATAAAGGTGTCGATTATGCCGTCAACCACACCTTTTGCTATTACTACCACGAAAACTGCCATCATAATCGCGATGAGACTGAGTATTGTGCGTCCGCGGTGGCGGCCAAGGTTTCGCCAGGCCATTTTCGTTAGGTAAGACATGCATAAGTCCTCCTTTTAACCGGTTATACCCGGCGCAGGCTTTCAACTGAGTCAAGATGCGCTGCCCGTCTTGCTGGAAAGTAACTTGCAGCGAGAGAAACAAGGAGTGCAAAGAGAACTGCCCAGAACACAACCGGCCAGTTCCAGACACCGAGCAAACGGTCAGCTATGGGATATCCGATATCTATAGTGGACTCACCAAAAAACATCTTGAGGCTTAGCCCGGTGTTCACAAGGTAAAAATTGAGAGCGATTCCCATACCTGCGCCTAGGAGCCCGCCAAGGAAGCCGAGGCCTGACCCTTCCAACACGAAGAGGGTGATGAGTTCCTTCTCTTTCATCCCCATTGCTTTGAGGAGTCCGATCTCCCGCACACGTTCAAGTGTGGAAAGGAGGATGGAGTTTACCACACCGATGGTGGCGATGATCAGGATAAGTCCCATGAGGACCCCGCCGAATGCTCGTTTTCCTGTACCGATGGAGAGGAATGAAGCTGATTCATGCCAGGGTTTGGTGTCCCAGGACGGGTTCCACTCATCTAAACTTCGGATTGCATCCGAGACTGTCTTAATCGCTTGCTCAGACTCGGTGCGCAGATTAATCGTTGTTGCTCCTTGTCCTGCTTGAAGGGCTTCTTGTGCTACATCAAGAGGAAGATATGCGTGTGCTTGGTTGACAGCCGGGTGCGGTGTTGAGACGATTCCGATTACTGAGAGGTCCACCGCTTGGAACGCCATGCCCACTGTTTGCGTCCTTATTGTAATAATATCTCCCAGCTCAAGCTCGAGGAGGTTTGCAACACGTTCACCGACTACCACGCCTTTTTCTCCGGGCAGGACCCATCTTCCGTTTGAAACACACTCATGCACCAAAAAGACGTCTTTATCAGTTTCGGGATCAACACCTATTCCTGCCACAGGAAGCTCTTCAAATCCTGCAATGATCGAGGCAGGGAAGACAAGTCGTGGCGTAGCGGCTTCTACCTTCGGAATCCCATTTATTCTTTCAGCGAGCCCCTTGCCGTCCGGGATCAATTCGTCGAGCTTGGGGCGGGCATCCGATGACACAGACGAAATTTCCAGGTGGCCGGTTTCGAAGTTTATCAAGTTGCTGAATGCGTCTCGATCCGCACCGGATAACAGGGAATCAAATATAATGAAGTACATTATTGCCACTGCTATTGCAAATGCAGTGAGGATAGTCCGTCTCTTGCGCCTGAAGAGGTTCCGAGCGGTGAGATTGAGGTAGAATCTGAGCATATGCACCTCTTGCTACCTCCTCTCGTCGTTGACGATCTTGCCGTCCCTTATTGTGAGAAGCCTTCGAGCGAACTTCATCACAAGGGGATCATGGGTAGAGAACAGGAACGTTGTGTTCATTTTTCTGTTCAACTCTTGCATCAGAGAGAGGATAGCTTCGGAATTCTCGGAGTCCAGATTCGCAGTGGGCTCGTCTGCCAGGATGAGCTTGGGTTCTTTCACAAGAGCCCGGGCAATCGCGACCCTTTGTTGTTGCCCGCCGGAGAGGTCCATGGGACGCCTAGTTTCAAGGCCTGCTAAACCGACTTCTGCAAGGGCAGACATGACCTTGCCTTCGATTTTGTCATTGGATGTGACTCCTAAGAGGAGCAGGGGAAGCTCTACGTTTTCATAAGCTGTCAAGACCGGGATAAGGTTGTGAGTCTGAAAGATAAAGCCTACTGTGCTTCTTCGAAGATTAGCCAGCTCAGTGGGGTTATAACCTGATATGTCCTTTCCTTCTACAAAGATCTGTCCGGCGGTTGGCCGGTCCAGGCAACCGATGAGATTCAAAAGAGTAGTCTTCCCGGAGCCTGAAGGCCCTACGAGCGCCGTGAACTCGCCTTCTTCGATCTCGAGATCGACTCCGCGCAAAGCCGGAACAGTCATGCGTCCATGCATGTAATCCTTGGTCAAGTTCCTTGTCTCAACAAGAGGCATTCCATCTGCACCTCACCTTTTATAAGTTCCCAAAAGGTAGATTTTGCCGCTGAAAAGATATTATCAAAGCAGTTTGTCAAAGAGATGCCAGCAACCGAGATCGCGAAGTATTCGCCGGTGTTGCACTTCAAGAAAAAGCGGCTGGCAACCGAGATCGCGAAGTATTCGTCGGTGTTACATGTCACTAAAAGGATGCCGGCAACCGAGATCACCGGAGAAACAGCAGCCTTTTAAGTTGCCGAAAGAGTATAAGCCCGCCAACAGCTTATCAGCCTGCCGAGAGTACAACCTCACTTAGAACACTATCAGCTCGCTAAAACAGTATCTACACGCAAAACGGAGCGTTAGCGGCACTGACTCTAAAACAATACTAGCACGGATTGACCATGTGGTCAATGAGTATTGCCAGGGAATCACAAAATCTTTAGACATCGAAGACTAATAACTCCATTCCAAGGACGGTTCGCGAGCCTCCTGGTGGTGTATTGGCTATTAAGGAGAGCCAATCTTATCCGGTTGGGACACTTTCTAAAATGAATTGGCTCTTCCTATGAGCCGCCCAGGGGGATCTGAAGGCTTGTACGCAGTTGGATGGCTCAGCCGGTGAGCCATTAGAGACGCTCAGATCGGTTTTTCGTTGCAGGATGGCATTCCCTGAGAGCCAATTAAAGCAGTTTTGGGGCTGTTGTGCAGTCAATTGGTTCACGCTGTAAGCCGATTAGGTCTATCTTGGAGCATTTTGATGCTTGTTTGGCTCTCCTCAAGAGCCATCTGGTGAGACCTAACGGCTTTCATGCGTTGCTTGGCTTATTTCGTGAGCCAAGGAAGTCTGCTTTTTGGTTTTTGAGTTGCCTGATGGCTTATGCGGTGAGCCATCTAGGTTAATCTGATCGCCGATGGACGGTTTATTGGCTCATCCCATGAGCCGACTAGGAGGATTTACAGCTTTTCAGGTGGCATAGTGGCTCATCTCGTGAGCCAACAAAGTCCTTTTAGTCGGTTTTCAGTTGCTAAGTGGCTCAGGCTGTGAACCATTAACGGCGATTTGATGCCGGATCGTTCTCTGAATGGCTCGGCGCGCGAGCCATTCAGGTCATTTGAGAGCTTTTTGGAGACATGATTGGCTCGTCTCGTGAGCTAATCAGTCAAAGCGGAAGCTTTCTTGGGTACGGAACGGCTTGTGAGACGAGCCATTAAACGTGATTTGACTACTCATCGACTTTTGATCTGCTTTTTCCATAAGACATTTAGGGCGATCTGAAGCGTTGTGGAAGATTAATCGGTTCTCATGATGAGCCAATGTGGGCCGTTTGAGAATCCCTAGGCCACGTACTGGCTCTTACTCTGGGCCGGCTAAGCAGACCTTTGAGCAAGTGGCCCGAACTTTGCGTGCGTTTCCCTGCGGTTCCATGGTTACTTGCTGTTTACCGACTATCCGCTCGAGGCATACTAACTAAAGCATGTGTAACCAGGCAGTATGGTGCCAACATAAACTGGGTACGGCGATCGGGTACAGGCATTGGGTACGGAGATGTGGTACGAGCATTGGGTAGAGAGAGCCGGTACGAGCATTCGGTGCGAAGATCCGGTACGGAGATGAGGTTCAGAGATCTCAGACACAAGCATCTTAACAAGTGAAAGTTGGGTTTAGATGTCTCACAAATAGATATCGGATAGGGTAGCGGTGAATGCAAGATTGGACTTGGCTGAAAGGAGGTTCAGGTTTGAATCTTACGAGATGGGATCCCTTTGATGACTTGGTGGGAATCCGAGAGACAATGAACAGGATTTTTGATGAAACCTTTGCCAAACGAGGAATAGCTAGGTTGGGGAGCGGACGCACCTGGTGCCCGTCTGTAGACATGTATGAAACTGAAGACAATGTAGTAGTGAGGGCCGATTTGCCGGGTGTGAATCAGAAGGACGTAGAGCTCACCCTCACTGACAACGCCCTTACCATCAGAGGCGAATCGAAATACGAGAAAGAGATCGAAGATAAAAACGTATACCGCCGCGAACGAGCCTACGGCCACTTTGCGCGGACACTTCCTATCACAACAAAGATAAAACCTGATCAAGCACGTGCCGAGTTCAAAAACGGGGTGCTGGAGGTTATCATTCCCAAGGCACCGGAAGCCAAGGGAAAAACCTACAGGTTGGACATTCATTGAAGTATCGAAATCCGAAGGCTTCCAGGGCGGGTTCCGGAGTGGCTTCCGGAGTCTAAGACTTGTCACGTGTCCGGTGGAGCGTATGCTATCGAGGGATCGTTCCACCGGACTCCGATTATTCAACTTATTGTTTAACTCCGGACTCCGGTATCACGGCGTCGGATTCACTCAACAACATCCCCACAGCCTTGCAGGAACTTTTCTCCTACTGCGGAAAACTTATTACTGCAAAGACTTCAAGGCCTCAGGTTCTTTCTTTGGGGTTTAAGGAGGGTGAGAACGTTGACCACAGATCTGTTTGAGGTTATCGAAAAACGGCGCAGCGAGCGTCACTTTAAACCGGATCCTGTATCAGGCGATGCGATAAAGCGCATTCTGGAGTGCGGGCTGAGAGCTCCGACCGCAGGTAATATCCAGCCATGGCAGTTCATTGTAGTAAAGCGTCCTGAACTCAAGGAGGATTTGGCAAGAGCTGCATTCGGCCAAAGATTCGTGTCGGACGCTCCTGTCGTGATAGTAGTTGCTGCAGACCCGCAAAGGAGTGCCCGGACATACGGCACCCGAGGTGCGGAGCTCTACTCAATACAAGACACTGCCGCTGCGGTTCAGAACATGCTCCTTGCAGTGGTCGCTCTTGGACTCGGTGCATGCTGGGTAGGTGCTTTTGATGAAAAGGCTGCCGCTCGAGTATTGGAACTTCCGGCTCACCTCCGTCCTGTCGCCATGATTCCAATAGGGTATACAAAGGAGCGTCCGATGCCTCGACGCCCGCGTTCGGATCGGCCTTGGGAAGAGACTGTAGTAGTGCTTGAGTAAACCGGCTTTTCCAGGCTTTAGGACAGATTTACCAAGAGAAGGCCCTTGAGAAAAAAGGTATGCGGATATGGGTCGCCTTTATGAGTAGATACAGTTGAGGTGGCATACTGCAGTATGCCACCTTAACGATACTAACCAAGCATTCTCTTCTGGTTGGAGCTGTTTAGTCTTAGATTTAGCTTTAGATTTCGTATTGGGTTTAGTAATGGGTTTAGTATTGGTAGACAGCCGTCCGTTCGTTTGCTGCTCGGTTTACCTCACCAGGATCGAGGGACGGGTGAACTCTATTCCTTCGACTTCCATTTGCATGACAGGGAAGATTACAGGCTTTGATACCATCAGCGGCCCACTCCTCGTTGCGATGAAGACGTCTTCAGACTTGGTTCCCGTGATAGAGGGGTTCCAGCAAAAGGCCTGGTTTTCTTGGACACGCTGAGTTGTGGATTCGTTTACTTTGATGTCGCGAGCAGAGTATCCTGTTGCTCCTCCCTGATGATGTAGCTTCCATTCATCTGGATATCCCAATTCCTCATACCGCTTCAACCCGGCCATGAAGGGGATATTCATCTCCTTGCCGACTTCGGTCTTGGCAATCATGAGGCATTCTATTTCAACATTATCTCGGTATTGACGTGCGAACTCGTGAGAGAGCGGGCCAAAGTAGAGAAAACGGGTGATGGATGCAATCAATCCTCTGTACCTTGCGTTCACACTGAGCATCAAACATTTTTCCACGCGCTTCATGGTTGGGATGGGATGGCGATAGAGCCTTATCCGCTCATCTGCCGCTATTATGAAGCCGGTAGGATCTATGCGGTTTTTCCACAGTTCTTCACTGAGCCTGCCAACTATTTCAGCTTCACTGTCTCCCGGCTTAACTTCATAGAGTACCTTCTCCATAGCGTACGATGCTCTGGCTCCTAAGAAGAGGTATCGTTCAATCTCCGCTTCGGTCAATGAATATCTCAGTTCTTTGATATCAGGCTCAACATATTTGAAGCCGTCCAGCTGAACGTCACAACCTACAGGGGCATCGCCCACCACTTCTTTTACGAGGTTTGCTTCTTTATCCTCGAACCACTCGTGAGTCAACAGCTTAAACCCTAATTCCTTAAGGCCTTCTTCATCCATCATTCTCTCGGCTTCAATTCGATTTGCAATGACATACAGGTCTGTTTCTGTGACGAGGATGGATGTCATCCCCATTTCTGTGGCAAAGCCTACCATGTTCAAGCCTCCGGCAGTAAGCCAAGAGAAGTTCGGCTGTTTCTTTAACAGAAGACCTGATAATTCATGCTGCTTGAGAAGATCTCTAACCCGTTCCAGCTTAATCTGTAGTTCTTCATTTCTGTCCAAACCAATCACCTCGCGCAACGTGTTGCTTGTTCAGGGTGCTACGTGCAAGATGCTGACATGCTGTTTCTGTTTGAACAATCTCCAAGACGGACCTTACCTGCGGAAACAGTGCTACGCATTGGCACGTTTGCTCTCGAAGGGCTGACTATCACCTGATAGAGCTGTGAAAAGCCCAAAAAACGCAGAAAAAAGAGCTATGTGATGCGGACAAAATTAAACGTTTAGCGAAACGGTCGCTAAACGTTTAATTCAATAAGTCTTTTCCGTTTCCTTCCTCTAGGAGGCGATCAGCTAGGAATCCCGGTAAGTCTCAAAGTAATGAGTGCCCGGATTTAGTAAGCCGGCATCAGGACTCCTGTCTGACTGTGGGTCTAAGCATATCCAGGATTCCCAAGACGATATGGGCAATACCGAAACCCAGTATTCCGGCACCGAGTTCACCGGGCCTTGACATTTGGCCTATGATAGACACTACTACGCCCAATCCAACCACAACCCAGCTGGTGGTCTTTGGTTCCATATTCATTCCTCCAAGTCTATTGGGATTCTAACAATAGAATTCCCTTCCGACTTGGAAAATATTAACGCCGTTTTTCGTGCCGGCAGGCCTTTGCCAAGAATCTACAGGCTTACTTGTGACCGGCCGCTTCATCTGAAGGAGGTGCAGAAGCCAGCTCTCTTGCCAACCTTTTCCCAGTAGGAGTGACAGCAAGCCCGCCGAGTGCAGTCTCCCGCAGCGACGCAGGCATATCACGGCCTACAATCCCCATGGTTTCGATGACTTCATCTGCCGGGATGACACTTTCGATCCCGGCAAGTGCCATGTCAGCTGCAGCCAGCGCCACTGAGACACTTATGGCGTTACGTTTGATGCAAGGCACTTCAACCAATCCTGCTACAGGATCGCATACAAGGCCTAGCAGCCCCTTAAAAGCAAATGCCACTGCATTAGCGCACTGGTGCGGTGATCCATGGGCAAGCTGTGTAGCGGCTGCGGCAGCCATCGCAGCTCCGGTCCCGCATTCCGCCTGACACCCTGCTGCTGCCCCTGCCAATGTGCTGCTCCTTGCTACCACTGCACCTACTGCACCTGCCGCAAAGAGGGCTTCCAAAAGGGCATCATCATCTGAACCCAATCTCTTTCCGACTGACAGCAGCACGCCTGGCAAGATGCCGCATGACCCTCCTGTAGGAGCTGCTACAATCAGTCCCATAGCTGCATTTACCTCTGCAACAGCAAGAGCATAAGCCATTGCGGTATTGAGAGGCTCATTTGAGATTAGCAGGCCTTTTGATTGAGCTTTCGTCATTTTGACGGCATCCTCGCCTGTGAGCCCGCTCCTTGAACGAACCCCTTGAAGGCCTGCAGCCACCGATTGGCGCATGACTTCAAGACGTTTTCTCATCTTCTCATTGAGCTCGTCCACGGAAAGCCCGCTTTCTCTGGCTTCAACCTCCCGAGCCAGTGCACCGATTGTCATGCCACGAGACGATGCTTCTTCAACCAGCTTAGCCATGGTTACTATTGCCATAAACTATACACCCTCTTCCATCGATATGGGAGGTAAGACCATTACCGTATCCATGCTGGGGATCCTCGAGATTTCGGCTATTGATCTCTCGGGAGCGGGATGGTCAAGCTCAATAATGGCAAGGGCTCTGGAATACCTGGCTTTGCGGGACACTCGCATTGCCGCTATGTTCACATTTTCCGCTGCAAGCAGTAATGTAATCCTCGCTATGATGCCGGGTTGGTCTTGATAAGATACGACAAGCGCGTGGTTATCGCCGGTGAAGTCCACGGAGAATTCATCGATCTCAGTTATTAAGATACTGCCCCCGCCTATGGATGCCCCGGTAATAGACTTTTTTGTGCCGTCAGGCGCAACCAGTTCCATCAGGGCAGAATTCGGATGGACATCGCCCAGATCTCCCGTATGAAAAGTGACTCTAAGTCCTTGTTGTTCCGCGATTTGAAGCGAGTCCGGGATCCGTTCATCATCCGGACTCATACCTAAAAGGCCTGCCACAAGTGCAACATCTGTGCCGTGTCCTCTGTATGTTTCTGCAAACGAGCCGTGCAGGGTTATATCGGCGCGAGATACTTGTCCACCTAGAATGGCACGAGCTGCAAGGCCGAGACGAACTGCACCTGCGGTATGTGATGATGAAGGGCCAATCATGATGGGGCCGATCGCGTCAAAAACACTCATAAGTCTACCCCTCCCCCTGCAGACATTTACCAGGCTTATAGCCGGCTCACGCGTCAATTATATCATTTAGCATCTTGCCGGGCTACGGGATGAAAGCCGCGATGAAATCATGCGGGAGTTAAGGGGCTAACTGCACAAGCGAATGACGCGCATGGCCTCAAGTGTCGTATGTACGTCGAAATCCGGTCCGTCTTCGCTTTCCCATCGACCGTCCGCGCACTGTTGGTTTCGTATCCTGGTCACCGCTTCTTCGATCAGAGGATGGTCCTTGCTTAATCCTGAAAGAAGCAACGTAAGGCACATCCATGCGAGGTTGCTGGCAGAAAGATCGTTTAAGCGATGGCTAAGGTATCGCATAGCGGGTTCTGCCGCAGCAGTGTGGTTGTTAACCTGCCAGAGAGCTGTGGCTAGCCAATGTGTGTGGAGAAACGACGGCAACCTACCGTCGGGATAGAGATGCTGTTGGAGATGCTGTGAAGCCTTCAACGCCTCTTCGGCGCCTGGTTCGAAGTACGCAATCCACCAGCCGCAGTTTGCCGTCAAGTATAAGCGTGAGGACAAATCACCTGGCCTAGCCCAAACGGGCGCCAAATGGCCTACACGCGGATCCTCTTCCCAACTCCCGTCCGATCGCTGCCTGCTTTTCAGGAACTCGACTGCACGTAAGATGATGGAATCCGTTTTGTCTAGCCCCATCTGCTCAGCCTGAGCAAGGCTATAACAAGTAGCGTCTAAAGAGCTGTAACCGGCGTTCCAATGGGCACTCCATCCGCCGTCAACCTGTTGGCCTTCTGCGAGGGCTGCTATAGCATAAGATGTGGGCTTAGTTCCGTAGAGCAGATACTGTAGCCGGGCTTTCTCAGGCTCACTTCCGTTTGACTTTATGAATTCAATGGCCAAGTCTTCGGTCAAGTCCCGAATTCACCTCTGTAAACCCCTTCCTCAATGTCTCGCTCGCCTCTTGGAATCGCCTTATTCATGGCCTTTTCTATCAGGAGTCTTGTTAACAATACAATAGATGTCGGAATCATTTCTACAATTAACCTCAATATCCTTTTTTCTTTGACTGACAGATAAGCATCTAAGGTCAGGCGCTTCTGCCTGACCCATCAACTGAACCATAAACCGCCTCTAAGGTGTAACGAGCCTTCCACTTATCCCTGTAGCCATAGGAACGTGTGAGACAAGCTTTTGTGGGCATCCTTCAAAACTTTGCTCAGTTAAAGCTGGGTCACGGGATGAAAGACCTTGACTCCGGTGTCCAATCAGTGTCCGGTTTACGATTACATATTCGACGAAAGCTGCAATGATCACAACAAGCCGAGGCGAAAAGCCCCAGCTTGTTTGCGTTTTGCCTGTTCTATGTTTTTCCAAGAAATGAATGGTGCCGGAGGGGGGACTTGAACCCCCATGGAGGGTAACTCCGCGCGATTTTGAGTCGCGTGCGTCTGCCATTCCGCCACTCCGGCACTGAACACAAGCGAGATTATTCAGTTGCATGTCAATTATACAACACGCTGCAGTAGTCGGCAAGGACATTTCAGATTGAAGTGAGCGCCTCCTTGCTGTACATTATTTAACAAGGAAAGAGTTCTTGACGGCACGAGTTTCTGCGATGGTCTTAGGTTTGTAAGGCGATCCTAAGTCCGTGTCGCGGTGCTAAGTTTGTCCCGCAATGTTGGGCTCCTTGTAAAGGTGTTTAGTTCTTTTGGGCTCCAAGGTGACAAAGGGGCTGATAACAAGTGGAAACGGAAATAACCGGCGGTGAATTCGGACTCATTGAACGGATTAAGCGGTTGATTGATGCCGGAGTTGGAGACGCCGCGGATGTCGTCTTAGGAATAGGAGACGATGCTGCGATTGTCTTGCCTCCTCCCGGGAAGCTTCTTTCAGCTTGCGATATGCTGGTAGAAGGTGTGCACTTCAAAAAGGAATTCACAAGCCCTCGAAGCCTTGGTTGGAAGGCACTTGCAGTGAATATCAGTGATATCGCAGCTATGGGTGGGGTCCCTTTGTTCGCACTGGTGTCTATCGGTCTTCCTCGCTGGGCAGATGACGCTTATGTAGAAAGCATTTACGAGGGAATGCTCGACATTGCGCAGCTGTTCGGTGTGAAGCTGATAGGCGGGGATACTGTTAGTTCTCCGGAAGCTATGGTCCTCAACGTTACAATTCTTGGTTCAGCAGACTCTCCTGTTACCAGGGGAGGCGCTGTCCCCGGCGATCTCATCGCGGTCACCGGCTGTCTCGGAAGATCCGCAGCGGGCTTGGCCTGTCTAAAAAGAACCCAGCAGGATAAGATGAGCTTAAATGAAGAGCGGTCACAGACGTCGGAGGATGGGGGCTCGTTGCAGGACGCCGAATCCGGTGCCAACTGGCTCGATGAATTGATATACGCGCATCTTGAGCCGGTGCCGAGAGTTTCGGAAGGCCTTGCACTTTCATCAACAGGCCTTGTAAACGCTATGATGGACATAAGCGACGGACTGGCGGGGGATATTCATCATATTGCCAGGGAGAGCAAAGTCGGGGCTGTGATTAAAGAGGAGTTAATCCCTATATGTGAATCCACGCTACGCGCTGCAAAGATGCTGAAGTATGATCCGCTTGAATGGGCACTGTCCGGAGGCGAGGATTTTGAGCTCTTATTTACATTTGCGCCCGGATCTACTGACAAGATCCGCCGCGCATTGTCTGAACTCGGAAGAACTATGCACGTAATTGGGCATATTACAGCTGAGACAGCAGGTGTTGTTTTGGTGGATAAGGATGGAGTTGCAGGAAGGATTGCCGACAGAGGATTCGATCACTTTCGCATCGTCCGGAGTCAAGGTTCGGAATCCCATGGTGACTGAGAAAACTCACTTAATTTGTGTGGAGACTTACCAAGATGTAGCAGGAATTGTCCCATCGTTTGAAGAACACATAATAGCTGGTAGAAACTTCTTTTTTGTTTGCGAGTTTTGGTGAATGGAGGGTTGGGAATGGCAACATTGGGACTTGCGGAATTCCTGAGCAGCATAATCTCAGAGTCCGGCGTATCCGGCCATGAAGGGAAAGTTGCTGCTCTCGTGGAGAAGCATATGTCCGGTTTATTCGATGAGGCCCGAACTGACGCCCTCGGCAACCTCATTGTGCTCAAGCGAGGCACCGGACGTACGCCCCATCCCCGTGTGATGCTTGCCGCGCACATGGATGAAATCGGGCTTATGGTTACAAAAATCGAAGATCAGGGTTGTCTTAGGGTAACGCAGGTCGGCGGTATCGACAGACGCATTCTCCCCGGACTTGAGGTGATAGTCCACGGACGGAGGGATCTGCCGGGTGTTATCGGGGCAAAACCCCCACACGTCCAGGAGCCCGGAGAGCGTGAGAAATCCATGAAGTGGGAGGACTTGTATGTCGATGTCGGTCTGACCGCTGATGAGGCCCGTGAATTAATCCGAATAGGTGACATAGCAACTTTTGCTCAGACCCCAATCAAGCTGCAGGGCAAGTTCATGGCAGGAAAAACCATGGATGACCGGGCAGGAGTGGCGGTTCTGTTTGAGTGTCTCCGAGTTCTCCGTGACATGCGGCACCAAGCGGATGTCTACTGTGTCGCCACTGTCCAGGAAGAAGTCGGCTTAAGGGGTGCCATCACGAGTACATACGGCATCGTTCCGGATGTCGGCATCGCTATTGATGTCGGATTCGGCGACCAGTCTTCAGTCCCTGAGTATCAATCGATTTCCATGGATAACGGCCCGGGGATTGCCTTCAGTCCTGCGGTCCATCAGGGAATATTCGAGAGGCTGACGTCTATCGCAAGTGAGCTCGAGATTCCGTATCAGGTAGATCCAAGCCCGTATCCCGGTGGGACAGACGCCTATGCGATACAGATGGCGCGAGGCGGGATCCCCACAGGGCTCGTGTCTATACCACTGCGTTACATGCACACCGCAGTTGAGACAGTGTGCTTGGCTGATATTGAACGAGCCGGCAGGCTCCTTGCAGAATTCATAGTCCGGCTCGATAAGAAGTTTGTGGAGGGATTGAAATGCTTCTAAAAACCCTCACAGAAGCCTTTGGTGTTCCAGGGCAGGAACAGGAAATTGCAAATGTCATAAGGGAGCTTGTCAGCCCCTACTGCGATTCGGTAGAAACAGACGCATTAGGAAACCTCATAGCAATAAAAAACGGCAACGAAAAAGGTCCCAAAGTCATGCTCACCGCCCACATGGACGAGGTCGGATTAATGGTCATGTTCATTGAGAAATCCGGGACCTTAAGATTCAAGCCCATCGGTGGTATTGATCCGAGGGTGCTGGTTTCGAAGTCGGTCTATATCGGCAAGAACCGGGTCCCCGGTGTAATCGGAGCAAAACCTATTCACCTTCAGAAATGGGAAGAAGCAGATAAGCCGTTCGACATTGACGGGTTGTTCATAGACATTGGGGCGAAAGATAAGGAAGAGGCAGAGAAGCTTGTAAAGCTAGGCGACGGCATTATCTTTGCCACAAAATATGAAGACATCGGAAACAACCGTGCCAAAGCCAAAGCCTTTGACGACAGGATTGGCTGTGCTGTGCTCATTAGACTCCTTACCATGGAGAAGAGGTGGGATTTCACGATTCAAGGCGTCTTCACCGCGCAGGAGGAGATAGGCGGCAGAGGAGCACAAGTTGCATCCTACAGGTTGGAGCCTGATATGGCCATAGGGTTTGAAGGCACGACAGCGTCTGATGTCCCTGGATCCAAAGAGCACCTGTATTCAACGTCCCTCGGGAAAGGGCCTGCCCTGACCCATGCAGACGCATCTATCGTAGCTGATCCGAGGATCGTCAAGAGGCTCATGGAAGTCGCAGAGGCGAAAGGCATTCCGTATCAATGGAGGGAACTTACCACAGGCGGTACAGATGCAGGCAGGATCCATCTGGTGAGAGAAGGGATTCCCGCTGCAGTCGTGTCTGTTCCGACCAGGTACATACATTCGCCTGTGTCTATCATAGACAAGACTGATTATGAGAATGCCGTAAACCTAATGGCAGCTTTCCTAGACAGTATTGAAGAGAGGGGGTTACCCTTTTGAAGGACTTACTGAAAAAGTTGGTTGAGACTTATGGCCCTGCCGGGAATGAGGGGCCGATCAGAGAGGTCATTCGGAAAGAAGTTGAAGGCCTTGTAGATGAGGTAGTCGTTGATGCCCTCGGGAATCTCATAGCCATCCGGAGAGGCCAAGGGCCCAAGGTAATGATTGCTGCACACATGGATGAGATCGGCATAATTGTGACCCACATCGATGAGAAAGGCTTTGTCAGGTTCTCCAACATAGGAGGGATTTCACCCCATATGCTGATAGGCCAAAGGGTCATTTTTGCCAATGGCACAGTTGGGGTCTTCGGCATGGAGAAGCTGGATGACATTAAAGATCTCAGGCTTAGCAAGATGTTTATTGACATCGGAGCCAAAGACGAAGCTTCTGCCAGGGAAAAGGTGTCAGTAGGCGATGTCGCGGGGCTGTGCAGGCAAGCTTGTTTCCAGGGTGACAGAGTCATTGCAAAATCCCTGGACGATAGGGCAGGTTGCGCAGTGCTGATACAAGTGTTGCGGGAGCTTGCTAATAAGGAGATTCCCAACCAGGTTTATGCAGTCTTTACCGTCCAGGAAGAATTAGGCCTTCGCGGCGCGCGGACTGCCGCTTACAGAGTCAATCCTGATATCGGATTTGCTGTGGATGTCACCGGGACAGGAGATACTCCTGAGGCACCCACTATGGCAGTGGAGCTGGGGAAAGGTGCAGCCATCAAGGTAAAGGACGCTGTGGTTCTGACACATCCCCGTGTAAGGCAGTTTATGATAGAGACCGCAGAGAAGAAGGGGATTCCTTATCAGTTAGAGGTCCTCGAACGCGGCGGGACGGACACAGGCCCTATCCACCTTACCAGGGAAGGCGTTCCGTCAGGTGCGATCTCGATTCCAACAAGGTATATACATACCCCGTCAGAAATGGCGGATATGAACGATATAGAAAACGTTGTAAAGCTTTTCGTAGCAATACTCGAAGAACAGCTGGATGCGCTGATTGTTTAGTCAGGGGTCCGGTTAGGATCTTTAGCGTTTTAGCTAAGAATCAGGTTATTTGGGAGCGCGGTTATGCCGCGCTTCTTTTTGTGGCATCACGATTCTCTTCATGTCATAACGCTCCTTTCCATGTGATAACGCGCTCTTTTTCAATGGATAAAAAGTCTTTGGATTCTGTGCTGTTGCATCCGTCATATCCTCTTAGGCTTCGGAATATCTTAGTGCAAGCAAGGTAAGGTTGCAAAATGCCTATGTCCGGCGAGATTTAGCTACATGAGCGGGAGGGAATTTGGGTGCTGCGGAGGATTGCCTTTCTTCGGATTGCGCCGGTGTGCGCGCTTTTTCTTTGTATAGACCTAATCTTGTCCTCTACTGTTATGACGACGTTTGCATCATCTGTTGCATCATCTCATGTTTGGGCACATGTCGTCACAGAAGGTTTTCCTGACACAATCGAGGCTGAGTTTGAATCAGCGTCTGAATCCTATTGGATCAGGATCAATATTCCTGCATTTACACTCACTTTATTCCTGGGTGAAACACCTATAAGAACCTATCCGATAGCAGTAGGAAAGCCTGCATCACCCAGTCGCATCGGGACTTGTGAAATAGTTGAAAAGGCTAAGTATCCTACCTGGTATCCTCCGGACGGCGGGCCTCCTGTGCCGCCGGGGCCGGATAATCCCATTTCCTCCAGGTGGTTGGGCCTGAGTTGGCCCGGCTACGGTATCCACGGAACGAACAACCCCTCATCCATTGGAAAAGCTGTGACTTTAGGATGCATCAGAATGTATGACGAAGATGTCATGGAGCTTTTTGATATCGTCCCTGTAGGCACTAAAGTGGAGCTTGTCTACGAAACTTTAGAGGTAAGCTCTAACGGATCGGATTTCGCGTCGATTAGGCTTACGGTGCACAGGGATCTATATGGTATGGGCACAAACGCGGTGGAGCGGGCTTTGGAGGTTCTGGAAAGGCAATTATCGGAGGACTTGGCTCAAGAGGCGCTAAGCGAAAGGTTTGACGTGGAATGTAGCGCTTCAGAGCTCCTTCCCAAGATGCCTGATATAGACACGTACGCGTTAGCTGCTTTGCTCAGTAGTGCCCGGGGAGTGCCTGAACCCATCCCGTGGCAGGTTAAAGTGAATCTGGGCGTTACGGATACAATTGGTGTTGAGACAGGGCTTGTGCACATTGAAGGCAGTGATGTCTATGTGGCGATTAGGCCTGTGGCTGAGGCTTTGGGCTACAGGGTTTCCTGGGACAAAGAGTGGCAAGCTGCGCTTATCAATCAGAAGGTGGTAACAGGAGTTGTGAGGGAAGGCACGCTCTACGTCACCCTTGACGAACTAACGCGTCTTCTGGATGATGTAGTGGTAACCTGGGATCCGCAAACACTGACCCTAACAATACGCAAGATGTAGGTATTGCGTGGAAAATCCGCCATATGTCCCCCGGACGTCCACAACTTACATAAAGGGATAGCTCAATACATGTGGAATCTGCGTAAATGATGGGATAAAGACCCATTAAGCCAGCTAGAGCAGGCAAAGGGGGACTTGACATATATGAGCGTACATGGCATGACACGCAGAACTGCCGAGCGGCGCAAGGTTACAGGGTTCACGTTTTTGAGAACGGCAGTCATTGCGCTGCTGGTTATCGGTATAACCGGATCGAACGTAGCAGCTGTTAACATAGGGGCCGCACATTACCCAACTGACATAGAGGACTGTTGGGCTGAAGAAGCTATAGTATCTTTGATTGGCGAAGGAATAATCACAGGTTATCCTGACGGGACATTCAAGCCGGAAGACCCGGTGACAAGGGCAGAGTTCTCCAAGATGGTGGCAAAGGCTTTTGCAGTCCGTGCTGCAGGTGAACCCACATTTAGTGACATTCAGGACAACTGGGCAAAGGCATATATCGCTGCTCTCACAGAGGCAGGGATCGTTTCAGGCTTTCCTGACGGCACATTTCGTCCGTCAAAGGATATAAGCAGAGCAGAAATGACCCAAATACTGATTCGAGCAATAGACCTTGGAGATAAGATGGACGGCCTCACTCAGCCTGAATCGAGTTTTATCGATGTCACCCCTGACTACTGGGCATTTCGCAGTATTGAAATTGCGAATACCCTTGGCGTGATACCGGTACATTTCGGTGTAGTCTTTGAACCTGAGCTTCCTGCGACAAGGGCTGAGACCGCATACATGATTAAGTCTCTCATCGATCTCCGCATTTACGAAGGGAAGCTGGCAAACGTCGATAACCGGCAAGGTTCTGTCACCATCACTACGCCGGGCGGGATTGAGCAGGAGATAACTGTTGGGCTGGATACGGCCATATACAGAAACAATGTAGAGGCGGATCTTGACAGGCTACTCCGTGGGGATGAGGTCTACGTTGTATCTGACGTTTTCGGCGAGCCAAAGTTCATTAAGGCACGGGGACTGGTGACAAAGGACGATGTCACCACGAAAATCAGCATCCTCTCGAAAGGGACTTTAGAGCCTGAGGACGTTGAGGCATTAGCAAGATCTGACTGGAATGCTGTGAGAGAAGGCCTTGAACCGAAGCTTGTGGGAAACCTTGTAGAGCGTGGCCTTACAGAGGAAGAGGCGGCAACACTCCTCAATCAGAACTGGACTGAACTCGGAGAACTTGCCAAGAAACGCGTAGCCGGCGCATTATCTGATGAGCTGGGAGTATCTCAAGACCTTGTCATAGCTCTTTTAGACGCCAACTGGGAACAGGCAAAAGTCTACGGCCAGATTGAAGTTGCGCAGTATGTCCTTATGCAGCTTCTCAACCTCTAGGCTTCTGTACCTATCAAACTCGCCGGACTTCTTTAGGTTGCGGACCGGCAAGGTGCGTCAAGTCCCGAAAAACCAATAAGTAGCAGGCTATTAGAGAAAACGAAGCGCCCGTGGGGCGCTTTTTGTGTTTACAGCCGGTACACTGCATTGCAGGAATTGCGAGGTAAATGAGGAAGATTGAGAGAGTGAATGATGATGGATGTCGTATGGGCACATACTAACGCTGAAATGCGGAGGCGGAGACTATGAGCAGAAAAAAGCTTGTGATTATTGACGGGAATAGCTTGGCGAACCGTGCGTTTTATGCGATTCAAGCAAAGCTTACTACGAAGGAAGGCGAGCCTACAAACGCGGTGTACGGTTTTGCCAATATGCTCATCCGTTTAGTGGATGAAGAAAAGCCTGACATGATCGCAGTGGCGTTCGATAAACCGGGGCCTACTTTCAGGCATGAGGAATACGACGAATACAAGGCCACAAGGACAGGAATGCCTGATGAACTCAGCTCTCAGATGCCTCTCATAAAGGAGCTCCTTTCCGCTTTTCGCATCCCTGTGCTGGAGATTGACGGGTACGAGGCAGACGACATTATTGGCACAATCACGAAGCAAGCAGAGGAAGCAGGTGTTGAGAGCCTGATTGTCACAGGAGATAAAGATACCCTGCAGCTTGTGTCAGAGCTTACCCGGGCCATGGTCACAAAGCGAGGCATAAGCGAGATAGAGACATACGATGTGGAAGCAGTGAGAGAGCGCCTGGGAGTCGATCCCACGTATGTGCCGGATATTAAGGGGTTGGCAGGGGATACGTCCGATAATATTCCTGGAGTGCCTGGAATCGGTGAGAAGACTGCAGTCAAGCTCATACAGGCACTGGGGGCTTTGGAGGATATCTTAGACAACGCAGACAGCGTAAAGCCCGACCGCGTAAAGCGTCTTCTAAAAGAGTATGAAGAACAAGCAAGGCTCTCCAAGCACCTTGCCACAATTGACAGGGAGGTGCCTATTGAGTTCGATCTTGGCGCATGCCGCGTAGAAGAGCCTGACTGGCCCACCCTTGTAGATCTTCTCAGGCGTCTTGAGTTCAAGACCTTGATGAAGCGGTTTGAGGACAAGCTTCAGGAGAAGGATAACCCTGCTTCTTCGGGTATACTGGATCTCTTTTCAGAAGAGTCTCCGGAGATGAGCCTGTCAGGAGACGGGGCCTTCGGACAGCTGGGTAAATGCGTAACAGTAAAGGATTTAGAAGGAGTCCGGGAGCTTATACAAGAGCTATCTCATGTGAAAGAATTCGCCTTTGAGACTATCCCTGACATTGACAATCCTATAAGGGCAGGCCTTGTCGGTATGGCAATCGTCCACCCTGACGGACGAGGGTTTTACCTTCCATTTGCGCATATGCGCCTGGGAGCTCCCAGTCTTCCCCAGCGTGAGGCTGTCTTAATGCTAAAACCGCTTTTTGAAGATAGGAACGTGACAAGAATATGCCACGACGCCAAGACAAGAATAATCCACTTGAGGCGTTGTGGAGTTGAGTTGCAGGATCCCGTCTTCGATACGATGATTGCTGCGTATCTCCTAAACCCTGACGAGAAAACAAGCATGGAGAGCGTAATCAGGGACTACTTACGTGATGAGGTTCCTGCAATCGCAGATCTTGTCTCGAAATCCGGGAGAGGCGGCCTAGCGAGGACTGTCAGTGAAGTCGAGGCAGATGTTTTGAGAGATGTAGCGTGCAGAGGCCTGGCAAGTCTCTTCCGGCTTAGGGAGGTGCTGAGCCAAAACTTGTCTGAGCTCGGCATGGACAGCCTGTATCTTGATGTGGAGATGCCTCTTGTCAGGGTGCTTGCAGACATGGAGATGGCAGGGGTAAGAGTTGACAGACAGCGCTTGCGCGAGCTCTCCCGTGATCTTGGGGAGAGGCTTTCCGAGCTTGAGAAGGAGATCTTCCGGTTGGCAGGGGCTGAGTTTAACATCAACTCGCCGAAACAGCTGAGTTTCATACTCTTTGAGAAGCTGGGCCTTCCTCCTATCAAAAAGACTAAGACCGGATATTCCACAGATGCCGAGGTTTTGGAGACTCTTTCATTCAGCCACGAAATCGCTGAGAAGATCTTGGATTACAGAGAGCTGACCAAGCTAAAGAGCACCTATGCCGATGCGCTTGGTGCTTTGATAAACCCTGAGACAGGACGGATTCACACAACCTTTAATCAGGCCGTTACTTCCACCGGCCGCCTCTCTAGCAGTGATCCGAACCTGCAAAACATCCCTATCAGGACAGAGGAAGGGAGAAAAATCCGGGCAGTCTTCATCCCCGGCGAGGAAAACAGCGTGATATTTAGTGCTGACTATTCCCAGATCGAGCTTCGAGTCCTTGCTCACTTCGCAAAGGATCCGATCTTGGTTGAGTCCTTCAGAAAAGGCGAAGACGTCCATGCTCGTACTGCAGCTATGGTATTCGGCGTGCCGCTGGAAGATGTGACTTCTGAGATGCGGACCAAGGCCAAAGCGGTGAACTTCGGCATAATCTATGGTATAAGCGATTTTGGATTAGCACGGGGAATCAAGATCTCCAGAAAGGAAGCTGCTAAGTTTATAGAGAGCTACTTCCATCATTATAAAGGCGTAAAGGAGTTTCTGGACGCAGCCGTTGAAAAGGCCAGAGAAGACGGGTACGTGACGACAATTCTGAACAGAAGGCGCTATTTGCCTGATTTACAAAGTAAGAACGTCCCGCGGAGAAAGTTTGCGGAGCGGACTGCTATGAACACTCCGCTTCAAGGGACAGCGGCAGACATAATCAAGCTTGCCATGGTTGATATGGCGAAAAAGCTTAAAGCGAGGAATCTCAGGACCCAGATGATCCTTCAGGTCCATGACGAACTAGTCTTCGATGTGCCTGAGGATGAACTAAGAGAAGTGGCGGAGCTCGTTCGCGACACAATGGAAAACGCAGTAGCTCTTGATGTGCCTTTGAAGGTTGATCTTAGCGTGGGGAAGAACTGGCTTGAACTTGAAGACTTTACGTGATCTTTTAGTGAACATTTATGTCGATTTTTGCAGGAGAATCTGGAAAAACGTAGAATAGTAGTTTTCAAGTGGGTTTTAGGGTTTCTATTGGCATTTGTGCCGACCTATGGTAACATCTTAGATTAGGTGGATGAACCCACGTTTTTGTTTAATTTTAGCCACGTAGCAGGAAAGGAGGTGCAACCCGAAGGTTAGCTACGAGGCTAATCGCATCAATAAGGGCAAAAAACGCAGTCAAGTTCAAGCAGTATATCTGCAATTGACTGTAGCCCTGACTCTGTGGGAGGCAAAGGAGTTGTGAGGAAACAAGGTAACTCATAACGAGAGAGCCCCCGGAGGGTCACTGATGAAATCAACGATTAACCTTAAGGGGGAACAGAAATGAGAAGAAGTATAGTTGTAGTTCTGACCCTCCTACTTGTTGCAGTCTTGGCTGTACCAGCATTTGGTGCTGAGCTTGAGGTTAGCGGCAAGTATGTGGGTGAGATCGAGTACAACAGGACTCTCGTGAACTCCATCAATGCCGGTGGAGAGACCGATGGTTTCGATCTCCTGGGAATGTCTACTCTCTATCTGACCCTGGATTTTGCAGAGGGAGAGACTGTAGAGGGTCATATTCCGCTTCGGTTCTACAAGGCTGTAGATGTCCATCGTGTTGAGGTCGATACAGATCCTGATGATTCGTTCTGGGTTGTCTACAGAGGTTATCCGTTCAGGATCAGCCTGAGCAACCAGGACGAGGGCGACTATGCGTTCAGCAGCCTCGGCGATCCGCTGGGACTTGGTGATTACGTCGAAGCTCTTGATGATGAGTACGTAGTCCTGAAGGCCGTAGGTGAGCCTTATGACATTAATACCGTTGCATACGTTATCTACACGGCCGAAGACGTTGAAATAGCTGAGGTGGAAGTGCCCTACTACAACATCCGCTACGGCTTAGGCAGAGCGACATATGAGTTCTCAGACGGATACACTCTCGGCTTGATGGCTGGAGTGAAACATCTGTATGAGCGTAAAGATGAGGATTTCGATCTAATACGTAACATCGGTGTTGACATAAGCGGTCCGCTGGGTATTTCAGAGGATTCCGCATTTACAGCAGGTTTTGCTCTTAGCAGGATTCGCGGAGTTGATCCTGTGGAGTGGAGCAAGGTAAGCACTGCGGCTGCACTGCATCTCGACGACATGGCGTTTGGACCCATAACATTCAACGCAGCTATGCACCTTGTCGGCGGGGACTTCGTCGCGGTAGCGGCCGATGACGACGAAGATGCTCCCAGCGACGTAGTGGCATACGCAGGTAAGCTGAACCTTTACGGTGAAGCGCTTACCACTGTGAACGCATTCGATATGGACTTTGATATCCAAGTGTACGACGAGTTTGAAGTCAATGCGGATACCAGCAGAGGAGAGGATTCCTTCAACGAGATCGGCGCGAACGTCGAGTTTAAGCCGCTCGAGCCTCTCACCATCGAAGTCGATGGGTACTATAATAAGAGCCTGGATCCCGAAGACCACAAGGATGACTTCGATACCCAGGTCTATGGTAAGGGTACATACGTACTCGGCGACTTGGCAGAGGTCTGGGCCCGCGGCACTTGGGGATACGGCGGACTCTATGATGAAGACGACGGCTTCTACAAGGGCTATGGCTTCAGGATCGACGGTGGCTTCAACGCAACACCTCTCGAAGGCGTCAGCGTAGAAGGTGAGGCTGCTTACCAGTTCAAGGACTATGACTTCAAGAA
>FZPS01000187.1_pt143 | contig 60804 bp, 47 predicted proteins | sample 1817821 | NCBI WGS metagenome assembly FZPS01 (sample SAMEA104158645, study PRJEB21678) | metagenome | place: Germany | collected 2015-04-21 | reverse complement strand
TTTGGTCGTACTTTTAACATAACAGAAATGGGTTCTTCTTTCATTTATTTCATGCATAAAAATTAATAGAAAAGCTTGTTAGATAGGCGTTTGTAGACTATCGTTAAAATTCTGTGAATAAATCAGGGATAAATTAATTTCATAAATTATTTGATTAAAACGCTTTCCTTTTTGTCAGTATTACGCTAAAATAAAGTAAATATAGTTATGAAAGGAGTTGGTGAGTCATTGAAAAATGAAATTGCCGTTTTATTTGATTTAGACGGTGTTATTGTCGATACTGCAAAGCATCATTACTTAGCTTGGAAGCAGCTTGCAGATGAGCTAGGTTTTAATTTTACAGTTGAAGATAACGAACGTCTAAAAGGTGTCAGTCGAATGGATTCGTTAAATATTCTATTAGAAATCGGTAATATTTCAGTTAACGAATCAGAAAAAATATCCCTAGCAAGCAAAAAGAATCAACGTTATGTTGAGTCCATTTCAAACATGGATGAACGTGACATACTACCTGGCGTAAAAGCATTTTTAAATGAGCTGAACTCAAATGGTATTCCTTTTGCACTTGGTTCTGCGAGTAAAAATGCACCGATGATTTTAAAGAAAATCGGATTATATGATGATTTTAGTGCCATTGTAGATGGTAACGCCATTAATAAAGCAAAGCCAGATCCTGAAGTTTTCATTTTAGGAGCTAAAAAACTTAACGTTGAACCTGAAAATTGTGTTGTATTTGAGGATGCTCAATCAGGAATCGAAGCTGGAAAACGGGCTGGAATGAAAGTTGTTGGTGTAGGTGATCCAAAAGTTTTAGCTGGAGCAGACCTTTATATTGATACGATGGAAGATATGACCTTATCGCGTATAAAAGGCTTATTTTTTTAACTATTAATGCAAACGGTTGCTCTAAATCAACTATTTTTAATGGAGGTTTAAAATGAAAAAGTATTTAAAAGAACATGAGTGGTCAATTATTGAAGAAGGTTTTGACCCGGAAAATCATGAAGTTTCAGAAAGTATCTTCAGTATTGGCAACGGCCACATGGGCCAAAGAGCAAACTTTGAAGAAACCTATTCTGGCGATTCTCTCCAAGGAAGTTATATGGCTGGTGTTTATTATCCTGACAAAACTCGGGTCGGTTGGTGGAAAAACGGTTACCCAGAATATTTCGCAAAAGTATTAAATTCGACAAACTGGATTGGTTTAAATATCATCATCGACGGTGAAGAACTCGATCTTTACCAAGCAAAAGTACATGAATTTGTTCGAGAATTAAATATGAAAGAAGGCTACTTGCAACGTACTTTTGTTGCTGAGCTTCAAAATGGTAAGCAGGTTAAAGTTCAAGCAACTCGTTTCGTTAGTATCGTTGATAAAGAGATTGGTGCACTTAAATATGACATTACACCAATTAATTTTTCCGGAACATTAAACTTAACTTCATATCTTGATGGAGATATAAAAAATAAAGATGCAAACTATGATGAAAAGTTTTGGGATCCTGTTAACACATGGATTAACGATAACCAAATGTCTGTTACTTTAAAAACGAAGAAATTAGATTTTCATTTTTGCTCAACTGTAGAAACTCAAATTTTCATTAATGGTGAAAAACAAAAGATTAGCGCTAAACCAGAAGAAAAACTTAAATTTACTAGCTTAAATTATGACTTACCACTCACTAAAGATGTAACAACGACCATCTATAAATACGCTGCGAATGTAACGAATCGGGATCATGACACTGACAGATTAGAAACCGTAGGAAAAACTGTACTAAGTCAGGCGGTTGCAAAAGGGTTTGATGTCTTAAAACAAGAACAAGCAGATGCATGGGCACTGAAATGGCGCGATAGCGATATTATTATTGAAGGTGATGTCGCAGCCCAACAAGGTATCCGCTTCAATATCTTCCAATTAAATCAGACTTACACTGGTGAAGATGAACGATTAAATATTGGTCCAAAAGGATTTACTGGTGAAAAGTATGGCGGAAGTACTTATTGGGATACAGAGGCTTATTGTTTACCATTCTACTTAGCAACAGCAGACCAAGAAATTGCTAGAAATCTATTAATTTATCGTTATAACCATCTTGAAAAGGCGAAAGAAAATGCACGAAAACTTGGATTTAGTAAAGGTGCGCTTTATCCGATGGTTACGATGAATGGTGAAGAATGTCATAATGAGTGGGAGATTACATTTGAAGAGATACATCGTAATGGTGCGATTGCATATGCCATCTATAATTATGTCAACTATACAGGTGATCAATCTTATCTTGGCGAGTACGGTATTGAAGTATTAATTGAAATCTCACGATTCTGGGAAGAACGTGTAAACTATGTTCCAGCTAAAGATGTCTATATGATGTTAGGTGTAACAGGACCTAATGAATACGAAAATAACGTTGACAACAACTGGTACACAAATAGAATTGCAAGTTGGACATTAGAATACACAATTGAAGTGTTAGATCACTTAAAAGCAACAGATCTTGAGCTTTATCAAACTTGGATCGACAAACTTGAGCTTAAACCAGAAGAAGTTAACCAGTGGAAAGATATCATTAATAAAATGTATTATCCAATTGATGAAGAACGAAATATTTTCTTACAGCAAGATAACTTCTTAAATAAAGAAATCATCCCTGTTGCTGAACTAGACAAAAAACATCTCCCACTAAACCAAAATTGGTCATGGGATCGAATTTTACGCTCATGCTTTATTAAGCAAGCAGATGTTTTACAGGGATTATATTTCTTAAATCACGAGTTCGATCTCGATACGATTAGGAGAAACTTTGATTTCTATGAACCAATTACAGTGCATGAATCTTCGTTATCACCTTGCGTTCACTCAATCTTAGCTTGTCAATTAGGTTACAAAGATAAAGCTTATGAAATGTATTTACGCACTGCACGACTCGACTTAGATAATTATAATAACGATACTGAAGACGGCTGTCATACAACAAGCATGGCAGGAACATGGATGTCTGTTGTACAAGGATTTGGCGGAATGAAGATAAGAGACAATCAACTTTGTCTAAATCCATTCATTCCAGGCAATTGGAACTCATTCTCGTTTAAAATTGTTTTCCGTGGTGCACGCCTGATGGTTCAGGTTGATCAAGAAAAAGTCACGATCACAAACGAAAGCAATACACCTGTTGACTTACATGTATATGACGAGCAACACAAACTGAATGGAAATTCCACTTTACAAGTTGCTATATAATCCTTTATTCCAAACTGAATACATTTAATTATGCAGAAAACCCAGGAGATATTCCTGGGTTTATCTTATTATTTATCTAAGTATGCTTTTAGCATCCAGATGTGTTTCTCTAGATCTGTTTTATAACCAATATAGAGATCTTCAGTAACAGGATCATCTGCTTCCCCTGCTAACTCAATTCCCTCTGAAGCATGCTCAACAATTTTCTTAAAATCGTCAATCACACTTTGAACCATCTCTGATTGGCTCATTTCAGATGTATATGGCTTTTCTTTAATAATAGAATGCTCGATAAACTCCTGAAGCGTTGAATATGGACGACCTTCTATCGTCAATAAGCGCTCTGCAAATTCATCAAAGTATTCATTAATTTGATCGTAATATTTCTCGAATATTTCATGCAATGTGAAGAAATGTTTTCCCTTCACATACCAATGATATTGATGTAATTTTGTAAATAACATACCTTGTGTTGCGACTGCAACATTTAAATGATCTTTTAATGCTTTATTTTCTGCCATAATATGATGACCTCCTATTTTTTTATCAATAGATCTTTTTTAATATCTACCCTTTTCTTTTCAAACTAAACATAAGCGCTAATCGAGAAGTTAATCTTGATTAAATTAGTTTGTATATTAACTTATAATTATTATAAATAAAAACTTATTATAAGTCAAGACTAAATTAGCATTCAGGGTATGACATCATTTGATTATTATGAGCTAATTTTCAAAATATAAACGTGAAAAAGATCACTAATGACAAGCACTGTCTATTGAGTGATTTCTACCATGATCATTAATTAATCCATTGAATGAAATAACTCGATCATCATGTTATAATCCATTGCACCAATAATTTTATGAGCGATTTTTCCTGACGAGTCAATCATGAAAGTAGTCGGGATTGATTGAATGAAATAGAGATCAGATATATTGGCATCTAAATCTATTGGTATTTTAAAAGTTAATTTGTTTTCATTAACACATTGACTTACATTTTCTAAGCTTGCTTCAGTTGATGTAATATTTACCGCCAATATTTCAATCTCTTGTTCTTGATAAAGTCGCTCCATATCAGGCATCTCTGCTTGACAAGGTGGACACCACGTTGCCCAAAAGTTCAACATAACTTGCTTTCCTGCATAATCTGATAATTTAATCTGTTGACCTGCTAAGGTATTCGTCATAAAGTCTGGCGCTAATTGACCAATATTTACGCCGATTTCTAGATCTTGATTAATGAAATCATCTTCTTCATTTAACTGTTCTCTGATTTCATCAATTAGCTTTTTTTCTTCACTAGTCTGATCAGATTCTGATAAAAATAAGTATATTGTCCAAATCAACATCAAACTTATAGCACTATAAATTATGATTTTTTTCATCTCTGTCTCCCCTATCCCAAATTAGAGAACCATGATTCTTGAATCATTCGCAGTAACACATTCGATAATTTCGTCAACTGGCCTGAAAATAATAACAGACCATATATGATAATCAGAACGCCACCTACTTTAATGACTTTTTCGCTATACTTAATCAACCACTTCGCATAGACTAGGAAAAAACCAGAAATTAAAAATGGTAATGAAAAACCAATGATATATAAACTCGTATAAAGCAGACCTTGAGTAGGATTTGATCCCGTAATCAGTAAGATTGAAGTAAAGATCGGACCAATACAGGGTGTCCAACTAGCAGAAAAACCAAAGCCTACAAAGAAGCTCCTCAACATTCCGACTGGTCGTTTTACTCTTGGGAGTGTGTATTGCTTCATCAAGATTGGAATTGTCAGCCAGCCACCTATGACTAACCCTGTCACGATTAGCAAAATGCCGGTTAACCTTTGGATGAGTAAGCCAGTTTTCCCTATCAAAAGCCCTTGGAGCCATTGACCAAATACAGATACACCAATTCCTAAACTAAAGTAGACTACCGATAGACCTAATAGAAATACGATAGAATGAATCAGTATTGTCATATGCATATGGGACTGACGTCGATGAACCAAGAGATCTTTAACACTAACGCCGGTAATATAAGATAAATACGCTGGAAAAAGCGGTAATGTACATGGTGACAAAAAAGAAACAATTCCCGCACCTAAAGCAAGTGTTGCTGATAATTCAAGATTACTCATTTTCCCACCCTTTCTACGACACGAGTTTTATCAAGGCTATTAAATTTAACTATTATCTATTAGTTGCTATTAAAGCTCAGTCATTGAACTTTTAGTTATGTCGTGTTTAAATGAACTTGCAAACTAATTTAATAGGAGCGAGCAATGTGGAACCATTTAAAGAATTGCTAAACATGAACGAGATTGAAGCATTTGTATTAAATCACAAACTGGCTTTCTTATTTATCTCAAAACCAAATTGTAGTGTATGTCACAGCCTCTTATCACAAATTAAAACAGTCATGAAGCAATATCCACAAATAAAAACAGGACAAGTAAATACAGATCATGTCCCTGAAATTGCAGGACGATATAATATCTTTACTGTTCCTGTCTTAATTTTATTCTATCAAGGTAAAGAATATTTACGTGAAGCAAGATTTGTCCCGATTGCACCATTTAATGAAAAAATCAAACGAATAGTTGATGGTGTCAACAATTAAAAAAATGCTAGTTGTTCTTAGGTAAGATTCACTTGACATTGTGCAAATGTGAATCTAAGAGCAACTAGCATTTTTTATCATAATAGAATAAGTCAATAAATAAAGACCATATATCAATTTATTTTCAGCTAGAATCAAGTAGTATAGAGATATACGGTTATTTGTACATACCGATCAGCTGTCAATTATTTTTCTCTAATTGATGATCTTCGATACTCTAATGGGGTCTGCTTCGTTATTTTTTTAAATTGACGATGAAAATGTTCGATATTTTGGTAGCCTGACATTAACGCAACTTCATTGACTGATAGATTAGAGTTTAATAATTGGTCTTGAGCAAAGTAAATTCGTCGATTGATCACATCATTCATACATGAAATATTAAATTTTTCCCGATAAATGGCCTGAAGATAGCTTGGGCTAATGTTTAGTTTTTCCGCCATAAGCTTAACAGACCACTCCTTCTCGGGTGAATTATATATTTCCTTACGTAACTGGATGAGTTGATGCTGAATCGCTAAATTATCACCGTCATGATCTAACAATTTTTTAAATAAAGCTGAAAGCAGGTGATGAATAATTTCATTAGATTTATCGTTGGACTCTGCATGCTCCCACGCTAATAATTTTATGATTTGATGACAATACTCTGGATCTTGTGGCGAAAAAGGCTTGCCCTGAATTGGAAAGTCACAAACATATGCCTCATCGGAGTCAAAACGAATCCAATCATTTTCATAAATTGATTGACTAGCAGAATAATAGATCTTTTGATTAGGTGGAAATAAAATTGCAGAGTAAGCGGGATACTCCTCTAACTGACCGTCGACATAGAAATATGCCGGCGTATGCGTGAGTAAAAATAACCAACAATCGTGTCCATTCGGTAAATCAAAAACAAAATTAGCTCCATGTTTGATGTCATATCCAATATAACGGATCAAATTCATGGCACACCTCACTTATGTATCATAATAGAAAAAATCAATTCTATTATAATTTATACACAAACATTACTCAAGGAAAGAAGGTATATTCATGTACACATTATTAAACTATCAAAGAGTAGAAAAGCATACCGATTTATATAGTGAAAAGCTCGCTAAAAGTATGCACTTAGCACTAAAGAAAGATAATGAACCATTTCAAGCACTAAACTCAAACTTTGGGATCCTATTTGCCAAAGCCTATGAGGATGAAAATGAAGTTCTACATTCAAAATCACTCATCAATTCTTGGTTATTCAAAGCGAGAAATGATGAATTCGCTGTTGTTGCAGTTCGAGTAAACCCAGATGGAACAGCAGATGAAATAAGTAAAGGGTGTATTTTAGTTTTTGAATCAAAAAACTTACTATCATACACTGAACTCCCTTTACTACAATTGTCTGATCAAACAATTGTAGACGTAACCGCTAGTTATGATCCATCAACAGATCACTATGTCATCAACTGGAAAGAAGAAGATGGTTCTTGTTACCAAGTGACGACTACTGATTTTAGATTAGCAGTAGATCTAGATAGTAAGCAGGAAATCGAGCAACTACCATTAGAAAACTTTGAGCAGTTTGAAACTGATATTGAAGGCGTTATTCCAAGAAATACGATTGAAATTTCAGATGAACTTGGAGATTACTTAATTAAAAAACTCGTCACACCACATAATATCGAAATTCAGTTACCTGAATCCATTGAAGTATCATCAATGGGAGAATTAGCTACGATCAAAGCAACAGCCGTATATAGTGATGGTACAACGAGCGAGAAAAAAATTGATTGGTATGCGGATCAAATAGATTTTTCCGTACCTGGAGAATATGAAATAAAAGGAAAAGTCTATCAAGATCATTTCCCATTCCCGATCGCTTGGAATCGAGCAGATCCATGTGTTGGTAGATGGAATGGCAAGTACTACTTTATTGCAACTAATGACGCTGACGGCAATAACAGTTTATATATTCGAGAAGCAGATACAATTCCTGGACTTGTGACAGCTCAAGAGGTATTAATTTTGGATACAAAACAATATCCACAATTTAAGTGCTTGTTATGGGCACCAGAGTTTCATATTTTAAATGATCGACTCTACATCTTCCACGCTGGATCACCTGGTCGATTTGAGGATCAGGCAGCACAAGTCATGAGATTAAAAGAAGGCGGCAACCCAATGATTCGAGAAGATTGGGAAATGCCGCGTATGGTCGTTAAAAAAGACGGTACACCATTAATTGAGAACGGAATCACACTTGATATGACTGTCATCCCTAATAAGGGACGCTATTTTGTTTCATGGTCACATCGTCCACTCAAACCTTATGATTTAGGTGCATGGATTTGTATTGCTGAAGCTGATCCAAATGAACCTTGGAAGCTTATTTCAGATATCGTTACTATTGCTAAACCAGATTACGGTTGGGACAATAACCACACTCCTGTTGTTGAAGGACCTTACCCACTCATTCGTGATGGGAAGATTTTCTTAACTATTTCAGGGGCAGCAGTAGATAGCACATATGTTGTTGGACTACTTACAGCTGATATAGATTCTGACTTATTAGAGCCATCAAGCTGGGTTAAAACAAACTATCCATTACTAACCTTAAATGATGTTGAAGGTGAATATGGACCTGGACATAACGCTTATGTAACAGACGAGGACGGTAATGTTTGGAACACGTACCATGCTCGCCCAGGTATTAACGCTCCACGTAGTTCTGGTATCCGTCGAGTTCACTTCGACGTTGATGGCTATCCAATTCTTGCTCTAACTGAAGAAAAGGATTTGAATCCAGATTTAGCAATCGTCACAGCTAAGATTACTGTAAAGTAAGATAAAAAAACAATATGCTAGAGCAATAAAAACTCCTAGAACAGTGTATTTCTCAATCACTTGCTCTAGGAGTTTACTTGTATAAACTATATATATCAACAATTATTTACTATGATTACAACCCTACTTTTATTAAGGCACATGTAATAAATCACTAGGCGTAACCATTCCTAATAGCTTTTGATTAGGTTTACCGTCTTCTGTAATTAATAACGCTGCAATACCTTGATGCTTTTTATACATTTTTAATAGTAATGACTCTGCTTGATAAATATCCATTGTACGTGGAATAAAATGATAATTAGGCTCTGATTCATGATCGTCAACCAATTGAATAATCGGTGTTTTTAAGATTTCATTAAAATTCCCATTTAGCTGACCTGCAAGCCAGTGCAATACCGTTTTATCTGTAATTAATCCGACAAACTGCTTACTACGATATACAGGAAATTGCGTAAACTTAGTCTCACGAATGACATTTAATACAGATTTTACAGTTAAATCTGCTTGAAGAACTTTTAATGTTTTTGCAAAAGTAGGAATAACTAGTTTTGGCGCGACCATCTCAGCTGCTATTTTTTCAATCGCTTCCACGACTTCTATATGCGGATCAGCAATCGTATAGTTAACTTCGGTACGCTCGTGGACGATTGCATTACGAAGCTCAGAATACTCCAATAAATCGTTATGGTAACGATTGACAATTGCATCAGTTTTCCTCAAGCGTAACACAGCCCTAAAAAACGGAACATAGCTCGTATCATCAATTTGTTGATTAAAATACTTTTCTATTTTATTAAATGCCACTATAAAACGCTCTGCTCTCTCCATGTACATCACCTCAGTTAGTTTGATCTCAGTATAACCGAATTGATTTATATTCTGCAATTTTTCAGGATAAAATACGCGCTACCCATATTTAATATAAAGTCCTTAAAATCTTGTTTGATATGTTTTATGCTGTCTTAAACTACAGATAATTGATTGCAACCATATTTTAACTTGACAGCCGTTATATAATATATTATGTACACATTTATATGGCATAGAGTAAAAATAATTTACAATTATATTAAAGGGGTAACAACATGTCTTATCTAGCTATACTTGCTGCGGGTGTGTTCTTTTTAATCGGAGCAATTATTAGCCTTTTTATGTTTTTTAAAGGGTTTGGAAAAAGCTATCTAGTTCTTACAATAGTTATGCTTATATTAGTATATTTTATTTTTGACCTTTCAGGATCAGCATTTAATTCGCTATCCTAAAATTAATTGAATCAAAAAACACAAAAAAGAAGCAAAATCAACAATAGGTTGATCTCGCTTCTTTTTTTATACTATAATGTTAAAATTCGCCAATTAAAGACCTACTTGATTTATATCCTTACATATTTGTTATAGAGAGATTAATTAAACGCTCTTTTTGTAAAATATTCAGATTTAAAGGGGAAAACCTTTGACATTGGGTTAATTTTATTATATAGTACGTAATGGCCGAACGATTTATGGCTAACATATAAAAATCATTCGTGTTTAGGAGTGTTATAAATGGATAATGTATTCGATTATGAAGATATTCAGTTAATTCCCGCAAAAAGTATAGTAACAAGTCGTTCAGAATGTGACACATCAGTGAAATTAGGTAAATATACATTTAGATTGCCTGTTGTTCCGGCAAATATGCAAACAATTATTGATGAAAAGCTTGCTATCTATTTAGCGGAGAATAATTACTTTTATGTTATGCACCGTTTTGAACCAGAAACACGTGAACAATTTATTAGAGACATGCATGAACGTAAACTAATCGCTTCGATTAGTGTTGGTATAAAACCAGAAGAATATGAGTTTGTTGATTTATTAGTTGAGGAAAAATTAGTCCCTGAGTTTATTACGATTGATGTGGCTCATGGACATTCAAATAATGTCATCAAAATGATTCAATATATTAAAGAAAGATTACCTGAAACTTTTGTCATTGCTGGTAATGTTGGAACACCAGAGGCCGTACGTGAGCTTGAGCATGCTGGTGCTGATGCAACTAAAGTAGGGATTGGACCTGGTAAAGTATGTATTACTAAGCTAAAAACAGGCTTTGGTACAGGCGGTTGGCAATTGGCTGCATTAAGATGGTGTGCTAAAGCAGCAAGTAAGCCTATTATTGCTGATGGCGGAATTCGCCAACACGGTGATATCGCTAAATCGATTCGATTTGGTGCGACAATGGTTATGATCGGCTCATTATTTGCTGGTCATGAGGAATCACCAGGTGAAACGATTGAAATTGATGGTAAATTGTATAAAGAATACTTTGGCTCTGCTTCAGAATACCAAAAAGGTGAGCGACGCAATGTCGAAGGAAAGAAAATGCACGTTGAATATAAAGGATCAATCCAAGATACACTTACAGAAATGGAGCAAGATCTCCAATCTTCAATCTCATACGCAGGCGGTAACCACGTGATGGCAATCCGCAATGTAGATTATGTCATTGTAAAAAATTCAATTTTCAATGGAGATAGCTATTAAGATTTGATCTATACAGAAAAAGCGCCAGCTATTAAATGAACTGCCCCCTGTCAAGTAGACAGGGGGCAGTTTACATCTGAGTGAAGACTTTTTACTTAACCAATGATCCCAAATAAATGTAGACCAATCGTATTAATCGCTAGATTGCTAGCTGCATGGACAAAATAAGATCCATAAATTGATCCTGTCTTGTCATTGATCCAATTAAACAATATTCCTGCGACAAATAAACTAAATACTAGCAAAATGAACAACGGCACAGAAAACCAGTTTGTCATTATTGCGACATGATAGATACTAAAGATCCCAGCGCTAATTATATAAGCATAGCTTGTCTTTACGTATTGCATTAACGTTAGAAATAAAATTCCTCGAAAGAAAAATTCTTCAATAAAAGCATTTACAATTGGAATATATAATGCAACAAAGATAAAATTATCTCGATTAATCGCCATCGTTTCTTCGAGTGTTACCGTCACACCAGTTAAATCAAACAAATGACCAATTGCTAAATACACACCAATAATAAACAGATAAATGATCACACTACCAACAACAATTAATTTTCGGCCTTTTTTTCTAAAGAAGAGTAATTCTTTCAAGTTAATCCACTTAAAAATCCAATTTAATACGAGCGGTACAATGACAAATAAAACAATTTTAACCGCTGATTTAACCCAATAATTCGGCGCGAGCCACAAATCAACCGGCGCCATTAACAAAACAAGCACACCAACTGAAAGCAATAAACTGAAATATTTTTTCATTCGATCTCCTTTTTTCTAAAACGGCTCCCCGTCGAAGTTGCACGCAATTTCGCTAATTTCGATTGAACAGTAGACTTTCTTTCACGAGTCTTGTCCTGATCAAGCTCAATCGAAACAACAACATCATCATCAAGCTCCAGGACTAAATAATCGCCTCGCTCCGCTCCTTCTGGCAATTGATTTTTATCAATTAAAAATTCCTTCCCAATTGATTCTGCCAACACAACTGCCAGATCATTTTCAGTAAATCGATCAATCATTGCTTCTATTTTCATTTAATCACCTCACACATGCTTTTTGCTCATTAATAATATCTTTTAGACGAGCATCACCAATACCCTTAATCCGCTTCAGATCATTGACAGAATTATAAGGTCTTAAATCAATTAAGTCTTTTGCCCTAACCTCACCAATGTGGATAATTTCCATCAATTCTTGTTCGCTTGCTGTATTGATATCAATACAGCCTGCTGGAACCTCTTTTTTAACTTCTTCTTGTTTTGTTGGTTGCTTTTCTTTAGTACTAGATGAACTTGTACTACTTGAATTATTGGAGCTACTTGATTCATTTTTACTTACAGTAGCCTTCGGTGGAATAAATGCTTGATCAATTGTAGACTCAAGCTTAACTGAATTCCCATCAGAACTAAAAATAATTGTTCCATGCTGATACGTCGCATAAATTTCCGCTCCCGATTTAACGAGTCGGTCTACAACTTCAACATGTGGATGACCATAACTATTATTGGCACCGGCTGATATAATCACATATTTCGGATCAACTGCCTTTAAAAATGATTCACTTGTAGATGTGCTTGATCCATGGTGACCAGCATGTAAAATATCAGCAGATAAATTACCACGTACATCCAACATCGCACTTTCTGCTCTAACACCTGCATCCCCCGTCATTACAATCCCTGTCTTACCAAATGCAAAATAAACTGAAATTGAATCTTCATTTGAGTCATTCGTTAATTGCTTTGGTGCAATCACATCTAAAAATAGATTACCAAGTTGATAGCTTTCACCAGCTCGTGGTTCATGATAGCTAACACCATGTTCAATAATTTTATCTAACGTATTTTCAAAGGTTTTCGATGTCGATTCAACACCAGACATCCAAACTTCATCAACTTGAAACTGATCTAAGATTAATGGCATTTGCCCAATATGATCTGCATCTGGATGTGAACCGATTAGTAAATCAATTTTTTCAACACCGACAGATAACAAATATTCTACTACATCTCGACGGTTCCAATTCCCTGCATCAAAAAGTATATTAACATCACCAGTTTGAAATAGCGTCGCATCGGCTTGTCCGACATTGATAAAGTGAACTTTTAAGTTACCTGAGACTTGTTTTGGAGTCGTTGTCTTCTCTTCTTTTGATTCATCTTTCGATTCTACTTCTGAATCTTCAAGTTCTTCATCCTCTTCCACTTCTATTTGATCATCATCTTCAGTTTCAATAATCGTTTTTTCAGATCGGTTAGCTGGTTCAGCTTGTTGATAGTCTGTACTTATACTCGAACCACAACCGGTAAGAATAAATAGTATCATCATTAAACTAATAAAAAACTTCTTCATGATAATTCTCCTTCTATTTCCATTTCGGGTGCGTTCGCACTCAATTATGCGTTTTCGCACATAACCATAGTGCGTTCGCACTCAAATTTAATAATTCGCACATAAATTAGTTTTTTCGCACTCAATATTCCAATAATTAGTTTTTACCTGTAAGAGTTATCATTGATACTTGCGCTGGATTCAAAAATCGAATTGGCCACACACTAGTACCTAGTCCACTATCAATATACAGACTTGCACCTGAATCTAATTGATACAAACCTTTATCATATTTTGGAAAAAACCCTTGATCAGGTGCGATGATTCCTCCGATAAAAGGTACTCGGATTTGACCACCATGTGTATGCCCACTTAAAATCAGCTCTACTTGATGATCAATCGTTAAAGGCGCATGTGATAAAAATACAGTTGGTTTTGATAGATCAACCGCTTCAAACGCAACATCGATATCTGCATGACCAGTCGTATGATTTGAAATTCCAACTAAATTGAACGACATATCATTGATAGTAAGATTGATAGATTCATTGACTAATTCGGTCACACCGTAGTCTTTTAAAACTTGTCTTAACTGATGAAAAATCAAGCTATCTTGCTCATGATTTCCAGAAACAAAATAGATCGGACAGTTAATTATCGAAAGCTGAGCTAATAAATTTTTCGTATTTTCTAAATCTGTCGTTTTTCGATCAATTAAATCTCCTGTTAAGACGATTAAATCTGGTTTCAACTCTGTAAGATGATGATATTTTCCATCAAGATTCCGATTATGAACGTCTGTAATTTGAAGCATATTTATCTCTTGGTTGCTTAATAATTTTTTACTATGTATCGTAATTGAATTGACTTTAATAGCTGTTGTATCTTTTGCGACTATGATGATTAATATAAGAATCGCAAAAATGAGTAGCAAATATTTTTTCATAATCACATACCTCTTTCTCTATAATTATATAAATTCTAGCATTAAACCGAATAATCGTCTATTTGATTTGAAATTTTTTCCTTCCCAAGACGAAATAAAAACCGACCTCTTATAAGAAGTCGGTTAATCACTCGATCCTGGACGAGTGATCTAGAAATTTGCGGCGCATCACTGTCTCCACATAGACATTTGATGTGTGCGTCTTATGCAAAATAGCTCATCGCTCTAGTAATATAACATGCAGATGACATAAATACAACTACTTTTTTTCTTAATCTTCGCTCATAATACTTCGAACAGCTGCAAATCCTCCAAATAATAAGCCTGTAATCGGGAAGATCAACCAATTAATGTGCCATTGGTTAAAGATGAACCCAGTTATTAAAAATATAGCGACAGCTAATGGCCATACAAATGCTGCAACAGCACCGACGACTTTATCTTCTTCGTCTGCATTTGGTTTTTGGTAATTTTGTTCTTGGAGTAATTTTTTGTATGCTGAATCTTGTTCACCATAGTAAATAAACAAAAAGATTGCGATTGCGATTAATCCAAGCAAAATACTTACGCCAATACTAGCATAGGCGCCATCTACTACTGAAATTATTATTAAAACTAGAGGTGCTACAATACATAGCACAACACCGATAACGACAGCCTTCAATTGATCAGAGCGAAATTCATTTGCCTCCTGCTCTAATCGATACCTTTGATTTGGCGTTATTTGATAGTTGTGTAGCATCGCTTTAAATGGTTCCATCCGGTGATCAGCAACAATGAAAATTGCGACTGCGACCGCAACCATCAATAATAATGGAATTAAACCAGCAATATTTAATAACCGATTCTCGATTTCCATTACCGACACCACACCATTAATTAACATAAATATTGAAGCAGCCAGTAAAATCAAACTGACTCCGATGCCAATCATTTTTCCGAAGTGTTTGTTCTCTGCTAAAAAATCATTTACTTCTTGATCTGACAATGCCCGCTCAGCCTCTTCTTCAACTGCGTAACCGAGTTCCTCCATTAGTTCATCAATATTACCAAACTCACTAATCACCGTTCCAATTGCTTCATTTTCGGTTTTCCCAAGGTTAATCAGCTCGTGATACTTTTCTTCCATATTCATGCTTAATTCTTGTTTAATTTGTTCAACTTCTGGTGTTTTCGGTAACTTAGCAAACATCGTTTCCAAATACGACATAATCGTGTCCATCCTAATTTCCACCTTTCGTTAAAAATTGACTTACAACTTTTTGAGTAACGACCCACTCATCAGCTTTTTCCCTTAAATAGGCTCGACCTGATGCTGTTATATGATAGTACGTTCGTTTTCTTCCTTGTGTCTTCATCTCTTGACTTGATTCGATATAACCGTTTCTCTCTAACCGAGCAAAAGCAGAGTAAAGAGTTGTTTCCTTCATTACATAATTTCCATTTGATCGTTCTTTAATTAATTTTGAGATTTCATATCCGTAAGAAGGACCTTCTAAAAGTAAGCTTAAAATAATCGGATCGTTATATCCTCTCATAATATCACTTGATAACAATTAGCCACCCCCTATACTCCACCTGTCGTAGTAACTTAATTATACAAAGGATACTACGACAGGTAAAGTATTAATTTAAACTATTTTTTCCTTTTGTAATAAAAATTGCTGCTAACACCTATCCATTTCAATCAAAAAAAGACGAGCGACAACTTTACTAAACAGTCATCTCTCGTCTTACTTTTAATATGATAACATTTCTGATACTAGATATGCTTTAATTAATGCTTCAGTATGTGCTAATGAATCAACGTGTGTACGTTCAAATGCATGAGAAGAATCAATCCCTGGTCCAATTAGTCCATGGATAATATCATGCCCAGAACGGATTGCCGCTGATGCATCTGATCCGTAATATGGATAAATATCAAGCTTGTATTCAATCTGATTTTCCTCTGCAAGCGCAACTAAATGCTTTCTTAATCCATAATGATATGGCCCGCTTGCATCTTTCACGCAAATCGAGACTGTATATTCATCAGTTGATTGACCGTCTCCCATTGCCCCCATATCAACTGCGAGGTATTCTACTGTTTCAGGTGTGATATTAGAGTTTCCACCATAGCCAATTTCCTCATTATTTGAAATTAAAAAATGGGTTGTATAAGGTAGTTTTACCTTATCTTCAACAATTTGTCGGACGACTTCCATTAATATTGCAACACTTGCTTTATCGTCTAAGTGGCGTGATTTGATAAAGCCATTGGCTGTCTCTTCAACACGAGGATCAAAAGAAACAAAGTCCCCAACCTCAATACCAAGTGCTCTTACTTCATCTGCAGATGACACTTTTGCATCAATTCTAACTTCCATATTATCTTGATTTCGTTCAGCAGTTCCTGCATCCTTATAGACATGGACAGAAGTTTGTCGCATTAATATTGTACCGGTAAAAACCTCACCAGATGACGTTTCGATTTGGCAATACTCGCCTTCAATTGAGTTATAACGGAAGCCACCGATTAGATCTAGCTTAAGCCGACCATTTGATTTAATTTCTTTCACCATTGCCCCAAGCGTGTCGACGTGCGCTGTCAACATCCGGTGTTGTTCATCGTTCTCACCAGGGATTGTCGCGATTAAACCACCTTTACGATTCCGCTTCGTTTCAACCCCTAAGTTTTGAAAATAATCTTCAACAAATTGAATCACTTTTCCTGTGTTTCCAGATGGACTTGGAATATTTACTAGTTGTTTAATAAGTTCTACTTTTCTATTTGTCATATAACCCCTCTTTTCTGATTATTATTCTACCTTTAATCATAGCTCAGCTCAAGTAGGGTAACTTTTTTCTAAAAGCTTTAATACTGACCAAGCAATCCTTTACTTCTTGCGTACCGTTCGCAATACAAGTAAAAAGTGAGTCCTACGCCAACATAGAGGATAGCATTTGCTATTAAAACGATAAAATCTAACGAACTAAAATCTGTTAAGAAATAGTTTTCAACCATAATTTTCCGAATCATATCTATCCCCTTAGTAAACGGGAGTGATAACTGTATCACTGATGAGGATACACTAATCATCGTTAATGCCGCTAAGACAAATTGAAAGATTTGTAAAAAAGCATGTATTTGTTTTAAGATGATTGTCAGCCCTGCGATTATAAATGATAAACCAAACATACTCGCACACGTTAAAATAAAAATTGGAATGATCGAGATGAGATCAATATTTAACCATTCTCCACTTGTCAGCATCGATAAATATAAGAGAATAGTCACCATGATCGAATGTAGTATACATTCAGCTAGTAATCTAGCAGTGAGAGTCTTCCAGATACCACTTGGTGACATCCCTAATTGTTCAAAGGTCCCCCTCATCGATTCACTAACAATCTCATACCCCATGCCATTGACGATCATCATCGCTAAATACCAAAAGATATAACTAGCAATTGTATACTGAATCGTAGTCGATTGAGTATCCGGATTCCCGATCAATTGAATACCGAAAAACATACCGATAAAAATGATATAAACTGTTAGAAACAGTGCAACAGTGTTAGGTGCGTAACGCTTCATTTCAATTATTTGTTTTCGAAAGTTAGCTTGAAACAGATGAATCAAGTTCATAATCCGCTTCCCCCTTGATAATCTTCATAAATACTTGTTCAAAATTAATTAGATTACGATCGATATTTTCTACTGTCGTCCCGTTTTGCTTCAAGATATCAAAAACTTGATAAATTTGATCAGGACTTAATAACTCAACGACTAGATTTGGTTTTACCTGATTAGCATCATATGAATAACTAGGAAAACATACATTTAGTTGGGCTAGTTGTTGTTCGGATAATGTTTCACCCAACGTAATCGAATATTGACGCGCATTGAATAATTTCATTAATTCTTCAACACGATTATCTGTTACCACTTTTCCATGATTTATAATAATGACCCGCTCACATACTGCCTGAATTACACCCATATCATGTGAACTAATAATAATCGTGCGATCTTCACTCTCAACAATCTGTTTTAAAATATCCCGAACTTCGTAGCTTGTTTCAACATCAAGACCAAGCGTTGGTTCATCTAGTAAAATGATGTCAGTATCAGCAAGCATTGCTACTGCAATTGCTAGTTTTTGTTGCATACCGCGCGATAAGCGATTAACAAGTTCATTCTCCTTATCTTTAAGGTGGAACAATTCTAATAAATGATCAATCTTTGGTTGAATTTGTTTTCTCGACTTGCCTCTGTTTCCTGCAAAATACTCAAGATTTTCTCGTACTGTTAAACGCCAATAAAGATTCCGATTCCCTTCTAAAACAGCACTAATATGATTAAGCGCTTTTAACCGATGTCTGTTATTATCAAGGCCATTAACAATAATTTTGCCTTCATCCATTTTCAACAAACCACAAATCATCTTAATTGTTGTCGTTTTCCCCGCACCATTTGGTCCAAGTAGACCAACAATTTCACCCTTATGTACTTGAAACGAAATATTATCGACTGCCTTAACTACTGAATCGCCTTTTCTCTTTTTGTAGGACTTTTTAACATTTTCAACTCGAACAATTGGCTCCATTTCATCACCTCTCTAGAAATTGTAGCTAAATTATAACCTGAATTTTCAAAATAATATACCGACTTGAGATTTAATTCTTCTCAGTATTAAGTCGGAGAAAAAAGATACTACTTTTATAAAAAATGAAATATTTTACATTATGGTGCGAACGCACTACTAGATAGTGCGAAATTGTTTAATTGAGTGCGATCGCTCTACAAAGTAGTGCGAAATTCCAGATTTGGGTGCGAACGCACTACTTTATAGTGCGAACAGATAAAAAATCACCTACTAAATTAATAGCAGGTGATTGTAATTAGTCCTCATCTTTTACATCAGGACTTTCAGGTATTGGTTCAGATAAAATTTCTTCAATTAATTGTCGATAATTCTCTAACTGTTTAAAATGTGTTTCAAACTGATTCGTATTAACTAAGTACTGTTCACCATCATGAACAGCACGAATTTTTCGTTCAAAGATTAATTGTCTCACTTCACGTTCAGAGATATCCAAGTATTCTGCCGCTTCTGGAATCGAAACATACATCTTACTTTACCTTAAATTGCTTAGGTCTAGGTGCTTCAAAACGAACGAGCTTCTTAGTAGTCGGATGCTTAAATGCTAAAACTGATGCATGTAGCCCAAGGCGACCAATTGGATTTCCAGTCGCACCATATAGCTTATCACCGACAATGGGATGATTAATTTCTGCAAGCTGAACCCGAATTTGATTTTTCCGTCCAGTTTCTAAATTAACTTTTAATAAAGAATACTGACTTCCAGACCGTATGACACTATAATGTAGAACTGCCTCTTTCGCACCTTCTGCATTCGGCGTCACATATACTTTGTGCGTCTTTGTTTCCTTCAGCCATGACTTAATCGTACCTTCTTTTTGTTCCACTTTCCCTTCCACATAAGCAAGGTAAGTTCGTTCTTCAACAACATCATGCCAATTTTTCTGCAACGCATATTTTGTATGCTCATTTTTTGCAAAAACAATGACACCAGAAGTATCACGATCTAAGCGATGGACGATAAAAATTCGTGCTTTAGGATCCTGTTGTCGCACGTAGGCCATTAGTTCACGATATGCAGTCCGCTGACGATCATGACGTTGAGAAGCCATTGTTAATAAGCCCGCTTCTTTATTGATTACGATCAAATCATCATCTTCATATAAAATCTCGACTCCTTTTAATGCATGAATCAATGGCGCTTCCTTGAGCACATCTACTTGCTGATTCGGTAATAATATAGCATTAAACTTCGTCTCCTGCTTCCCATCAACGAGAACTTGACCTCGCTTTAAAACACCCTTGACATAATTTCGACCACGATCAATCTTTGTTAATAAAAACGGCAGTAACTCAGTCTTTTCTGTTACACGAAATGTTTGTTTATTCATTCAACTCCAACTTTCTCATTCATTCATCTTTCATTCACTCTTTAACATACCATAAATCACATGATCAACAAAGCGATCATTGACCCACTCACATTGTCGTTTTGTTCCTTCATAAACAAAATTCAGCTTTTCAGCTACGCCACGGCTTGCGAGGTTTTCTTTTGCTGCTCTAAGCTCAATTCGATTTAAACCAAAATGATTAAAACCACAATCAACTAAGACACGCGTTGCCTTAGACATCACACCTTTTCGAACAAATGGTGCACCAAGCCAATAGCCAATCTCTGCGTTCTGATTCGTCCAATTGATTTGATTATAACCAACTAAACCGGCCACTTGATCATCAACCAAAATCACAGCAACAAATGTATTCTGTTCCGCATTACTACGAACTGTTTGCTCAACAAAAGCTTTCGTATCAGCAGCACTTTTTGTCATATCAACAAAATGTAAATATGTTCGCAAATGCTCTCTTGATTTATCAATCATCTCATACAGTGCACTCGCATCACCCAGCTCTAAAGGCTTTAATGCTAACCCAGGTTCAATCTCAAACTTAAACATCATGATTCCCCCAACTCCTTAGCTTTTAAACAATTATAAACCAATTCAAGCCAATACGTTAGCTTTTTAATAAAACTTCCTTAAGATTTTTTCATCAATAATCGTGGAGCTGAAAGTCTAATACCGATTGCGCCAAGTGGTGCTGTAACAACAATTGATAAAACTGAAATCGCTAAAATTACATCACCAGATTCTAGACCAGCTGTCAAAGGTAATGAACCAATCGCAGCTTGAACTGTTGCTTTTGGTAAATAGGCAATAATACAGAAAACTCGCTCTTTAAAAGAAAGATTCGTATTTGCCGTCGCTATCAAGACCCCAAGGCTACGTGCAACTAAACCTACTAAGATAATGACAAGCCCAATTCCCCCTGCCTCTAGCGCCAGTTGGATATTCACCTCTGCACCAACAAGTGTAAATAAGATTATTTGGGCAAACACCCAAATAGCAGCTAAACTAATCGAGAACTGCTTTGCATATTTAGGCTCACGATCTAAGATTACAAAACCTAAAACCATCACACCTAATAAACTTGCTAACTCTAGTTTCTCACCTATGTAAAAATATAAAACTGCAAATGTTAATAAAATTAACAATGACTCCGTTTGATTGAACGCTACACGTTTTGAACGCAATACCAACACTATTACTAATGCAACGACGATACCTCCAACAATTCCACCAATAATCGTGTAAGGAATTTTTACAATCACGGATAAAATACTCTGTTCAACTCCAACAGCCGCTGATAAAAAGAAACTAAACAAAGTAATCGCAAACACATCATCAATCGAAGCTCCAGCTAGTATTAACGTTGGAATCCCTTTATTTGTTCCATAGCCTGATTCTTGTAATTCAATCATGCTCGGTACAACAACTGCTGGTGACACAGCAGCTAAGATAAACCCTAGCATCCCACTTTCAATCAAACTAAAATCAAGTAGATAATAACTTGCTATCATCACTGTAAAACCCTCGAACAAGCACGGAATTAAGCTCATTTTCAAAGCAGGCAATCCAACCTTTTTTAAATTAGTACGTTGCAAACCTAACCCTGCTCGGATCAAAATGACAATTAAAGCAAAATGGCGTAAATCCTGTGAAACAAGTAATAGGTTCGCATCTAATATGTTAAATAAATATGGTCCAAGAACAGCGCCAACAACCAACATGCCAATTAAACCTGGTAAACGGACATAACTAACAAGTTTTGCTGCAATAAAACCGATGATTAATAATAACATTAAACTAAGTAGCATAAGAACACCTCTATTACAATAAGTTAAGAAAAGCTCTGACAAAGTACAGAATAACTGATTTACTTTATCAGAGCTAGTTTTACTAAAAAAGTTTTGTAAATTTCATATTTATAATCAAACAAAAGTTTGAAATTTACTATATTTCTTCGAGTAATAAAAATAAACAATCGATTGAATTAACCACAATAGACTAACCGTTAGCATCGGAGCATTTCCCATATCAAAATAGATTTTCAAAGCAAGTGTCAAGCCAAATGCGACAATAAAAGTATACTCCATAAACTTAAAAGTATGATACGTCACTTGATACACTTGATTTTTCTCACTTTCATCTAAGCTTTCAAAATACGTTTTATTAAACTTTATCGAAGTCGGGTCACCCTGCTTCATTGGGTCTTTTGCTTGAATAAGCCGGATAATTTTCACTTCATTCATTGAACCAGGTAAAATAGTGACCAGGAATACTAATATTGAGATGATAAAGTATCGATTACTAAAATCGAAAGCTAATCCAGCGCTTAAAAAAGTTAGGATTAAATATAGTCGATTGAATAACAGACCTTTATATAACAAGCGTTCTAACGCTTCACTGTGTAGATCATCATCAACATCAATCGTCTCATCTCTCATATTAATTATCTTTTTTGCTGACTGGATCCAGTAAACCGTCGGTAAAAAGAAGATGATGACAACCGCAATTTGAATATACAAGCTATATTCTATAAGAAAATCAAAATTTATTGTTACTCGATTTACGAAGAAAAACAAGATTGATAGTCCAACACCAGTAATTGCCCCAAATCCCATTAACTTTAACATTTTTAATTGGTCACGTTTCTTTTGACTCATTTTCATCCTCCTCATAACTAAAGATATCTTCAACCTTTACTCCGCACACTTGCGCAAGCTTCAGTGCCAATGTGACAGATGGTGAATAGTCTCCACGCTCTATTAAACTAATCGTCTGTCGTGATACGCCAACACGTTTACCCATCTCCGCCTGATTTAGACCTAACTTTGCTCGATACATTTTCAACTGATTGTAAAGCGGCATTTGCTTAACCTCCTATGACAATATAATTAGTCATATTGACAAATTTAGTTGTCAACCATAGATTACCACATGACAAATAAAGTTGTCAAACTTTATGTAAGAACTTATCTTTAATTTTTTTAAAAAATACCATTACTCCCGATTTTATTCCTTGCCAAAATTTAATAGTTGACATTCAATTTATGATATGTTCTAAAAAAATAGTTATCGAGGTTGTTACTGTTTTAAACAGGCTATACTTGATAGACACATTTATTAGCTAGCTGATTTGGTTTATTATGAGGAGAATAGCTTTGTGAAAGTAAAAGAGTGATTAACAATAATATTGTCAAATCAATTGATAGCGCAAACAATGAAGTCATTGTCATGGGAAAAGGCATCGGCTTTCAAAAAAAGGTTAATGACCCAATTGACTTAGATGCAGTTGAAAAAATTTATACGAGTAATAAAAGCATTAGTACAAATAAATTGACTGAATTACTCGCAAATGTTGAACTAGAACATATTCAAATTGCTAATGAAATTATTAATTTTGCAAAAGCGTCATTAGGAAAGAAGCTTAGTGATAATATTTATATCACTCTCACCGATCATATTGATAATGCGATTGAGCGCTATCAAAATGATTTACCGATTAGGAACGCACTTCTATGGGAAATCAAACGATTTTATAACCATGAATTTTTAATTGGGAAAGAAGCACTTTCGATTATTCGTAATAAGTTGAATATTGATTTACCAGAAGATGAAGCAGGCTTTATCGCGCTTCATATCGTCAATGCACAACTAGATAATTCGAAAATTAGTCAAGTGTCAGAAATGACGCAAATTATTCAAAATATCCTTAATATCGTTAAGTACCATTATAAAATGGATTTGGATGAATATTCATTGAATTATGAACGGTTTATTACACATCTTAAGTTTTTTATTCATCGATTATTTAGCGGTGTTGAACTTGAGAATAATAAAGATGAAGGCTTTCTTTTCATGTTGAAGGAACGATATAAAGAAGAGTATACATGTGCACTAAAAATTCGCGAATATATTATTAAAGAATTTGATCGGGATTTAAAAGAAGATGAAATGATTTATCTAACGATTCATATTAGAAGAATCACAAATAATTAAATACCATGAATAGGATTGTTACTGATTATGCAGGCTATACCTAAGTAATATACTGACTCAAAATGGGTCTAGTAATATTCACTTAGGTTTTTTTATTTTTTATTATTAGGAGGAGAATTAACGTGAACTATTCAGATTTAGCAAAAACAATCATAGAAAACGTTGGTGGCGAAAAGAACATCGCTAATGTTGGACACTGTGCAACACGCTTACGTTTTAACTTAAAAAATAACGACAAACCAAATACGGAAAAATTAAAAGCAACACCGGGAATTATGGGAGTAGTATCAAAAGGTGGTCAATACCAAGTAATCATCGGTAGTGATGTTGGTAGAGTTCATAAAGAAATTACAAACCAAGCACCATCACTGAATCAAGGCAATAGCACTAAAGATGAAAACGATGATCGTTCAGTTGTTGCAAAAGCAATTGACACAATTACAGGTATCTTTACACCGATTTTACCAGCGATTACAGCTGCAGGTATGTTAAAAGCTGTATTATCACTTTTAGTCGTCTTTAATTTAGTAAGTAATGAAAGTCAGTCATACCAAATTGTTAACTTTATGGCTGATGCTGCTTTCTACTTCTTACCTATACTACTTGCTGTATCATCAGCGAAGAAATTTAATACAAACGCTTATTTAGCAATGATGGTTGGTGGAATTCTATTACACCCTAACTTCGTTGCAATGGTCAATGGACTTGAAGGTACCGATGGCATTAGCTTCTTTGGGTTACCAGTATCTCCAGTTGGTTACGCTTCATCGGTTATTCCAATTATCTTATCAGTATGGTTTATGTCATTTGTAGAACCAATTGCTGATCGTGTATCACCTAAAGCAGTTAAATTCTTTACAAAGCCATTACTTACAATCGCAGTTGTTGGTACAGCAGCACTTGTAGTAATCGGGCCTCTAGGACATTATATTAGTGATATTATTTCATCAGGTATTGTTGCATTAGAAACATTTAGCCCATGGTTAGTTCCGACTCTAATCGGTGCGATTTCACCATTATTAGTAGCAACAGGTACACACTACGGTATCGTACCAATTGGTATTAATAACAGAATGGTTAACGGTTATGATACTGTTGTCTACCCTGGTATGTTAGCATCTAACGTTGGACAAGGTGCTGCCGCTTTAGCGGTATCAATTAAGAGTAAAGATTCTACAATTAAACAACTTGCTTCATCTTCAGGTTTAACAGCGATTTTCGGTATTACTGAGCCAGCATTATACGGTATTAACTTACGTTTTAAAACACCACTTTACGCTGCAATGGTTGGTGGTGGTTTAGGTGGACTAGTAATGGGTATTTTTAAAGTTAAGAACTTCTCAGGTGGTTCACCAGGTTTACTAACATTACCAAGTTATATCGGTGATGACACATTACAACACTTAATCTTTGCTATTATTGGTGCGGCAGTTGCGATTGTGATTGCATTCGTTATCTCTTATATTTTATACAAAGATCCTGAAACACAAGACACGCCAAACCAAGAAGATGATCAATTATTAAATACTTTAGCGTCTGGTACTGAAGAAGTAATCGTATCACCTATTAAAGGTAAGGCAGTTTCACTTTCTCAAGTAGAAGATGGAATGTTCTCAGATGAGATTTTAGGTAAAGGTATTGCTATTCAACCAGCAGAAGGTAAAGTTTATTCACCAATTGCAGGTACTGTTACAGCAATTTTTGATTCAAAGCATGCTGTTGGATTAACAAGCGAAAATGGTATGGAGCTATTAATCCACGTAGGAATTGACACTGTTCAATTAAAAGGTGAAGGCTTCGAATATGCTATTAAAAAAGATCAAAAAGTTAATGTTGGAGATGAATTAATTACATTTGACTTAGATTTTATTGCAGATAGAGGGTATAAAACAATTACACCAGTTGTAATTACTAATACTCCTGATTACGGGGATATTATTACAGTAACTGATACAACAGTTGCAGTCGGTGATAAAGTCATTAAAGCAATTCGCTAAATAAATTTTTACAAAGGAGAGATGACAGGACATTTATATGACCCTGTCATTTCTCTAATTACTACATTATCTAGGAGGATTACAATGGGATTTAGAGAAGATTTTTTATGGGGCGGAGCAACTGCAGCCAATCAATGTGAAGGTGGTTATAATGCGGATGGTCGCGGTCTAGCTAACGTTGATGTAATTCCACACGGACCTGACCGTCGAGCAATCATTACAGGTAAAAAGAAAATGCTTGATTTTGAGGAAGGTTATTTCTATCCTGCAAAAGAAGCGATTGATATGTATCACCGTTACAAAGAAGACATTGCCTTATTTGGCGAAATGGGCTTTAAAACATATCGCTTATCAATTGCTTGGAGCCGCATCTTCCCAAATGGTGATGAAACAGAACCAAACGAAGCAGGACTTAAATTCTATGAAGATCTATTTAAAGAATGTCATAAGCATGGCATCGAACCACTCGTTACGATTACACACTTCGATTGTCCAATTCACTTAATTAAAGAATACGGCGGTTGGCGTAACCGAAAACTGATTGATTTCTATGAGAATCTTTGCCAAGTCATCTTCCGTCGCTACAAAGGGCTTGTGAAGTACTGGCTAACATTTAATGAAATTAACATGATTCTTCATGCTCCATTCTTAGGTGCTGGTCTTTACTTTGAAGAAGGCGAAGATGAAGAACAAATCAAATATCAAGCAGCACACCATGAATTAGTCGCAAGCGCAATTGCTACACGTATTGCTCATGAAGTGGATCCTGAGAATAAAGTTGGTTGTATGCTAGCAGCTGGAGAATACTACCCATACTCATGTCGTCCAGAGGATGTTCTAAAAGCTCAACAATCAAATCATGACAACTACTTCTTTATCGATGTTCAAGTTCGTGGGGAATACCCTGCTTACGGATTGAAAAAACTAGAGCGTAATGGCATTAAGATTGAAATGGAAGAAAATGATCTTGAACTACTTAAGAATCATACTGTTGATTTTATCTCATTCTCATATTACTCATCTCGTGTCGTATCTACAGATCCAGAAGTTAATGAAAAAACATCAGGTAACCTATTTGCCTCTGTAAAAAACCCTTATCTAAAACAAAGTGAATGGGGTTGGCAAATTGATCCACTTGGATTAAGAATTACAATGAACTCACTTTATGACCGTTATCAAAAACCACTATTTATTGTTGAAAATGGCTTAGGTGCCATTGATACACCTGATGAAAACGGCTATGTTGAAGATGATTACCGCATTGAATACTTAAAAGCACATATCGAAGCAATGAAAGATGCGGTAGAACTTGACGGTGTTGATTTATTAGGTTACACAACATGGGGCTGTATCGATCTCGTCAGCGCAAGTACTGGAGAAATGAAAAAACGTTATGGCTTTATCTATGTAGATCGCGATAACGAAGGTAATGGAACGCTTAAAAGAACGAAAAAGAAATCATTTAATTGGTATAAAAAAGTTATCGCTTCAAATGGCGAAGATTTAAGTAACTAATTTATATTTAGCAGTGGCAATCAGGCAATCAAAATATTGCTTGATTGCCACTTTTTTAAATTACTTAGAGTAACTTTTTAATTTTTGCAGTTGCTCTTCTCTTCCAGTTGCGAACAGCATCTGGCTTTACCTGATGCTCTTTAGCAATTTCAACTAAGGTTTTACCTTGAAAAATCTCTCCTTCAAGCCATAATAATTCCCGTTCAGTTAGAACTTGCCTAACTTGTTGAAAAAACACATGATCATCATCATAGCGTTGTTCCACGTAAACCACTAATTGCCGCTGCTCTTGCTGAAGCTTCTTTTTCAGTTCTCTTAATCGGTTTTCTTTCCGAAAAAGATCGATTAAACGATATTTCATTTTCGAATAAGCGAATGTTGAAAACTTCATCACACCCCCTTCATATTGTTTTGATGCTTGCCAAAGTGCTATTGCAAGCTCCTGATAATACTCTTTTTCAGGATCCTTCACCCCATACTTATTTAATAAATGGTAAATCATTGGTTCATACTCTCGCAACAACAAATTAAAATTTTCAAACATCACACTGCTCCTAAAAGCAGGCGCCTGACTCATTATTCCGCGGTACCTATAGAATAACGACAGATTTTGAAAATCGCACACGCAGAAATTCTGAAAAAGTTTACTTTTTTAGCTATTGATCTAAGTTTTTCATCAGAGAATCTTGTTTATCTTTTTGGTTTTTTTAGTCGTTATCGTCGATAGATGTAAAGTTCTCGACTTATTATGCCATGTATAAAACGAGTCCTTGAGCTGATGTAACCAATCCCACTAAAAAACCACCCTACTTTGAGTAGGATGGTTAATTTATTGTTATTGCTGACGCTTTTTATTATAAAGCGTCAATCCGCCAGCTGCTAAAACGACTGCTAATACTGCAATTGCAACATATAAAGCTGTCAGATCACTCGCTGAATCATCAATTGGTGTCAATTCACTTTGATCGATTGAGCTTGCTAACTTCAAGTTACCAAATACTGATGGATCCTGATAGCCAACACCACTTTGATCATTCCAAGCAGCGACACTTTCTCTTGAACCATTAACTGCATCGTTAATTTGAATATCAAAACCAATTTCTAAATCAGCGCCAGGTGTAATCGTTTTGAATGGAATCTTCATCTCAACAAGATAGTTTGTACCATCAATCGCTGTTGCCGACTCGAATCCTTCACTTGCTTCGCCTGGATTAAATGACGTTTCGTTATCAAAATTCACACGATACTGCGCGTCACCTTGCTGGTAGAATGTCGATTTTTGATTGCTTTCTTCAATAAATACCTCAACTGAATCTTGTTCATGAGCTTCAGCAGCTGATTTATCAAGTTCCGAATCATTAACTTGGACTAATACGTAAAGATTCTCATTATCCCATAATACTCTTGCTTCACCACTTGCACCATGCCATGCACCTTGATAACGATCAATTGATAAAATAGGTGCTTCTCCCCAAATCTTATCAATTTCCCCATCAATTTCTGGCGTTCCAAACGCTGCTTTTGCAGTTAGCGCATTTGTTTCAACTGCTTCAAAATCGGCCAAAAATTGATCAGGGTTAATGATCGCATAGTAAGCTGGCTTTGCCTGTAGATTTCGATCAAACAGTAGTGGGCTCTGATCTGAACGCCAACTTGAGCCATCGTCTAATCCCCAAAAAGTAATTCTAGATATATGTTCATGATTTTCACGGTAAATTTGGAATAGCCGTGCATAAAGATATGCTTGCTGATTCATCTCTTCTTCAGTTTGTACTCCATCATTTCCCGCAGTAATATCGAGTTCTGTTACACCAACCTCAACACCTAATGATGCAAATTTTTCAAGTGATAGGCGAACATTTTCTGGATTTGTATTTAAGTTATAATGTCCTTGCATACCAATGCCATCAATTAATAGTTCACCATCATTTTCTTCAGCGTACCGCTCATTAATTTCTTTTACCATTTGATAAATGGCTTCTGCTTTTTGTTGGTTATCATCGTTATAATATAGTTTGATATCCCAACCATTTTCATCAATCACTTCTTTGGCAATTCTAAACGACTCCTCTATATAATCAGGACCAATCGCTTGAAGCCAACCAGATTGACGCAACGAACCTTGCCAATCTTCTGGATTAGTAGGGTTATCATTCATCGCTTCATTAACAACATCCCATGAAATAACCCTTTCACCAAAATGCTCAACAGTCGTTTCAATATGTGTTCTTAAATTAACAAGTGCATCTTCTCTCGATAATGGATTGCCATGATTATCTGCCTAAAGCCACTCAGGTGACTGTTGATGCCACACAAGCACATGACCGTGTACAGCAAGTCCCTGATCTTCAGCCATTTGAATCAACATGTCCTCTGCATTGAAATCAAAGTGACCATTAATATATGCTGAATCAGGTTTCATCGCATTTTCAGCTGTTACTAAATTATGATGACCAGTGAGTAGAGCTAAACGATCACCATCAAAATCAGAAGTAGACACTGCATTACCAATTAAAAAATAATCTTGATAAACCTCTTTAATAGGGACTAGGTTTTGTTCAACTTCGAGTTTCTCAACATTAGTCTTAACTAAACTAATGTCATCAATATAAAATGAAGCCTCAGGATTAGCACTCTCGATATAAAGTGTAACGTACTCATCACCTACACTACTATATCGATACGTGCCCTCTAGCTCTACCCAACCATCACTAGCTGCGACTGTTTTCGATTGAATATTCATGTAAGAGGCCCCGTAATCCTCACTTCCAACCTGCGTCGATAAAGTAATTTCCGCACTGCTAGGCTCAAGCAATTTCACCCATGCAGATAAGTGATACTCACTGCCCTTTTCAATAAATTTTTCAATTCGAAGTGACGGCCCATTCCAATTCTGCTCCCGATTCTCTACTTTAAGTGCCGTTGAGCCATCTACTGTATTATTCACTTCATTAGTGATTGTTAATTTTTCCACACCACCTCTAGGCTCAAAACCACTCAACTCACCGTTTTCAAATGTGATTGTTTCAAATAATTGAATCGGCCCTCGTTCAGTGTCGTTCTAATCACTAGAGTCTTCATGTAATTCTTTAATTAAAACCTCAGTAATATAAAAAGCTACCTTAGCGCCAGATTCATTTGTTTGAATCCTAAGGATATTATCAGTAGAAAAATCAGCAGTAAATCGCGTTGATAAACTAAAAGCTTCACCTGCTTCAAGTGCTAAATTTTTGATCCAAGTATAACTGTCAACTAATGAGATTACGACCTCTGCACCATTTGGCACCTCTTCATCGCTATCAACATAACCTTCAACTTGAACAGAATATGTACGCCTATCCTTAAGCCCTAAAGATAAAAATGGAAGATCAGCCGCATCATAATCATTCATTCGTCGATATACATGCAATGCATGACCATTATCAGTAAAATCAACATCAGATACATAAGCTAATGATGCTCCACCAGATTGAATAAAGAGCATATCATCCTCATCAAATGTTTCATGGAAAATAACAGTTTCTTCATCAGCATTAACAACGATTAATGGTGATACTAAGTTTGATGGAAAAATTAATAATATAATTAGCATCAACACAATTCTTCGCTTCAACTTATTTATCATACTTTCGCCCCTCCTGACGCTATTGTAAACCCTTACATTTCCCTATAAAAATCTACGAAAATTGTTGGATCTACCCTATATTTTATAGAAACTACTATTTTAAGTAAACAAGAAACCTATATATGTTATCCTAAAAACTATATCCCGACTCTTAAAAACTTCCAAAATAAAAACTCACCCCACTCAATTTGAGTAGGGTGAGTATCATTTAACTATTATGCATTTTTACGCTTGTAGCTATAAAGCGCTAATCCTGCACCTGCAATTAAGATCATCATTCCAATTAACATGTAATTGAATAGTGATGTAGCAGTAGATGGTAGAGCATCACCATCTTTGTCAGATGAATCTGAATCAGTATCCTTATCTGCATCTTCATCAGAATCTTCATCCGTGTCAGCATCAGGATCTTCTAAAACAGGACCTGAGTCATCATCAGATGGATCTGAATCTTCGTCACCTGGAGTTGTAGAATCATCTTCTAATTCAGCAACTCTATCTTCTAACTCTTTCAATCTTGATAATAATTGATCAATCAGATCTTTAAGTGCTTGTTCAGAAGATTGTAGCTCTTCTAATTCAGCTCTTAACTCATCAATTGCATCTTGTAGATCAGCATTATTACCTTCAAGATTGTTGATACGATCTGTTAAATCGCGAATAACTTCTTGTAAGTCTTCAATAACTTCGTCAGCTGTTACTTCAAATACACCGTAAGTCGAGAATCCTTGAACTGTTAAAGTAATCACGCCGTTTTCACGATCAATTATCCCACCAGTACGACGCTCCCAAACATTGTCTTCCTCGTTAAAGTAAAATACTGAAACATACTGATAATCTGTATTATATTTTAGTACTAACTCAAACTCACCCGTAAAGTCTTCATATCCTTCTGGGAAAGTTAGGTTAACAGATACAATTTCACCAGCTACTTCTAATATTTCACCTGATTCAGACTCTAGTGAATCTAGATTATCTGGGTCAACAAAGTCGACTTTAATCTGAGTGTCTAATGGTAAGTCACGAGGCATCTTAATTGACACTTCTTTATCACCTGATTTAACGATTACCTTTTGTTCAGGTTCAATTACAATTTTTTCACCTTCATCGATGACGACTTCGTTACCTTTGTTCAACGTCAATTCTCCAAATACCGATGGATCTGACCAACCCATACCAGAGCTAACGTCACTCCAAATGGCAACACTATTTCGGCTACCGTTTACAGCATCATTAATCTGGACGTCGAATCCAATTTTTTGGCCAGACTTAAGTGTTGTTGTTACAAATGGTATTTTCATTTCTACTAAATAATTTGTACCATTTACAACAGTTCTAGACTCAAAACCTTCAACTGGACCTGGGTTAAACGATTGTTCATTATCGAAGTTTACTCGATACTGGTAATGACCTTCACCATAAGAAGCAGCTTTCGTATTTTGTTCATCAATAAATACTTCCACTGAATCTTGCTCATGCGCTTGTGAGCTAGATTTGTCAAGTTCATTATCATTTACTTTAACAAGTACATAGATATTTTCTTCGTCCCATAATACTCTTGCTTCTCCTGTTGCACCGTTATGTGCAGTTTGGAAACGATTGATTGGTAATACTGGTGCTGAGTTCCATATATCATCAATCTCTCCGTCAATAACAGGCGCACCGTATGCTGCATTTCCTTGTCTAGCAGTAACTTGACCTGGATCGTCATTCTCAGCTAGATATTTCTCAGGATCAGCTACAGCGTAATAAGCTCTCTTCGCTTGAAGATTTCGATCAAATAATAGTGGACTGCTTTCGCTTCTCCAACTATTTCCGTCACTTAATCCCCAAAGAGTAACTCTTGAGATATGCTCACTATATTCATTATATAGAGCAAATAATTGAGCATAGAAATACGCTTGTTCTAGAGCTTCTTTATCAGTTAATGTTGTTCCAGCAGATGCACCTACATCTAGCTCAGTAATACCTACTTCAATACCTAAACTAATAAATCTTTCTAATGATTCTCTAACATTTTCAATATTTACAGTTGTATTATAGTGTGCCTGCATACCAACGCCACCGATTAGTGGACGCGTATCAGTAGGATTCTCTAATGCATAGCGCTCATTAATATCTTTAATCATATGATACATAGTTCTTGCCTTAGCTTGAACATGATCATTATAGTCATTATAGTAAAGGACCATATTATAACGACCTAAGTCATCTGCTATTTTACGAGCATGCTTAAATGCTTCATAAATATAGTCATCACCTATTGAATGTAACCATCCAGAAGCAGTACGTAATTTAGCCTTCCAATTTTCAGGATTACTCCAATCACCATTTGGTGGATCTAGGGCTTCGTTCACAACATCCCAACTGATTATATTGTCTCCAGCAATTTCATCTGCAGTCGTCATAACTTTTTCAATATGCTCATGCATATTTGCTAATGCTTCTTCATGAGACATATATGATCCATCAGGATTTTGATATAACGAGTCCTCTGATTGTGAATGCCATAATAATACGTGACCATGAACCTTAAGGCCATTATCTACAGCATTCTGTAACCATTGGTCTTGTCGAGAATGTGTAAATTCACCATCTACATAGTAGTTTTCTGGTTTCATAATGTTTTCAGCAGTAACCAGATTATGATGATGTGTTAATAATTCAAGTGTTCTACCATTAAAGTGAACTGATTCAACAGCATTACCAATATAGAATTTACCGTCATAAATATCTTTTAATGGTGTTAAATCCTTCTGTACTGGGAAATCAGGTATATATACCTCTGCTCTAAAATCATCGATATAATAAGAGACACCTGATGTTGAATTTTCTTCATATTCTTCTTCAACATAAAACGCTAACGCTTCAATAGCTCTCGGTACACTATAAACACCTTCTAAATAAACCCACTCATCAACCGTGACCATTTTTGGTGAAATAGCTGGTGGATAATAAGATGTTTCTCCATTAACTGTCTCAGCAACTGATAATTGTAATGGCGTATCTTCTTCACCTGGAGCTAATTTAACCCATAGACTAATTTTATACTCATAACCTGGATATACATTTTCAAATAGGTCTAGGAGCGCTGCGTCATATGAAGCTTGTCGATTTTCAACTAATAAGCTATACTCACCATTTTTAGCATCATCAGTTGTAACCGTCAATTCTTCATGACCGTGACGTGCGACCCATCCTTGTGCTGTTCCATCTTCAAAATCAGTGAAAGCTGCAACTCTATCTTCTTCAGAAATTTCCTCACGATCACCAGTATCTTCCCCTGGAGTTAGTTGTGTGATTTTTACATTATCGATATAGAAATCTTCTGTTGTATGACTACTTTCCACATAGATGTCAACTTTACTAATTTCTTTAGTAAATTCGTAAACATCAGTTAGAACTGTCCACTCCGTATCTGTAATAGTTTTTTCAGCTATCGTTGTCCAAGCTGTCTGATCTTTTTCTTCTTGAGCGGAAACTTTAAATGTACTAGATCCGGTGGCCTCAACGCGTTTTACAGATATTGAAACCTCGTAACTTACTCCTGTTTCTAGTAAGTTTGTTGCATCAATACTTGTACCATGCCAGCCATCTGTACGACCAGTCACTAATAATGCGTCGTTACCAGATCCATCGCCAACAATACTTACAGAACTACTCCCTCTCGGTCCCCAACCATCTAATTCGCCATTTTCAAAATCATTTACATAAATAACACGAGGGTCAAAATCTTCTTCTGGCACCTCAGGTTCTCCTGGTGTTTCAGTTTCTTCATCAGTATTTAATACTTCAATTTTGACACTAAGCAAATAATATTGAAGTGAGTCCGCTTCCTCCCCAGATGTTTGGAAACGAATATGATTATTCGTCTCAATCTCGATAACACCTTCATATCTCATTTCAACTATTTCATTTGGAACTATTTTCTTGTTCTCATTAATGTCTGGATTTTCATGGTCGCTTGTCGTTAGTTGATAATTCCCTCCACCAAACTCATCTGAATTAGTATAGAATTCTGCTGTAACTCGATATATCTTACCAAATTCGATGCCTGCATCTGCATATGACAGGGTTGGAGAATTCCAGTTACCATCTGGACGATGCTCCATGAAAAATGCATCATAAGTTTTATCATCGATAGTAACTTCTTTTACAGATCCACTTCCACCTGCCTGAGTGCCAATCTTATGATCATCTTTGCTAAAATCTGCTTCGTATACTGTTGTATACTCCGCCTCTTCCCCATCACTAGCCATAACTGTTGCTAGCGAAGTGAACAGGTTGAGTGGTACTGCTAAGAAAGCAATTAATAGAATTGCAATCGTTCGTTCATACTTCTTAATCATCCTAACCATCTTTCTACATTCCTCCTAGAAGTTTAATAGAATTTCAATAAATCCTGTATTACTCTGTGCTTCTAGCTTAAGTAAAAACTTCTTGATGCGGAAATCTTGATGACTTAATGTACTAACGATAATTCTACAGTTGCCTCCTTCCATAAATTAATATATACACTCCTTTATTTTATAAAACGCTTACATTGTTTGTAACCGTATGACATTTAGATATTTCCTTACAAACTATAACTTTTATGAAATCAGACCCTAAAAAGTATAGATTTTTTACATTTAGTTCAGCTTTTTTTAAAAAAATAAGAGGAAATACGGGAATTATTATCCTGTATCTCCTCTTTTTACACTTACAGATATAGATATAAATTATATAAATTTAATAATACAAGCCCTGCAAGTGATAACTTAAAGACTATTTCAACAGCACGGATTGTGAACCACTTTGATAGGTTTGATCCAAGTGCTCCGCCTAATACACCGCCGATTATCATACCTGGTAGCATGTTTAGGCTTAAACTTGATAAGCTAGTACTGATAAATGTAAATAGTAATCCTGAAAGTTGTGAAAAACAAATAATGAATAGTGAATATAGGCTTGACTTTTTAGCATCCATTGCGAAAAACAAACTTAATAATGCAATATTATGTGGACCCCCGCCAATATCTAAAAAGGCAGATAATACCCCTAATGCTAATCCCATTGCTAATATTACTGACTTATTCTTAATATAAAAGCTAGGGAATGTATCTTTAAATTGTACGTAGAGTAAGACGGCACTAAAAATTATGATTAATGAAATCGTTTGGACATTCCCAACCCAACTATATGTCGCAAGAGATTTAAAAATCACTTTTCCTACAAGACCACCGATAACAGCACCTAAAGCGAGAAGTAGTGAAGTTGCTCGATCCATTACTTTAACTTCACGTCGTCTTGTCCATAGAGATACTAACGACATTGTAAAAACAGTTGTCGATGAGAGTATACCAATCGTTGCAAGTGGATAATCGCCTAGAAAGTCAAGAATTGGCTTAATAAACACGCCACCACCAATCCCAGCGATTGCTCCGATCGTGCTTGCCAATAAACTAATCAAAAAGTATAAAATTACTGTCCCCATCAGTTTTCTTTCTCCCTCTCTAGTCTTTCTATAAAATCTAGCTAATATTTAATCGAATCTGTATTTCTACTTCATTAAGTACATTTAAAATGTGATTGTAATCTGGTTGATAACTAAACTCATTAACATCAACCATTTTAAAATAATCTAATTCTTGATTGATCGTTACTAACTCTTTACTTACAACTGCAAGTTCTTGGGCATCAGTTAACTTCTTAATATAGCGTTTGAATTTCGTGTCAATATTTGGTAATTGTTGATATAGGTTTTCAACTGACTCATACGTTTGAATAAGAGGTAATGCTGACTTTGCTCCTACTCCAGGGACACCAGGTACGTTGTCACTTGTGTCACCTAGGAGTGCTTTTACATCGATCCACTGAATCGGTTCGATGCCAAATTCAGCCCTAAAATCATCAATGGTATATTTAATTTCGACCTTTTTTTGATTGAAGATTTGAGAAGTATGTTCATTTAATAGTTGATAGAAATCTTTATCATTACTATAAATCAAGCAATCTGTTTTAATTTCGCTTGACCATCTTTTCGTAACGGACCCAATAATATCATCCGCTTCATGTGGTGGCATCGTATACTGTGTAATTCGCAGATCGTCTAAAACTTGTTTTAATGTTTCGTGTTGTTGGATTAACGCTGGAGCAAGTTCAGCTCGACTAGCTTTATAGAAATCATATTTGATTCGTCGCTCAGTTTCTTCACGCTTAATATCCCAAGCAACAACGAGGTGCGTTGTATCGTGTTCTTCAATTAAGTTAAACAACTTTTGTAAAAACACACGAACACCATTTGTATAAAGTCCTTTTGAGTTGCGAGGTAATTGATCTTCTGTTCGATTGTATGCTGTGGCAAAATAACCACGGCTAAGCAAATTAAAGCCATCAATTACGAGTAATTTTTCTTTATTAATTGCGTTCACCTACCTTAAAAAAATGCCTAACTAATATTATAGCATTTTTCTTGTGTTCACTCCAATTGGGGAAAAGTAGGCCATTTATAAAAAACTCCCTTCTAGTAAAACAGTGTGATGAAATCTGTTTACCTCAAAGGGAGTAACTTAAAACATACTAGGATAAATTATTTAATTTTATATACTCTAGCTTCATATGGGCGTAATTCCATATTCGCATTTAATTCATCATGAATTCGGTAATTTGATAATTGAAGTTCAACAAATGTCATGTCATTTGAAAGATCTAAAGTTGTTGCTTCATTAAATATATTCACAATTACAACATAACGATCGTCACCCAATGTTCTCGTATACGCATAGACTTGCTCGTGATCTCCTGCAACTAGATCATAAGCTCCGTAAATTAATGTTTCACTTGATTTACGTAATTCAATCATCGTACGGTAATAATGATAAATTGAATTTGGATCATTTAGGTTTTGCTCAACATTAATGTCTGGATAATTTGGGTTAACCTTCATCCATGGTGTACCTGTAGTAAAGCCTGCTTGTGGTTCGCTTGTCCACTGCATTGGTGTTCTTGAGTTATCTCGGCCATTTTTCCAGATTACTTGCATGATCTCTTCGTGTGATTTACCTTCAGCTAATTGAATCTTGTAATAGTTCTTCATGTTAACATCATCATAATCATCGATTGAATCAAATTGTACGTTAGTCATTCCGATTTCTTGTCCTTGATAAATAAATGGCGTACCTTGCATGAAGAAGTAAAGTGTAGCTAATGCTTTAGCTGATGTAATTCTTAAATCTGTATCATTTCCCCATGCTGACACTGAACGTGGGTGGTCATGGTTTTCGAAAAATAGTGCGTTCCAGCCTCTACCTTCTAAGCCTTTTTGCCATCTTGTCAATGTTTGCTTAAATTGTGCAAGGTCAAGACCACCTTCTAAACTTGTATTCCATAGTCCGATATGTTCAAATTGGAAAATCATATTGAAGTAGCCATTCTCTTCTCCAACCCATTTTTCCGCATCATCTAGGCTAACACCATTAGCTTCACCAACAGTCATAATATCATAGTTACGTAATGTGCGATTGCTAAACTCTGTTAAGAATTTATCGATACCAGGACGATTCATATGGCCATCCCAAGCCTCAACATATTTCTTGTTTTCTGGGTTTGGCATATCAGGTAAGCCTTCAACTTTTTTAATATGAGAGATGGCATCAACTCGGAAACCATCGATTCCTTTATCTAACCACCAATTAACCATTTCATATAAATCTTCTCTAACTTTTGGATTCTCCCAGTTTAGGTCTGGTTGTTTTTTCGAGAATACGTGTAAGTAGTATTCGTCTGTTGTTTCATCATATTCCCATGCAGATCCATTAAAAATTGACTCCCAGTTGTTCGGTTCTTTGCCGTCTTTACCAGGTCGCCAAATATAGTAGTCACGGTATGGGTTATCTTTAGATGATCTTGATTCAATAAACCATTCATGTTCATCGGATGTATGATTAATGACTAAATCCATAATTAATTTCATACCACGGTTATGAGTTTCTTCAAGTAATAAATCAAAATCTTCCATCGTACCGAAGTCTGAATGTATCGCTTTATAATCACTAATATCATAACCATTGTCATCATTTGGTGATTCATAAATTGGGCTAATCCAAATGACATCAATGCCCAAATCCTTTAGATAATCTAATTTTTGAATGATTCCTTGGATATCACCAATTCCATCTCCATTTGAGTCCATAAAACTTCTTGGATAGATTTGATAAGCAACTGCCTCTTTCCACCACTTTTTTGTTTTCATAACGTTCTCCCTTCACTTTCTCATCTAATTTTTATCTCTTACCTTAATCTACTCTAGTTTTGCCATTTTATTTAGATTGTGATTATTATTAAGTTATTAATAAAAAAATATGACATTTCACTATTTATCACACCAGGGCAACCGGTTGCATACCGTAATGATTAGAATAGCATATCAGCCTTCTATATGCAAGCATTTTAAAGTCTCCTGATTAGTTTTAAGGTGTTGATATTTATTTTTTAAAGTAATTAAGCCCGATTGATTTTAGTAGTATTAACACGCTGTTTAATAATGACTTACTATTAGTAAATTGTGGGGGTATCAGTGAGTGAAAAACCACCTTACATTTGGAATGTAAGGTGGTGTGAGAGTGTATTATACTTTTTTGCGCTTTCTATCATTGTAGATAATTAATCCAACACCTGCTAAAAGAATCATCGTACCTAATAACAAGTAGTTATATAATCGTGTCGCTGTTTTTGGTAAAGATCCACCTGTATCTTTTGATCCAGAGGAATCATCACTGCTGGGTTGCTCAGTATCTTGATCACTATCTAATGGATCTTCTACTTGATCACCAGTTGTTGGTGTTTCATCAGAAGGTGTTTCTTCTCCTGGAGTTTCCTCGTTAGGATCTTCTGGGTCTACTGGTGAATCATCAGTTGAATCATCAGTAAGTTTAATAACCGTCGCTGTTAAAGGATCTAATGTAATTGAGCCCGGTGTTAATTCTACACCAACAGGATCATTAATCGGATCAATTCCAGCTGTTTTTCCATCAACAATAATCGCGCCTGCTGAATAATCAGTTGTCAGTGTAAGCTGACGGGTCTGACTATCTGCGTTGACAAATACTGCATAAACATCACCTTTACTGTCGATTGCCTCATAGCCGATGATCAGGTCTTCTTGCTTAATTTCAGGAGCTTCAATCATTGATACAAATTGTTCAATTTCTTCCATTGTTCCTCGTCTAAAGGCATCTGTTGATCGACGTAATTTTATTAATCCTGCAGTATAGTCTTTCGTTGCTACGTTAATTGGATAAGCATCATTATCTGTTACTTTTGCCCAATCAAACATATTAACCGCATCAGTTGAGTCATATGAATCATGAATGAAATATGGATACTCAAACGGTTTACCATTTTCATCAGTCATAAATGTCGATTTATATGGCGCTTGGCTTGCTGGCACTTCATTAATAAAGTCTTCATGACGGAATTGCTTCGTACGTCCATACTCTTGACCAGCATGAATAAATGGTGTTCCTTGTGCTGTTAGTACCATTAAATTACCAAGACGAATGCGTTGATGAATTTCTTCAGCATGATCTTTAGGATCTTTTTTAATCGACTGTGCAATAACATCATGCAATGTTAAGTTATCGTGTGCTGCAATATAAGGTACGACATCACCAGGGTCATCCGCTTTAAAGTTATGTGGATTAGCTGTTAGGTTGTCGTAAATTTGCTGGATATTACGTGCACCACCTGTAATAAATCGCGGCTGTCCTTCACTACCAAATCCTGATTTTAACTCATTACGGAATTCATCTGAGAATGAGCCTACTGCTTTAGTATGCTGCATCCAGTGTTGATCAGCTGCTTGTACATCAGGATACTTTTCATCTCCTGCAAACGTTACCCAACCTTCTCCAATCATAACGATATTCGGATTTAGTTCTTTTGCTTTGTCGTAAGCTAATTGAATCGATTCAGCATCATGGTCACCCATCATATCAAAGCGGAAGCCATCTACTTTAAATTCATCGACCCAATAAGTAATTGAATCAACTAAAATCCGACGAGCCATTTTATGCGTTGTTCCTAAACGGCCACCACCGAAATTTTCACGAGGCGAGCCATCAGCATTCATAAAGTGATAATAATTCGGCTCTAAATCTTCAAAAATATGAACACTAGCAGTATGGTTATAAACCACATCTAAAATTACACCCATACCACGTTTGTGAATTTCATTGATCAAGTACTTAAATTCTTCAATTCGTTTCGCTGGGTCTTCTGGATTTTCTGAATACATCCCTGTTAATGAGAAATAACTATGTGGGTCATAGCCCCAGTTATAATTATTGCCAGTTGACGAATACTCAAGTAGTCTTTCACCATTATTAAACTCGTCAGCAAAGAAATAGCTCATCACTGGTAATAGCTGAATATGTGTAACACCTAGTGATTCAATGTAATCAAGTTTTTCAATAAATGCACTAAATGTACCAAACTGACTAGTTAATTGATCTGCTATAGATGGATCTGATGTAAAGTCACGAACATGCACTTCATATATTATTGCATCTTCTCGTTTCTCAAAACCATCAATTTTAGCATAATCTAGTTTCGGTCCGATTGTACTTGGATCTACAATTGCTGCTTTACCAACATAATTATCTGGATCGCTACTGTTCCATGCAGCCATAGAACGCGCATATGGATCAAGTGCTAGCACTGTCTTTCCGTCTCGCTCAATTGCAAAATGATAGAAATAACCTGTTAAATCACTTATGCCAGTGTTTGATTCATCTAACACTATTGACCAAACACCACGATCTCCTAAAGTCATTTCCAATTTATCTGTGATCAGATTATTTTGATCGTTTTTATCATATAAAACGACATGAACTGAATCAGCACTTGGTGACCATAATTTAAGCTCAGCTGAACCATCTGCACGTAAATCTAAACCTAACTCACCATCATAGGCATATACTTCGTCTTTTAAGCGCCAGCCTACACTTGCTGTTGCTTCGCGACCATCGTATTTTATTTCAAACGGTGCAAAATCTGTTAAACGAGCATCTTTAACCGTCACAATAATAGTATTATTTTCAGAATTAATTTCAATTGTGAAATCAGTAACTGCATCACCATTTTTATCAATAATCTCAATGCCGTCTAATAATCTTGCTTCTGTTAACTCCGCTACACTACTAAAGACAAGCTCAATCTTTTCATCTGTTAAGACTTCTGCATGTCGTAAGCCTTCTTTGCTCACAAAGTAAGGATTCGTATAGACATTCGGATCACCATCACGAACGAAAATTTGCGTATGCTGATCTAGCTCGGCAAACGACATATTATCTGTCTGATCAGTTGTTTCTTTGTTTACCATTAAAAAGCCAATTTCTTTCGCATCGTCGATTAATGGTAAATCAAAGTAACTGCCATAGCCACCTACTTCAAATGTATGCGCGCCATTTGGCCAATTTTCTGTCGCTTTTTCTACATCTCCCCAAGTCCATAGTCCCCAACCATCGTACTCGCCATCTTGACGATAGTAATTAACACGTATCGTATTTGCTTTCTTCAGTGGTTCATAGCTATATACCGTCAGATCATCGGTAACCCATGCTTGATTCATTTCAGGACTAAGTAGTTCAAGAATAAAGTCATCAGTCACGTTAGCCCCTTGAAGATTATTAATTAAAAAGCCGATTTGTTTAGCATTTTCAGCCAGCTCAATGTCTAGGTAATAACCGAACTCAGTCGCTACTGCCCCACCAAAACTAATTGCGCCGTTTGGCCAATCTACTGATGGATGAGCAACGTCATTCCAAATCCATAAACCTAGTTGGTCAAGCTCATTTGGATCTAATCCTTCAAAATGAAGTCGGAAATAGCCTTCAGGTACTTCACTCGTACCTTCTGCTTTACCAGGTAAAATTTTACCGTTTTCTACAGATAATAAAGCCGTTCCACCAATTGCTCGACTAGGAATGCTAACTTCAACAACAAATTCACCCGCTTCATTTTCATAAGCATTATAAGTTTGATCTGTGTAATGATCTGTTACGATCGTATGCTCATTTGAAACGTACAATGTAATTTTTTGTGCTGCTTCTGCTACGTTAAATCCTAAATATACGGACTCACCTTCATAAGCACGCTCAACAACTAACCACTGATCTGCATCAGAACCAGCTATTGTTGATCTAGTTCCACGTGATAACAACTCTGAGTAGTCATTGCGGAATTTGAGCACAGTTTGATAGTGATCAAGAATATCATTGTCTTCTATTAAATCCCAAGCAAAATCATAACGGTTATCATATAAAGGCCAGTTATTTGCACCTGTTTGTCCAAGCTCTTCACCATAATAAATAACTGGTTGACCTTTAGCAGTAATTTGTAATGATGCAGCTAGTTTTAATTTCCCTTGGGCAACTTCTTCACTATCACCATTGTTAATTAATCGATATAAAAATCCATCTTCATCATGACTACCTAAAAACTGCCCTAAAGTTGCATCATTTGTTAGCATTTTATTTCGTGCGATTAAGTCATTATTAGCACGAACAAGATTACCATTAACAAACTCACTTGCTTGTCCCTTAAAATCAAAGTCTAGTAAGCTATCCATTTGTCCACTATTTAAGTAGCGCATGTATGAATAGTTTTGCTCCCAAGCTTCGCCAATCAATTTAAAACTCGGATCAAGTTTAACGAGTTCATTTTTAAAGTGTTGCCATGTCACTTGATCGACATGTTTAACTGTATCAACGCGGTAACCGGCAATTGAATTTCCCTTTGAAGTCGTCGATTTCTTTAGCCAGCTAGTTTGCCAATCTACAATCTGTTCACGTACAGCAGCTTCTTCTGTTTTGAAGTCAGGCAAACCACCAAGTTCCATTTTTTCATCCCCAGCACCTGATTTATCACGAATCATGCCTTCAAATCGCACACGGTCTTCATCAGTTGGGTAACCGGCTGGTGGATTGTCTGAACTTTCACCAGACTTTAAGCCATATCCTACGTGGTTAAGCACAACATCTACCATTATATTGATATTCCGTTCTGCAGCCGCATCAATTAATTCATGGAATTCATCGATCGTCCCCAAATGCGGATTTAATTTTTCAAAGTCTTTTGCCCAATAACCATGATAAGCATAATATGTGCCATTATTCGAACCTGAATTTACATCATGACCGATATTTTCAACAATTGGTGTAATCCAGATTGTATTAATACCTAACTCACTTAAATAATCAAGATTTTCAGTTATACCTTTAAAATCTCCACCTTGATATGCTCCACGTGGATTGTCAGTGATTTGATCATAACCGATATCGTTCGGATCATTATTTGCTGGATTACCATCAGCAAAACGATCAGTTAGCATAAAGTAAATAATTGATTCATCCCAATCACGTTCACCTTCTGCTTTAAAACGTTTAGTGACTGTAGCAGTCGCTTCTGTTGTATAAACTCCACCAGACTCATCTACAACTTTAATTGGAATCAATTTTTCACCAGGCTCAATCTCCGAACTGACAGATAGTGTCACTCGATTTAATTCTGGTGAAATTAATAATGAACGCGGCCCACCTAAAGCACTTACATCCGCTTCAATTCTTCTAATCTCTAAATCTGATTGGTTATCTATCTCAACATCTAATAATGCATGTTCATTATAGTTAAAATGTCGATTCACACTTGCTGTAACAGTAATATTTGCCTCGCCTTCATATTCTTCTGGCTCAGGCTCTGGCTCATCTTCTGAAACATAGTATGGATTGGTGAAAACATGATCAATGCCTTCTTTAATAAAGAGTTGCTGATGGTTTTCATAATCAGTGAAGGTCATATCTTCAGTCTTTGATTCACCATCAGCCATATTAACAAATAAAAAGCCAAAATTAGCCACGGCTTCTTTCACTGGAATATCTATATAGGCACCGTAACGACCAACCTGATCATTTAAAAATGGCGTTGCTCCTTCAGGCCAGTCACCTTTTGCACTTGACTCCTGAATAACATCGCCCCAATACCAAATCCCCCAAGGCTCATAATCACCGGATTCTTTTAAGTAGTGAACGCGAATTGTCGGTTCTTCAAATTCAATTGGTTCATAGTAGTACACGTCACCATCACGTGTGATCCAAATTTCATCAACTTCTGAACTAATTAACTCTAAATTTACATCATCAACGTGCTTCTCTTCAGCTGTACTGACGACTTGAAAGCCGATTGATTTTGCATTATCTTTCAAACCAACATCCACATAACCGCCAAAGGCAGTTGTTTGATCTTGACTAAACAGTTCTCCATTTGGCCAATTCCCCTGCGGCTCTTCTGAAAAATCTCCCCAATACCATAAACGAAGATCATCTAAATTTAATTCTTTATTTTGAAAATGAATTCTAATCTGGTTTTCGGAAATCGCTTGCTCATTATTTTCTGCTAAAACTAATGAAAAAGGTAATGCATTTGATATCGTACTTAATAATAATACAAAGATCATTGATAGCGATAAAATACGGTTAAATCCTGTTTTTCTAATCATACAAATCTCCTTTCATATCGTTTTAAATCAATAAAATAATTACTAAGCTCCTTTCTTCTATTAGATTGAATAGTTACAACTGTGAAAACGATTGCATTTAGTTTTTAAAAAAGGGAGGTTAGTCTACTGCGCAACCGCTTACACTAATAGCTTACTATTATTTAGTTGTTTTTTCAATAGTTATCTTATCTTTTTCGGTTTTTTGTTAAAAATAAACGTCTACACACTTCTTGTTAGAACATGTGTAGACGTAGTCATCTCATATTTACTGTAATTGGTTCTTTAACCGGATAACTGTCGCTGTTAATGGTGCAATCGTGATTGAATCAGTCGACAACTCTACACCAAGCGGATCTGTAATTTGATCAGTTCCTGCTCGTAATTGATCAACAATAATTTCACCTTTTGTATAATCAGAAGCAAGTGTCAAGTGACGCATTTGATGATCTGCATTAACAAATACAGCATATAGATCACCATTACTAGCAATTGCTTGATAGCCAATAATTAAATCTTGTTCTTTTATTTCTGGTGCGTTAATGAGTGATATGGCTTGATCAATTTCTGCCATTGTCGATTTTCTAAAAGCATCAGTAGCACGACGTAATTTGATTAAACCTTTAGTATATAGTTGAGTCATTGTATGAATTGGATAATTAACACGATCTGTCGCTTTTGCCCATTCAAACATATTTATCGCATCTGTTGAATCATATGAATCATGAATAAAATACGGGTACTCAATTGGTTGATTATGTTCATTCGTTACGAAAGTTGATTTAAATGGTACTTTATCATCTGAGACCTTCCCAACAAAATCAGGATGACAAAATTGCTTAGTTCTGCCATATTCTTGTCCAGCATGAATAAATGCAGTCCCTTGTGCCGTTAACAGCATCACGTTACCTAAACGAATTCTCTTATGAATTTCTTCAGTATGGATTTTAGGGTCTTTTTTAATCGCAAGAGCAATGACGTCATGTAAAGTCATATTATCATGAGCTTCAATATACTGAACGACATCTCCTGGATTTGTTGCTTTAAAATTATGTGGCTTAGCTGTGATATTGTCATAAATCCGTTGAATTTGGCGCGCTCCACCAGTTAGAAAACGCGGCTCACCTTCAGTATGATATCCTGACTTTAATTCATCACGGAAATCATCAGAAAATGAACCTACACTCTCTGTATACTGCATCCAATGTTGATCTGCTGGTCTAACATCTGGATCATCTTCATCACCAACATACGTTACCCAACCTTCCCCGATCATTAACACATTCGGATTTAGTTGTTTGGCCTGATCATAAGCTAACTGAATTGTTTCTGCATCATGATCACCCATCATATCAAATCGGAATCCATCGACTTTATATTCATTCATCCAATAAGTGATTGAATCAACTAAAATTCGTTGCGACATTTTGTGTGTTGTCCCAAGTCGACCACCGCCAAAGCTTTCTCGTGGCGTACCATCCGCATCCATGAAATGATAATAATTCGGTTCTAGGTCTTCAAATACACGAAGCAGTCCAGTATGATTATAAACAACATCCAAAAGAACACCCATTCCACGACGATGGATCTCATTAATCAGACGCTTAAATTCCACAATTCTTTGCTCAGGGTCATTTGGATTTTCCGAATACATACCTGTTAATGAGAAGTAACTATGAGGATCGTAGCCCCAATTGTAATTATTATGAATCGATGAATATTCAAGTAATCGTTGACCACTTTTATTTTCATTAACAAAAAAGTAACTCATAACGGGTAACAATTGAACATGTGTGACGCCAAGTGATTGAATATAATCTAATTTCTCTACAAAAGCACTGAATGTACCAAATTGGTAGCTAATTTGATCTGAAATAGAAGGATCAGACGTAAAATCACGTACATGAACTTCATATATAATCGCATCTTCACGTTTTTCATAGCCTTCAATCGTGGCATAATCAAGTTTAGGGCCAATATTCGCTGGGTTAACTATTGCTGCTTTACCAATATAATTTTGTTCATTCGTACTATCCCATGCTGCCATTGATTTAGCATATGGATCAAGTGCTAAAACTGATTTTCCATGACGGTGAATTAAATAGTGATAATAATAGCCTGTTAAATCATTAATTCCAGTGTTATTTTCTGTTAATCTAATTGACCATACGCCACGGTCGCCTTGTTCCATGCTTAATTGGTCCGTAATCACTTTATTTTGATCACCTTTATCATATAAAATCAGATCAACACGATCAGCACTTGGTGACCATAATTTTAGTTCAACTGATCCATCTTCTTTAAAAATGAGTCCTAACTCGCCATCATAACTATAATGACGATCAATGTATCTCCAATCATATTTTACATTTTCTATCTCTGTATTCATAAACTTATTCCCCTTATCGCTTACGTCGCTTTATTTTTGTTACTAATAATATCGTGCCAGCTAAACCAATAATTAATACAAGACACATGACGATGATTAAAACATTTGAACGATTCTCTATTGCTGATTGATTTAGACTTTCTTCATCCTCAGAATCAATAGGCTCAATCGACTGTTCACTTGATAAGATCTCGCCTTTATCTACTGACAGCAATATTGTTCCACCATCGAATAAATCAGGCATTGAAATTAAGACATAACTCTCACCATTTGAGTCTTCAATTGATTGATATGTTTTGCCTGTATAGTGGTCTGTAATCATTGCATCCTTTTCAGAAACAATTAACTTAATCTCTTGTTTAGTCTTAGCAAGATTAAATCCAAGATATACTGAATTGTCTTGATAAGATCGTTCAACTAAAAGCCATTCAGCGTCATTAGATCCTCCAATCATTGAACGATCACCTCTTGATAATAACTCTGAAAACGATGATCTAAACTCTAGTAACCTTTGATAATGTTCAAGGATATGATTATTTTCTGTTAACGCCCAATCAAAATCGTATCTATTATCATATTCAGGCCAATTTTCTGCACCTGACTGACCGAGTTCTTCTCCGTAATATATCACTGGTTGACCCTTTGATGTTATTTGTAGTGTTGCCGCTAGTTTTAATTTCCCTTGGGCAACTTCTTCACTATCACCATTGTTAATTAATCGATATAAAAATCCATCTTCATCATGACTACCTAAAAACTGCCCTAATGTTGCTATATTTGAAATAGATTGATTACGCTCAATTAATAGTTTATTAGCCTCTTCTAAGCTACCATTTACGAAATGACGGGCATGATCTTTAAAGCCAAAATCTAATAAACTATCCATCATTCCACTATTTAAATATCCTAAATCATCCTGATAATTTGCTCCCCATGCCTCACCAATCAGCTTAAAGCTAGAATCAATTCTGACTAATTCGTTTTTGAAATGTTGCCACGTCACATTATCGACATGTTTGACCGTATCTACACGATAACTTTTTATTGCATTTCCATTCGGTGTCGTTGATTTTTCAATCCATGCTGCTTGCCATTCAACTAATTGACGTCTAATCCAATCCTCTTCAGTTTTAAAATCCGGCAACCCGGAAAGTTCCATTTTGACATCACCAGCTCCTGAACGATCACGCAACATGCCTATAAATCTATTTCTATCATCACTCGTTGGATAGCCAACCGGTGGTTCTGTCACTTCATCAGTACCCTTTAAACCATATCCACTATGATTAAGTACTACATCCACCATAATATCAATGCCACGCTCAGCAGCTTGATCAATTAATGCATGAAATTCTTCCAATGTACCTAGATGTGGATTTAACCTTTCAAAATCTTTCGCCCAATAGCCGTGATATGCAAAATATGATCCTGCATCCGATTTATACTCAACGTTATGACCGATATTTTCTACGATAGGTGTAATCCAAATCGTATTAATACCTAATCGCTGTAAATAATCTAGGTTCTCAGTAATCCCTTTAAAATCACCACCCTGATACGTACCTCGAGGATTATCAGTAATCGCACGATAGTCTATCTGATATGGATCATTGTTGTTAGAGTCACCATCATAAAAGCGGTCTGTAAGCATAAAGTATATTACTGCCTCATCCCAATCCCTCTCATTTTCTTCTTTCTCACGAGGAATAACAGTTGCAGTTGTAGAGGTTGTATATGTATCACCATTTTCATCAATTAATTTTACATGAATATCTTTTACACCTGGTTCAATATCTGATCGAACTGAAATGGTCACACAATTTAATTCAGGTGAAATAAAAAACTGATCAGGTCCCCCTAATTGACTTAAATCAGCTACAATCTCTGTAATCCCTAGATTAGCTTTGTTGTCGATCTCTAATTCAAGTAGCGCATGTTGATCATAGTGAAGCTCTCGATCTACATTTGCCTGGAACATTATCTTCGCATCACTATTTTCTTCTGCCTCGACATCCTCTAAATTAGGTATAAATAAAAAACACATCATTAAAATAACGATTGTAAATCTGTTTAAACTTAATCGACTAATTTTCACATTCATCAAGCTCCTTTACTAATTCTCCTTTAAACAAGGAAAGCGATTGCACAAGCACCAAAAAAGAAAGCATAGTTTTTTTCTTCAAACTATGCATGATTCTAATCGTTATTTTACTATTTCACTAGTTATTTTTCAAGAATTCATTTTACTTTTAGTGTTTTTTCAATCTCCGTGGTATAATAACCCTAAAGAAGGTTTAATTTACCGAGGTGAACAACTATGTCTTTTAACACACCAATATTCTTTTTTCACTTAATTGTGCTAGCGCTTTTCCTAAATGCTATTCGTTTTAATTTATCAAATAAGTTAAACAAAATTCTAATTCTTATGTTTGGGATTTATTTCTATTCGCTAAGCATTATCTACTTCCAAGAGTGGATCTTACCTTTATCATTGTTTATTTTATTTTTAGCGGTTTTCTTTTATCAATATCTAGGGTTGTTCGTTGCATTCCCAGTAACCTCTACTACATATTTTTTTGTCAATGGATTTACTTATTATGATTTTATCTTGTTTATTTTACTCACACTTTTGATAGCGTTTGCAGGTTTCCGCTGTATGTTCTATATTAACAAACAAAAACGATGGAAATCACTTTTAATAAAAAATTCTAAACAACTAAATATTATTAGAGAAATAAGTCTTGCAATGCAACAAACAAGAGACCTTGATAAAATTTTGCATATCATTATTACATCTGTAACTGCTGGACATGGATTAGGCTTTAATCGTGCAATCGTGTTTTTGCATGATAAAAACAACAACCAACTCACAGGGATGATGGGCATTGGCCCACTTGATGAAAAAGAAGGTATTGATAATTGGAGAAATATATCGGAACAAAAATATAGCTTTATTGATTTACTTGAGAATATTGAAAAAGAAGAGATCGATCCAGAATTAAACCAAATGATTAGACATTTAACTATTGATCTTGATTCTAATCATATTTTAAAAGATGCGCTTGTTAGTGGGAAACATCGGATTGTAAGGCGAGATAAGATCCACGATCAAATTCATCAACTATTAATTAATCTGTTCAATTACGATGAATTTTTAATAATTCCGATGATCTATCAATATGAAAAAATTGGCTTACTAATTGTTGATAACCCCGTATCAAAGAAAACGATTATCGAACAAGAGATTGATAACATTATGCCACTAGCATCATTGGCTTCTGTCGCTATACAACAAGCACAGCTTTATCAAGAAATTGAAGAATTAACATTACGGGATGGTCTAACTTCTTTATATAATCAACGTGCGCTACAAAATACGTTACAAAAACATTTTGATAGCAATCAAACTGACTCTCTTGCAATGATTATGCTCGATATCGATTATTTCAAACATTATAATGATACGAATGGACACTTACTAGGAAATGAAGTATTAGAGCAATTGGCAAATATCATTAAACAATCCATTCGCGAATCGGATCTTGCATTTCGGTTCGGTGGTGAAGAGTTTTCAGTTTTACTATTTAATACTTCGGATAGAGATGTTCGGAAAGTTGCCGAGCAAATTAGAAAAAATATTGAAACTAATGAATTTCCAAACGAGTCAACACAACCTGGGAATAAAATTACGATCACAGTTGGGTATGCGATGACAGATCAAATTTCTCAACCAACACCTAGTCGATTAACTATAGCTGCTGACCAGGCATTATATTATGGTAAAGAGTCAGGTAAAAACTGCGTGTATTCATATGCTGACATCTCAAATATACAACTTAAATAATAACAGATCATTCTCATTACTTTGTATACAAGGAGAATTTAAATGAGCCAATACTTCATACTAGTTGTTATTTTTACAGCTCTCATAATCATTTTTACTTCAAGGTACTTTTATCTTTTACAAGTGAAAATAATAACAAGAAAAACACTAAAAAAGTATCATGTAACTCTATCTGAACTACATTATTCTTTTGAGCAAATTGTATTTTTTCACACATTACCTAGTCAAATTAAAGCGATCAATCAAGCAAAGAAAAGTCAATTTAAACTTCGCTTCGACTATGAGGGATTTATTTTCGTTAAATTAACCGGTATTTATATTGAAATTGAATCAGATGAAGAACCGATTATCATCGCTTACCTGCCTTTAAAAAACTTTATGCTTCCATTTTTAGATGAGAAAATTAATGAGGGGGATATTGATCATCCACTAAGTAAAAAAATAAGTTTAGCAAAAGCGCTCCATCCCGATACGTTGAATGAAATGATCAATGAAGTATATAACCAAGTTCAATTCGGTCGTTATAATTAGTTACTGCATTCAAATTGCAAGGATTTAATTGTGAGCATTATACAACAAATCATAAACGTATTGAAAAACTAAAAAGCATCTTGCCCTAGAATGACTAGAGTAAGATGCTTTGATGGGTTGTACAATATATAACGTTGGTGAGTTTGAAAACTTACTAACGTTATTTTTTAATTTTAAGTATATTTAATTTTATAACTTACGTTATAAACCGCAGTTAGCCGAGCCTCTGCGATCCATGGGCACAGCTTTTAGCTAACTCAGTCAAGCAAAGTCGTATACGTTTATCGTAATTTTTATAATTTCAAAAAACGAATTATGATTTACATCAAGTTTAATGCAATAGAAACAAATTCGAGTAAAAAATGCAAAAAGAAACACGATTTAAGCAGCCATTTAATTTAGAAGTGAAAAACAGCAGGTGAAATACACGAGACTCCTGCGGGAACAAATCATTTCGATGGGACGAGTAATCGCAGTCCCAGCACGAGCTGAAGATCCACTAAGGCAAGCGCTCTATGCTTGCCTTAGTTAGCTAAAAGCCGTGCCCTCGGAAAGCGAGTGTATTTCACCTGCGGTGAACAAGTTGTATCTTTATTAAAACTAATATAAATTTATTCTCGATTAAATATAAAACCTACCAACACTATTTGACATTGAACCCTTTGATGTCGGTTTTAACCTTTCGTTGCCCCAGATGCAAGACCACCGATTAAGTACTTCTGTAAGAATAAATAAACTGTAGCAATCGGAACTGCGATCAGAATCGCACCCGCAGCAAAACGTGTAAAGTTATTCGCAAATTGATCGTTAACAAAGTTAAACAATCCTAATGCTAAAGTATACTTTTCAGGGCTACGTAATACGATACGTGGTAAGATGAAATCCATAAATGGACTCATAAAGTTAAATAGAGCAACAACTGCTAAAATTGGTTTAGCAAGTGGTAATAGGATTTGGAAAAAGATCCTAAAGTGACCTGCACCATCCATTTTAGCTGATTCATCGAGTTCTTGTGGTAATGTATCGAAATAACCTTTAACAAGGAATGCGTTCATCGGAATACTTCCACCAACATAAATGATAATTAAACCAACTAAGCTGTCTAATAAACCAATTGTATTCAGTAAAATATACAATGCTACCATTGCCATTAATACAGGGAACATTTGTAGCAATAGGAAAGCGTATAATCCGTATGTTCTACCTTTAAAACGATAACGTGAAAATGCATAAGCTGTAAAGCCTGTAATCAATGTACCAATTAACGAAACTGACAGTGCAACTGTAAGTGTGTTTTTATACCATAGTAAATAGTTACTTCTAGGGTTTGTAAATAACCACTCGTAGTGTACAAATGACCAGTTCTCAGGAATAATTGATGCACCATATAGGTTAGAGCTTGGGTTAAGCGACATACCAAACGCCCACACTAGTGGATAAAAAATGATAACAGCCATAACAGCAATAACCAAGTACATTAATGTTAATTCAATCGTGTTTTTTGTTTTTCTACTTATAACTTTTTTGTTTTTCTTTGTCATTAGTATTGGCCCTCCTCAGTAAAGGATTTAGAGCGACGGAACTGGAAGAATGCAAATGTCGCAACTATTAGTCCTAGAATAATCGATATAGCGGCAGCCATACTATATTGAGAGTTAGAGAACGTTAAATTATAGATCCAAGAAATTAAAATATCTGTTCCACCTGCTGATTGGCCACGAATTGGCGGTCCACCAGCGTTGAATAAGTAAATAATATTAAAGTTGTTAAAGTTAAATGTAAATTGTGTAATTAACAATGGTCCCGTTGCAAACATTAAGTGCGGGAATGTAATATGACGGAATTTTTGCCAACGTGTTGCCCCATCCATATCAGCAGCTTCGTACCAATCGCTTGATATCCCCTGCAATACACCCGTAAATAATGCGTAAATAAACGGAAAACCTAACCAAGTTTGAATCATGATTAAAGCAACTTTAGTCCAAGTTGGATTGGTCAACCATGGAATCGTTACTCCAAATAGAGGTTGAATAATATCAGCATTAATTGCACCGAAGTTATCATTAAATAATGCTGAGAAAATAATAATCGTTACAAATCCAGGAACTGCCCAAGGCAAAATAAGGATTGTTCTGATTAATTTCTTAAATTTCAATCGTTTATCATTAGTTAGAACTGCTAAGAACATAGCGAGTACAATTGAACAAGTCGTTGCAAAGAATGTCCAAACTAACGTCCATGATAATACATTTAAAAATGTGCTTCTCCACTCACCAACTGTAAATAGGTTAATGAAGTTAGTAAAGCCGACCCACTCTAATAAATGTCTTGGTGGTGAATTATATAAGTTATAGTTTGTAAATGCTAAAAAGCCCATAAATAATAATGGAAATAATACAACAAATACAAGTAAGAATAGTCCAGGACCTACTAAAAGGTATGGGAAACTCGTATCCCAAGCATTCTTAAATCCTTCAATAACACCTGTAACTTTCCAACCATTTTTTATTTTTACAGCATCACGATATGCATCCTGAATATTTATTACATAGAAAGTAATGAAAAATGTTAAAAATATCAAACTAATAATCCCTTGACTTAAAAATACTCGTGAGTCATGTTCTCTCTCTATCTCACCTAAAGTAATTAAGCCTTGAAGACTTGTAGTCATAAAGTCATACATAACAATCACAAAAGCGGCAAATAATACGAAGATAACTGCACCTTTGATATAACGTTTGTTATAAACTTGTCCAAGCCCGGGGATTAGTGAGAGTATCGAAGCTAGAGTAGGATTATGAGTTGTATCTAAATTAGCCGAACTCTCATGATTGTTTTCTGTCTTACGACTTTCATTCGTAGCCATTTGGCTTCCCTCCTAATAAAAAGTTGGGATTGAGAAATTTAATTCCCTCAATCCCGCCTCATTCAAAACTTATTGTGACATTATTTCAATTTCAGCTTTGATTATTTCAACTGCTTCATCTAGAACTTCTTGTGGATCATCACCTTGGGTAATAAATGTTAGAGCATCACCAATTGGTTCCCAAACTTTCGACATTTCCGGAATGTTTGGCATTGGCTCTGCATATTGAGTTTGCTCAAAGATCGCATCCATCAATGGATCATCAATGCTAACTGCTGTATGTGCAGGTAGCTCGCCAGCAACTTCAAAGTAAGTTGTTGAGCTAGCTTCGTTTGTAATGAATAGTGCCAATTCAGTAGCCCAGTAATGGTTATCGCTATAGTAGTTTACTAACCAGCCTTTATTTCCTGAGAATGAACTTAAGTGCTCACCATCTTGTTTTGGAAGTGGTGCAATTCCTAAGTTATCACCAAGTGCATTTACATAATCTGTAATTGCCCAAGGACCGTTAACTACCATCGCAGCCTTACCTTCTGTGAATAATCCATTAAGGATATCTCCATCAATACCGTGTGGAATTAATCCTTCTTCAAACCATGATTGAATAACTTTAGCACCTTCAACTGATCCTTCATTGTTTAATCCTATATCAGATGGATCATATACACCATTAGCATCTTGTCCAAATGTATATCCACCTGATCCTGTTAAGAATGGATATACGAAATAGAAGTTAAGTGCTTCCATTAGGAAACCGTAAGTATCTCCTTCTGTTAAGTCACGTGCAATTTCCATTAACTCATCCATTGTTTCTGGAGCTTCTGGAACAAGTTCTTTATTGTAGAAAAGTGCATATGTCTCAACAACAGCTGGAATACCGTACTGGATTCCATCATAGCTGAATGCAGTCACTGCATCTTGGTTATATTCAGCTAAACGAGCTGCTTGATCTTCAGTTAACTCTAACTCAGCTGCTAAACCTTGTAAGTGTACATCTCCTAAACGGTCATGCGGTTGGAAGAATAAATCTGGACCTTGACCAGATGGACCATCTAAACTCATACCATCTAATTGGTCTAACATACTATATGGAGTCAAGTTTACAGTAATACCATATTCTTCTTCGAAGCGAGCAACGATTTCTTCGTATGCATCAATTTGTGCTTCCTCATCGTTTACCCACATCGTTAATGATTCAGGTTTTTCAGGGATATCAGTATCAACTGATTCATCTGTTGAATCATCCGCTACATCTTCTACTTCATCAACTGGTTCATCTGACTTGTTTGTTGTATCGCCTCCACATGCAATTAAAAACATTGACATAGCTAATAACAAAACTGCCGTTAACCAAAACGATTTACTTTTTCCCATTTGTCTTCCCCCTAATATTTAATAGAAATATGACAACCGCGCAATTTTTTAGCCTGCTTAGTACTTAAGTTACCCACTTAAACTCATTTTAATCATTTTTTGTTTTACCTATTCAAATACTAAAATAGCTTAAATAAGTACTCGAGACTCGCAACAGCTAATCAATTGCAATAAATAATTAATTGGTATGTACGCAAACTTTTTCTCTTTCGAGGAAAACGTTTGCACCAATTGACAATTACATTATACTACTATTCGTATTAAAAATACAACCCCTTTTTTAATTTTTTTTATTTTTAATTGTAAACGCTTAATTGATTGACGAATCAGTCGTTTAGTCGATTTGCTGTTTCTTCTAATGACGTAACTTCATTTGCTAACTCTCTTTGTCTGATCGTTTGATCCTCGACAATTTTCGCCACTAATTCACTCTTTTCTTGCAGTGCGTTTGCGCCATTAGCAAGTTCATTAACAGACTCAACAACACTATCTATCGCTTGATTGATTTCCATAATAGACATATCAATTTCTTGATGTTCTTGAGTTACTTTTGAATTATCTTGTGAAATTTGTTTAAATAGTTCAGCTGATTCCACAGATGTTTCTAATGAAACTACACTTTCAGCTTTAAAATGGTCAAAATCGGTTACAACTTGTCTTACATCATTATTTAACTGTTCAAGTACGTCTTTAATTTGGTCGGAAAATTCATTCGTACCCTGAGATAGTTTTCTAATTTCATTTGCTACTACAGCAAAACTCCTGCCTTCATTACCAGCTTTAGCCGCTTCAATTGAAGCATTAATCGCTAATAAATTCGTTTGCTTGGCAATTTCATCAATACCGTTAATAAATGACGTAATGTGTTCTAGCTGATCCTTCATTTGATCAACACGGTTAGATGTAATCGTTGTTTTATTATTCAGTTCATTAACTGTATGCTCTAAATGATTCATTAAATTTAGGCCTTGATTTGAAACAGTTTCTAATTCCTTCAATTGAATACTTACTTTACTGATCGAGCTTTGAATCTCTTCAGCACTTGATGATAATTCTTCAGTTGTTGCAGAAATTGAAGACGTGAAATCTGTTTGTCTTTCCATTTCATTTGAAAACTCATTCATCATCAGGTCAATTTCACTCATGCTCTTTAGTTGCTCTGATGACTTCTGTGATGTTGACTGAACAACTTGTAATACATCTTGACTAACAAGTTTATTTCGGTTGAGAATCGTATAAAGTCTCTCTCCCATTGTCGCCAATCGACTATCAATCTCAGCAAACTCATCAGTTCTTTTCGTAATTTGTTCGTAACTCAAATCACCATTATGATAAGCTTTAATTCTTTTCATGACTAGATTAACGCCACTGTTCAGATTTCTTGCAAAAATAAGTAATGCAACTAAAGGAACAATTATAAGTACAATAATAGCAATTGTCATAACAATATCTGAACGCATTAATGCTTGTTCTAATTCAATAGACATATGATCTCTTCGTTCCTCTAATAAATTCTGAATGCGTTCATTTACTCGATTTATCAAATCATCTGTTCTCGTAATGACGAGTACCACACGACTAGCAATCCGATCCGACTCTTCACCAAAATATATAGTAGTAAAATTCTCATCATAGATGGCTTGATACGCCGTAAGCGCCTCAGATAAATTTGCAAAATAGTGATCTAGCGTCTCGTCACCTTCTAACTGAGTATATAACTTCTCAAAAAGTGTGTGTGCCTCTGATAAATAATTTGCTGCGTCATCCGTTAACTGTTGATTGAAACCTGATGTAGCTAATTGATAGTATACAACACTGGTGTGGTTTAAGTAATTTACTAACTCTGAGAAATCTTGCTGTATTGCAGCCGTTTCTTCTAAATTCTTAGTCTGGGTCGTAACGTTAGCACTGTTGTAATAGATTAATCCAGCTGCTATGACACATATACCCACAATCGCAGTAATTAGTACATACAGCCGACGAATTAACCGTCTTCCCGATCGTACTTTCGTGGTTTTTACTTTTACTGCTTTTTTGGCTTTCTTTCTCTTAATCAACTTCACCAACTTATCCACTTCCTTTCTAAGCTGTATAATCGTCACTTGCGCAATTGATAACGCATTTGATGTTAGCGCATACGATTTCACTCACTCCCAGTTTAACATGGAGATTAATTTTTATCTATACTATGTTTAAACTAATTTTAGTTTGCTAATAAATTTAGTCAGTCTATTTGGTTCGTTCTATACTAAGTGACGCACGCTTCCCATAAAATTATGCATAAAAAAAGCGTGCTACATTTTTAGATAAGTAGTACGCTTTCCTTACTATTAGAATAATTATTGATCAGTTTTTTTAGTTGAATTACGGTATTTAATTTCGAATGGTACAATGACGCGTTTTACTGGTTCTGTTTTTGATTTTAGCCTTTCGATTAAGGCTTTTGCACTTTGAATGCCTAAGTTATAAATCTGGATATCAACAGTTGTCAGTGACGGGCGCGTAAGTTCAGATAAATATAAATTGTTAAAGCTAGTAATAGAAACATCTTCTGGACATTCTATACCTAACTCTTCAAGCATATTCATAACACCTAAACTCATTAAATCATCCGCAACAACAATTGCAGTTGGCGGTTCATTTAAGGCAAATAACTTTTCAACTGCTTTCCGCCCGCTTGAACGAAGAAATTCATCATGAATAATAAATTTATCGTTAATTGGTATATTCGCCGCTTCCAATGCTTGTTTGTATCCATCTAAACGATCCATTGTCACGACCAAATCAGTTGTACCACCTAGATACGCAATTCGTTTATGTCCTAAACTGATTAAATGTTCCGTAATTTTTTTACTCGCTAAAATATTATCATTATCTACATAAGTAATTTGGCTTTCTTTTTTATAAGGTTTTCCAACTACAACGAATGGAAATTCTTCTTTAATTAAAAAGTTCATGATCGGATCATCTCTTCTAGAGTATAATAAGATGATTCCATCAACACGATTGCCAAAAACCATACGCTTAACTTCCTCGAATGATTGAGTTTCATCACCACCAGTTGAAACGTACAACGAATATTCTGTTTCAAGTGCCATACTCCCTATTCCACGTAATACTTCTGGGAAGAATGGATTTTGTAATGAAGTTTCAGCGGATGACGGCATGATCACACCGATTGCTTGTGATGAGCGAATGGCTAAGTTTCTTGCATTGACATTTGGATGGTAGCCTAATTCTTTCATCGCTCTTCTGACTCGTTTTTTAGTCGCATCACTGATTCGCGGGTTATCAGAAATAACTCTTGAAACCGTCGATGGTGCAACATTTGCTTTTTTCGCAACATCTTTAATTGTAACAGCCATTTCACGTTCATCCTTTATTATTTAGTATCATTTATATGAAGTTTATAAAAAAAGTCACCACTAAAAACAATATCATCCCTTTAAAAATGATGCTAGTATAGTTTCATGGACACATCTAAGTTAAATTATATACAATGAACTTAAGGAGGATGTGTCACAATGAATCAAAGAAAACATGGTCATCGGTATAACGATGACTTCAAAAAAATGTTGGTTGATCTTTATCATTCTGGAAGTTCTGTAAAGGATTTAAGCAGCGAGTATGGC
>FZPS01000169.1_pt73 | contig 60847 bp, 53 predicted proteins | sample 1817821 | NCBI WGS metagenome assembly FZPS01 (sample SAMEA104158645, study PRJEB21678) | metagenome | place: Germany | collected 2015-04-21 | reverse complement strand
CGGCCCCTCGATAGCTAAAGGCCCCCAGGATCTGCCTACCTGTCTTCTAGTGCCTCCGATGGGAGGGATGATAAGGGCTTGTCTTACACCGTCCGCCAACACTACAGTACAGCCCTGCAAAAGCTTTATTAACACATCTCCGGATCGAGCCCCAGTCAGTATATGCCCTGACGGCAGGATACCGCTTATAATCTGAGCGATCAGATTCTTTTTTTTGATACCGCTGAAATCGGCCTGAATAATGGATCTTATTATAATATTGATGGAAGAGGGATTGGTCATGCCTTCAAAATACAGAACACAAAACTTCAAGTCATCTTTCCCGCACCTATTATACAGATGCCGGATGACAAAGGATTCATCGCAATGAAAGATCTCCTGAAAAACAGCCAGATTCTCATTCAGTGATTTGGAAAGGGGGACATTCTTCATGGAGTCCGCCAAATCTGACATCACACCACATCCAACTCAAGTTTTTGCTTCTATCCTGAGGTGTAAACCGCATTATAACTATTATTATTTAAGTGCTTACGGGTTATACAGTTATAAGCAAGCACAGGAGATTATACCCCAATACACAAAAAAACATCATTGTTAAATATTAATCAAAGGGGTTCTTCGACGATAATACTTATACAGCACTTTGTATAAAAATTATCAAAGCTCTTGATGAACATTGAGATATGGTTTAGAATAATAATGCAAAGTCGATGACGGAGCAAGTAGCCCCTTAATCTGCTGAAACAGAGAGCTGATGGATGGTGTGAATCAGCCGGCACAAGGGTCGAAATCCACTCAATAGACGCTGGTGATGAGCCAGACCGGAGCACCGGTTATCGTGCACAGAGTGAGCCGTGTATTCGGCTAATTTGGGTGGCACCACGGGTTTGATCTCTCGTCCCTGATTCTATTTCAGGACGGGGGTTTTTTATTATAGGGTTATAGTTTCATACAAGGAAAGTGAGGTATATTCCATGAAACCGAACAAGAAGCCTGTCAGACCATGTTTTTCTTCAGGTCCCTGCGCCAAATACCCCGGCTATACCCTTGAAGTGCTGAAGGATGCCCCTTTGGGCAGATCCCATCGAAGTGCACTGGGAAAGGCCAAGCTGCAGGAATCCATAATCAGGACGAAGAAGATTCTTGGCATTCCTGAAGACTATCTGGTGGGAATTGTGCCCGGATCCGATACGGGAGCATTTGAGATGTTGATGTGGAACGTATTGGGCGCAAGGGGTGTTGATGTTATTGCCTTTGAGTCCTTCGGCAAGGGCTGGGCGTATGACATTGAAAAGGAGCTCAAGATAGCCAATATCAACAAGCATACCGCCGAGTACGGAGAGCTGCCCGATCTTTCAAAGGTTGACTTTAACAATGATGTGGTTTTCACATGGAATGGCACCACCAGCGGTGTGAAGGTGCCCAATGGCGACTGGATTCCTGATGACAGGGAAGGCCTGACCCTTTGTGATGCAACTTCCGCTGTTTTTGCCATGGAAATACCATGGAATAAGATCGATGGGCTCACATTCTCCTGGCAGAAGGTTCTGGGGGGGGAGGCCGCCCATGGAATTCTGGTTCTTTCGCCGAGAGCCGTTGAGCGCATTGAATCCTATACACCTGCCTGGCCTCTGCCTAAGGTTTTCAGGCTGAAAAAGAAGGGTGCCATCAACGAGGCAATTTTCCAGGGCTCCACCATCAATACGCCTTCCATGCTTTGCAACGAGGACTATTTGAAGGCTTTGGACTGGGCAGAATCTGTGGGAGGGCTCAAGGGATTGATCTCAAAAAGTGAAGAGAACCTCAGGGTGTTTGAAGCTTTTGTGGACAGTCACCCATGGATAAGCTTTCTTGCAAAGGACAAGGCCTGCAGATCCAATACCAGCGTATGCCTGAATGTGGATCTTAGGGTCGATCAGATAAAGGCAATGGTCAAGCTGCTGGCCGATGAGAAGGTTGCCTATGATATCAATTCCTACAGCGAGGCACCTGTTGGATTGAGAGTGTGGTGTGGTGCTACCGTTGAAAAGCCGGATCTGGAAATACTGTGCAAATGGCTGGAATGGGCCTATGAACAAGTCAAGAACCAATAAAAAGTTAGACAAAACATGATGCCGGAAGGATATGATTCCGGCATCATCATTATCAGCATAGGGCAATTTGCATAAAAGCTGAAGACCTAAGAGCTGCAATGCGGCTGCAGCCTTGGTCTTCAGTTTTTTTTACTTGTTGCATGAAACCTTTGACGCAACTACTTAAAGCGCTTGCGGTGTTTTTGCTGTACCTTGTACAATATACCCTTGACATTATTGTGCAATCTGCTATAATTAACTCAGCCAAAACATATATAAATGAAGGAGGATAACTATGAAACGTATTCTAGCTCTAGTCCTTACACTGGCTATGCTCTTTACGCTTGCAGTCGGTTTCACCGGTTGCGGTAAAGAGGCAGATCCGACTCCGGTAGCTCCGGACACAAGTTCTCCGGCTGAGACTAGTTCTGCTCCTGCAGACACCAGCACTCCTGCTCCGGAAGTAACCGACGACCCCGACGTCAAAGTTCTCAACCTCTGGAGTTTCACCGACGAAGTTCCGAAGATGCTTGACAAGTACAAGGAAATCTACAAAGAAAGAACAGGAAATGATTTCCCGTACGAAATCAAGACAACCATCATCGCTACCACAGACGGTGCTTATCAGCCCGCTCTCGACCAGGCTCTTGCTGGCGGTGGCTCTGATGCACCCGATATCTACTGTGCAGAAGCTGCATTCGTTCTGAAGTACACACAGGGCGACGCTTCACAGTATGCCGCAGCTTATAAAGATCTCGGCATTGATGTCGACAAGCTCGTGGCTGAATCGGAAATTGCTCAGTACACCGTTGAAATCGGAACAAGAGGCGATGGTAAGCTGGTAGGTCTTGGCTATCAGGCTACCGGTGGTGCATTCATCTATCGTCGTTCCATCGCGAAGGACGTATGGGGCACCGATGATCCTGCAGTTATTAAGGATAAGGTTGGTCCTGGCTGGGATAAGTTCTTCCAGGCAGCTGAAGATCTGAAGGCTAAGGGTTATGCCATCATCTCCGGTGACGGTGACCTCTGGCACGCTGTTGAGAACAGCTCCGATCAGGGCTGGATCGTTGACGGCAAGCTGGTTATCGATCCTAAGCGTGAAGCATTCCTTGATTACTCCAAGAAGCTCAAGGACAATGGCTATCACAACGATACTACCGACTGGACAGACGCTTGGTATGCTGACATGAAGGATGCCGGCGGCAAGAAGGTATTTGGTTTCTTCGGTCCTGCATGGCTGATCAACTACGTTATGGCTGGTAACTCCGGCGGAGAAGCTCCTGGTGAAGGTACATACGGCGACTGGGCAGTATGTGAACCTCCTGTAGGCTTCTTCTGGGGCGGTACATGGGTTCTTGCTAATAAGGACACCAAGATTCCGAAGGCTGTTGGCGAGATCATCGAATGGATCACCCTCGACAACTCCGAGACCGGACTCCAGTACTACTGGGCTAACGGTACACTCTTCGGACCTGGCGGAACCAAGGACACTGTTGCCTCCGGTGCAGTTATGAAGAAGTCCGACGGTACTCTTCCGTTCCTCGGCGGCCAGAATATGTTTGATGTATTCGTTCCTGCTGGTGAGTTTGCTAATGGTAAGAACCTCACCCAGTACGACGAAACAATCAACGGCTACTGGCGTAATCAGGTTAGTGAGTATTCTAACGGCAACAAGAGTCGTGATCAGGCCATAGCTGACTTCAAGCAGCAGGTGGCTGACAACCTCGACGTTATCGTTGAATAGTTTTGGCTATCAAAAAGGGCGGGCGGATGCCTTTCCGTTCGCCCTAACTTTTTATAAACAAGGCACCAGACTCTTTACCGGAGGTGAATGCTTATGAAAGGCAAGAGACTCAAAAGCGTCAGCTATGCAAAATACGGATATATTTTCTCTATACCTTTCGTGCTTGCGTTTTTGATTTTTACTGCATATCCAATCTTCTATACTGCTATTATTGGGTTTACCGACCTTAAAGGTCTGGGCAAGACAGATTTTACGATCTTGGAAAACCCGTTTCACAATTTCCAGTTAATACTGAAGAACCCATCATTTCAAAGATCATTACAGAATACAGCCATTATGTGGACCATCAACTTTATTCCACAGATACTGCTGGCTCTCCTGCTTACTGCATGGTTTACCAACCAGCGTCAGAAGCTGAGAGGCCAGGGGGCATTTAAAGTTCTGTTCTATATGCCCAATATCATTACCGCGGCTACAATAGCCATACTTTTCAGTACGCTGTTCGGATATCCCATGGGACCTGTCAATGACTTGTTCAAGATGCTAGGTCTTGCGAATGAGCCCATAAATTTTCTTTTGGATAAGTGGACGGCAAGAGGCATCATAGCCTTCATACAGTTCTGGATGTGGTATGGACAAACGATGATTGTGCTTATTGCCGGTGTGTTGGGAATCAACCCCGCTCTATTCGAGGCCGCAGAGATAGATGGAGCAACAAGCAGACAAGTCTTTTTCTATATAACCCTTCCGAGTTTGAGAACAATCATGCTCTTTACACTGGTTACCAGCCTGATAGGGGGCATGCAGATGTTTGATATACCCAAACTGTTCCTGAACGGTGGTCCAGACAATGCTACGCTGACCGTTAGCGTTTTCATCTACAACCAGGCGTTCAGCGGAAGCTATCTGTACAATCGTGCAGCAGCAGCAAGTATGCTTCTGTTTATCATCATAGCGATATTGTCTGGAATACTATTCTATCTGTTGCGTGATAAAGATGCTATAAAGGCGAAGAAAGAGATGAAGAAGCTTAGAAAAGCCCAGGCGGCAGCAAGGAGGGCGGAAGCATGAAACATGAACCAATTGCAGGCCGGGCAATTACCAGGACAATTAAATATATTGTCTGTATCACACTGGCCATTCTTAGTGTAATTCCATTCTGGATCATGATTATGAATGCTACACGCGGGACTTATGAGATCCAGCAGAGCGCCATCTCACTGCTACCATCAACTTTCCTGAAAAGTAATTTCCAGGTGTTTGAGGGTAAAGCCTTTAATCCATTGGTGGGCTTTATGAATTCTTTCATTATAGCCGGCGGCGCTACAATCCTGGGAGTTTACTTCTCGTCCCTTACCGCATACGCCCTGGTAGCTTATCAGTGGAGATTACGTCAACCATTCTTCACGTTCATCATGGCTGTTCTGATGATTCCTGCACAGGTTTCAGGTATTGGATTTTATCAGTTTATGTATCGCATAGGCTGGACAAATAGCTATTTCCCGTTGATTTTGCCGGCGATTGCTGCGCCAGCAGTGGTGTTCTTTATGAGGCAGTATCTTGCGGGAGCGTTGTCCGTTGATATCGTGAACTCAGCACGAATAGACGGGGCTGGTGAGTTCTATACTTTCAACAGGATCGTTCTTCCCATCATGAAACCCGCCATGGCAACACAGGCCATCTTCTCATTCGTTGGAAGCTGGAACAACCTGTTCATGCCTTTGATTCTGTTGACAGACAAATCAAAATACACCATGCCCATCATGGTCAGCTTGCTGAGAGGTGACATTTACAGAACAGAGTATGGTGCTGTTTACCTGGGGTTAACCTTGACAGTACTACCGCTGTTCATAGTGTATTTTGCACTTTCAAAATACATCATTGCAGGTGTTGCATTGGGTAGTATGAAGGAATAACCCTTGCATTGATTATGCTGGGTTAGATGAAAAACAACCTGCGGATATTTGAATTTGGAAAGCTCCTGGTGCAGTATCATGTGTCCAGGAGCTTTTTATAACCAAAACCATTAATAAGTTCCTAAACACTTTTTCTTTTATTTTCCTGCGTAGTATAATACAATACGGTTGAGACATGTGAAAGAAGGTGGTTTTGTGCAGGAGAAAAGGGAGACTTTTAAATCGCGGATTGGTTTTATCCTGATATCTGCCGGCTGTGCCATAGGGTTGGGAAATGTTTGGCGTTTCCCATATATAACTGGTGCCTATGGAGGAGGAATCTTTGTCATTATATACCTGGTCTTCCTTCTGATTTTTGGTTTACCCATCATGGTTATGGAGCTTTCAGTGGGACGAGCCAGCCAAAAAAGTGTTGCCAAATCCTTTGATGTGTTGGAGCCAAAGGAGAGCAAGTGGCACCTTTTCAAGTGGTTTGCTATGGCCGGGAACTATTTGTTGATGATGTTTTACACCACAATATCGGGCTGGATGCTGGCATACCTCTTTTATATGATAAGGGGTGATTTTACGGGGGCATCACCATCAAGAGTAGAAGAGATCTTTGGCGGACTTACTTCAGATGCCGGCGCAAGCGTACTTTGGATGGTAGTTATATGCATACTGGGTTTCCTGGTTTGCTCGTTAGGATTACGAAGAGGCGTTGAAAGAATAACCAAGGTTATGATGTCCTGCCTCCTTATTATCATGATCGCACTGGCCATTCGTTCCCTGACACTGCCCAATGCAAGAGAAGGACTTGCTTTTTATCTTACCCCTAACCTTGATAATTTTGTTAATAACGGCATCTGGACAACGGTTTATGCTGCCATGGGGCAGGCCTTTTTCACGCTGAGCCTTGGCATGGGCAGTATGGCCATATTTGGGAGCTATATTTCCAAAGAGCGCAGCCTGCTGGGTGAAAGTATCAGCATTACAGTCCTGGACACCTTTGTTGCCATCACAGCAGGGCTGATCATTTTTCCGGCATGCTTCTCTTTCGGAGTAAATCCCGGAAGCGGTCCAGGTCTGGTATTCCTTACACTGCCCAATATTTTCAATTCCATGCCCTTAGGACAATTGTGGGGAGTTTTCTTCTATATATTCATGGTTTTTGCCGCATTATCCACGGTGATTGCGGTGTTTGAGAATATTATTTCATTTGCCATTGACCTGTTTGGATGCTCAAGAAAAAAATCTGTGCTGGTCAATGCCATACTGGTCATTATTCTCTCCCTGCCATGTGCCCTTGGCTTTAATCTTTGGAGTGGTTTTGCGCCTATGGGAGAAGGCTCTACCATTTTAGACCTGGAGGATTTTATTGTCAGCAATAATATCCTGCCTCTAGGCTCTCTGATTTATGTTCTGTTTTGTGTCAGCCGTTACGGATGGGGATGGAAGAACTTTATAGGTGAAGCCAACAGCGGAGCAGGAGCTAAACTACCGCAAAAAACAAGGTTTTACCTTACCTGGATCCTGCCGGTTCTCATATTCTTGGTCTTCATTTTCGGGTATATCGAAAAATTCAGTTAACCACAAGATTTGGCGAGTTATAATAACTTCAGACCTGGAAGGACGCAGGGGAATGTCTCTCCTGCGTCCTTAAGTTTAAAACCGATCATCTTCTCTTTCAATCTTTAGTATTTGCCCGTCAGCGGCATTAACATGGACTTCATATATGCCTGTTGGAGTGCGTATATCAATTTCATAAACCAGTATGCCGTTTTCATAGTCCAATTCAACTTTAATCACCTGGCCGGGAACCCGCTGCAGTGCAATTTGAATGGCTGCCTCGCTGTTAATTCGGTTGCTCCTCCAGTATCCATCCCAAATGCTGTAATACGGATCACTGTTGTAAAAACTATTAAACATGAACACGATGCCTCCCAATATGAACTCACGTTATCATAGTATTTATGGATGTCCAATGTGTTACAGACATGCACATAACGCGGTTCATCACAGCTATAAAGAAGAGGCTATGTCGGGCGTGGTAAGCCCGGAAGTTTTTAAATAATGGAGTTGTTCTGCTTCCAATACTGTTAAGTTATTGCTATAATATTAGGTTGTAGATCGAATACTATCGCAACGCTATAGTTTGGTTATATATGAGGTAATCATGAGAATTATACAGGTGCTGGCACCAATTATAAACATCCTTCCGGAAAGAACCATTCGATATATTGGCAAAAAAGCTGCCCAAAGCCTTCTTCAGAAATATGCAAAGATAGAGGTAACGGGAGAAGAAATCCTGTTTGAGAGGGTGGGCAAACCAACAGTTTTTATCGCAAATCATTTGAGTAATATGGATGGCATTGTTCTCAACAAAGTGCTTGAGAAAAACAATGTCACCTTCATGGCGGGTATAAAGCTGAAAGCAAATCCATTTACATCAATATTCCTGAAAACAGTTAAGTACATTCCCATAAATCCGAATTCGGCTGACAGAAAACCAATCAAAAAGGCATTGAATGTATTAAGTACGGGGGAGTCAATTTTGATATTCCCAGAGGGAACAAGAAGCAGAACTGGTTCCATGATCAAGGGCAAAAAGGGGTTTCTGCTATTAGCAAGACTTTCTAAGGCCGACATTGTTCCAATAGCCCTTGAGGGAACAGAAAACTTGATGCCTATCAACAAGAATGACATGGGCAGGGAAACTCCACATCATGCCACAGTGAGAGTAAAGATAGGACAGCCTTTTAAAATCGAAGAAAGAAATCCTAAAGGCGCTAAGTCGGATGAAGAATGCTTATATAACGCAATGCGTAAGATTGCAGAAATGCTGGAACCCGAATATCAGGGAGTATATAGAGTTGACTAATTCCATGTCCCTGGAGATGGGAAATTTACACATCAAATACAAGATGCTATAATCTTCGTCAGTGGACACAAATTAGAAGGAGGAACACACCTTAACGGGTGTAACCATGCAGATGAGGAACAAATTAAAGGATAACCTGGCAATAGTATTAAAAGGATATGTCATTGGCTCGTCCATGAGCGTTCCCGGTGTGAGCGGCGGTACTATGGCCATTCTGTTAGGTATTTATGACAGGCTTATCAGCACTATCAGTAACTTTTTTAAGGACATAAAAGGTAATGTATTATTTTTAATAAAGTTCTGTATTGGAGCCGGAGCCGGTATTTGCTCCCTTTCATTTTTAATAAAGTGGATGTTGGAAAAATTCCCGGTACCTGTATCGGTGTTTTTCCTGGGTGCGGTGGTTGGTGGCATACCTGCGCTTTATAAAAAGCTGAAGGGATCCCCTTTAAGGATATCATCAGGTGTTTATTTTTTGCTGGGTCTTCTTATCGTGTTGTCAATCGGCTTTATTCCGGCAGGAAGCGTAAATATAGGTTTCGGTTCAGGAGCTGTTCAATACCTGATGCTTCTTATCACCGGTATTGTCATTGCTCTGGCTTTGGTGCTTCCGGGTATCAGCACCTCCCATATGCTGCTGGTGCTTGGTATGTATGATGCCATGCTTACAGCAATAACAGAGTTTGATATTGTTTACATCGGGGTTATTGGAATTGCAACATTAATCGGAATTTTTCTTATTACAAAGCCAATTGAATGGATTCTTAACGCATACCCTCATCAGACCTATTGTATGATCATAGGGTTTGTACTTGGCTCCACATCTGAGATTTTCAGGGACAAAATTCTGCCTGCGATCCCTGAAAGTGCAGCTTCACTTTGGTGGATCGGGACTGGCATAATGTCCATAGCTGCTTTTGTCTTAGGTTTCATGGCTATTAAAGCTCTGTCGAGATTTCAAAATGACTGACAGGGTGGTGTTTATTATTATTGGCTTTTCTTTACCGGTCTATTTTGGCTAGTGGCTATGTGTTTCACATAGTCATTATTCTTTATTTGGGTATAATACGTTATATCTTTATTTCAGGGCGGTGAAACCTTTGAGGAATCCAAAAAGAGTCCCCAATAGATTAGCAGAAGAAAAATCGCCTTACCTTCTCCAGCACGCCTATAACCCCGTGGACTGGTACCCCTGGGGAGAAGAAGCATTCCAAAGGGCCAAAGCTGAGGACAAACCTGTCTTCCTGTCAATAGGATACTCCACCTGTCACTGGTGCCATGTGATGGAGAGGGAAAGCTTTGAGGATGAGGAAGTGGCTGAGCTTCTCAACCGGTTTTATGTGAGCATAAAGGTGGATCGTGAGGAGAGGCCGGATATCGACAGTATCTACATGTCGGTCTGCCAGGCTATGACGGGGCACGGCGGGTGGCCGCTTACAGTATTCATGACACCTGATGCAAAGCCCTTCTATGCCGGAACCTATTTCCCCAAAAAAGACAGATTGGGCATGCCCGGTATTATGACTCTCCTGAAAAGGGTGCATGTCCTGTGGAGGGACAGGAGGGAGGAGTTGACCGAAAGCACAGAGAAGATTGTTGAGGCCATGCAGGAAAGAATTAGCGACACTATGAGCATGGATCATAATGAGATGATCACCAAGGCCTATGAAGTCCTTCGCATGAGCTTTGATAATGCGTACGGTGGTTTTGGAAGCTCTCCGAAATTTCCTACACCCCATAACCTGATTTTTCTCCTTCGTTACTGGTATACCTATAACGACAGCATGGCCCTTTCAATGGCTGAGAAGACGCTGGATGCCATGTATCGAGGTGGGATATTTGACCATATAGGCTTTGGATTCTCACGCTATTCAACAGACAGCAAATGGCTGGTGCCCCATTTCGAAAAGATGCTCTATGACAATGCGCTTTTAGCCATAGCATATCTTGAGGCCTACAAGGCCACAGGAAATGAGAAATATGCCCATGTGGCTAAACAGATTTTTACCTATGTTCTAAGGGACATGACCTCCCCGGAGGGGGCATTCTATTCCGCAGAGGATGCCGACTCGGAAGGGGAAGAGGGAAAGTTCTATTTATGGACCCTTGATGAGGTCAGGTCGGTTCTTGGCGACAAGGATGGCGAACGCTTTGCCAGGCTTTTCGATATCACCGACAGAGGCAATTTTGAAGGAAAGAATATACCAAACAGGACAACGATCCAGGCTTCCGAGTCTGATAACGAATTTATTGAAACATGCAGGGAGCGGCTGTTCCAGCACAGGGAGCAAAGAACGCATCCCTTTAAAGATGACAAGATCCTGACTTCATGGAATGGTCTTATGATGGCGGCTCTGGCCATGGGAGGAAGGCTCCTTGGGGATACACAGTATACTGAGGCTGCAGAGAGAGCCTGTCATTTTATACTGGAGAAAATGGTGCGGGATGACGGGCGCCTTCTTACTGCTTACCGGGAAGGTTCGGCAAAGATTACTGCTTTTGCGGATGACTATGCATTTTTTATCTGGGGTCTTCTGGAGCTTTATGAAACTACCTATAAATCTGAGTACCTGAAAAAAGCCCTGGAGCTGAACGGAGATTTCCTGAAGCTGTTCTGGGACGGGAAGGAAAACGGACTGTTTTTATATGGAAATGATGCTGAACAATTGATCATGCGGCCTAAGGAAGTATATGACGGGGCTATTCCCTCTGCCAATTCTGTGGCAGCTCTTAACTTTCTGAGGCTTTCCCATCTGACAGGAAGGGCTGATCTTTCTGATCTCGCCCAGAAGCTATTTACGGCATTCAATCCGGATGTCTCCTTTTCACCCCATTCCCACACACTATTTCTGTCAGCCCTTATCTTTTATATATCAAAGCCAAAGGAAGTCATCATCACAGCGGATACCGAGACCGATGATCTACGAAGGATGCTCCGGATACTTCACACAAGTCCGGATCCATTTATCAACAGCATCCTGTATACCAATGAACACAGGGAATTGGCCAGCATCATCCCCGCTATTGGTGAGTACCAGGCCATCGATGGAAAACCAACAGCCTATATCTGCGAGGATTTTTCATGCCAGCCGCCGATCACCGATTTAAAGGAGTTTGAAAAGAATATAAAAAAGAGCCGCTAGGGCTCCAGGAGTCATGTTTGCGGGCTGTTAAGCCAAAGGTCAGCCCGGTGGGTGAAGGCTCAGTAATAAACCTTGACAAATTTAATGGAGAAGAAGTCACATATAAGAATATCGTCTGTCTCTACCTCATTGATAACAATATAGTTGGCTCCCACAGCCAGAAGAACACCGGTTCTGTCAGTGAAGGTGTTGGTTCCTATCAGGAATTCCACCGTGACTTTTCTGCCTATCATGGTTCTTAAAAAACCATTAATATAGAGAGTGCTTTCGGTTGTAACCGGTATGGGCTGGTTGAAGGGGGTAAGGGGTGCCAAACCTGTTGCTCCACCGGCAGGCATACCTGTAGGCATTCCCCGCATGGTCTGAGCAGAGGGCAGGCCCGCCAAAGGCGCACCTGTTGCAGGAAAACCCGTTCCGGGCATGCCTGTGGGAAGGCTTGTTAACGGGGCGGCACCGGCGAGACAACCCATACCCTGCATGCCTGCAGAAGGTAAACCTGCGGCTGTGTAGCCTGATGGAGGATATACCTCCGCTCTGCCTGCCATATCAGGCATGGCGGGATCCATGGCGCCCATGGCTGCAAGATACCCGCCGACTGACGGCGCATAGGGCATCTGATTGTTTGATGTTTCCATGGGTGGCGGCGGAAGCTTTTCCCGCTTCTGCTTCATATGGCTCGGCGGATCGTAGGGATTCAATCGGGGCGTTTTAGCATCAAGGTTACTATTGTCCATACTGGATGTCTCCTTTCATGAAGTTATGTCTGTGCATATCTTTCTGTCGGGGTATAAAAGCAATGCTGCGCTATCCTGTTATGGATTACTCCCGTACCTGTTATAGGGAAGATGTCTGCGCAGGTTGGGCTAAAGGGGTTGTAGTACCAAAGACAATTGTCCACACCAAGCAGGACATTGCCTGCAAGAGCCCAGTCGGCTATCTCATAATGCAGTTCATCGGGACGCATATTAAATATGTTTTGGGGATTGTACTGACCATAGACTTCTTCCATAACACATGTAAACTGCCTGGGCTGGAATATCACATTACGCAGGTCACCTTGGTTGACCCTCTGATATTCGCCATAGGGCACATGAACCCTGTTCATGACAACCGAGGCAACAGCCCTCATACCGTTTAGTCCTTCGCCTTCGGCCTCGCATTTGATAAGCCTCGCAAAGAGTTCCCGGGTGGATAGAGGCATTTATATCACCTGTTTCCCAGCCTTGTTTCATCAGCCTGTCTGAATGTCACAATAGTATTATATTAATGGGGGAGGTATTGTGTGACGCATGGGGCAAGCCGGTCCAGGAAGGATGAGGCATAAATCGGCTGCTTAGCAATAGATTATTGTGAAGGAGCAATGGTGGTCGGAATGGTTTTCTCATATAACCCCAAGATCGGGACAGCATATGCCAGAGCCTATGCCCTGTATGACCGGGTGCCTCAGCAGAACCGGCTGTTTTTCTACAGCACGGGAAATGACTGCGCCAACTTCATAAGCCAGTGTGTATGGGCTGGGTATGGAGGTTGGATAGAAGGGATGGATCCAAATACTGTTGATGCCAACCGTCAAAGAATTAAAAGCCATATCCGTATGGCGCCCTTCATATGGTACGGATCTGCGGATTTCAGCGGTTCAAACAAATGGTGCAGGGTAGTGGAGTTCCATACCTATGCACTGTCTGATAAGAGTTTTGGACCGAAGGCCGTAAAAATTGCCGAAGGAGACTGGAACAGCATATCGCCCGGTATCATACGGGAAGGAGATGTCCTTCAATTGGTTGTTCAGTCCTACATACCCGGCCAGTACGGCCACAGCATATATGTGACTAAAGCCGGGCGAGCATGGCATGATATCCTCATCTGTTGTCACAGTTATGACAGATTGGACGTACCCTTGAGCTCATTTGTCATGCTGGCGGATCAGTATCCCCGGGTCCGCATATTGCGGTTTGTAGGTTCCAGATTTTATAAATAGAGCAAGATTTAATTAATAAATTCTATTGTCATTTTCAAGAAAAAAATAATGGTATATGGTATAATATGAGAAACAAAAGAGCCTGCGTTCTTTTAACACTATCGGAGGTATCTGGATGACTAATTATAAGCATGATCAGGAATCATCGGGCTTTCTGCTTATGTCTTCCATTGTGTTTTTTGTATTCGGGTTGATCTGGACTATATCAGCAATCCGCATGTCATCAGACGCCCCCTTCGGCATAGGTATTGTTTTCATCGTCCTTGGCATTATCTTCGTAATTGTCGGAGTGGTTCAGGGCGTTTTGTATTTTTTAAGGGCTTTCAGAAAAAAAGGTTTACCACTGTTTAATAGAGGAACAAAAGAAGATTCCGACTCATGGATCAAGGATGAGACTCAGGATAATTGATGAATGATATCATGGGATCAAACTGCCAAAGCTGGAGTGAAATGGCTCAGGGCCTGTTCCGGATGTGGTGCCGGGTGATTTGACTTAGGGAACCAAACGGGAAGGATGCTGAATAATGGACCTTGCAACTAAAATATTCCTTGTGTTGCTTAATATGATTATTTTTAATACGGCCTATCTGCTCATACATATCTCCAATTTCAGCAGGGTGACAAAGATACTCCTGCTGATCGCAGGGAATGCCATCATAATTGGAGGATCAATCTATATCTTTAATTTCTGCGGTTTATGAACCGATCGGGATGAGGTATTATAAAATACATAGATTTAACCAAAGGAGGATTCATCCATGCAAACCCCTATGATTCTTGACGGAAAGGCACTGGCTAAAAGCGTTGAACAGGAGCTTCAGGTAAGAGTTCAGAGAATTAAGGACAAAACTGGTACGGTACCCGTGCTTGCTACTATCATTGTAGGCGATGACCCGGCTTCTGTTACTTATGTGAGGATGAAGGGCAATGCCTGTAACCGGGTGGGTATCCGTCCGCTCAAAATAGAGATGCCCGAAGAGAGCACCACAGATGACGTGATCCGACAGATTCAGGCGCTTAACGAAGATCCGGATGTTCACGGAATACTGCTCCAGCACCCTGTTCCGGGACATATAGATGAGATGGCATGTTTTAACAGTATTGATCTTTCAAAGGATGTGGACGGTGTCAATACCAACACCTTCGGGCGCATGTCCATGCAGATTGATTCATATAAAAGTGCAACACCCCTTGGTATCATGACCCTTTTGAAACACTACAAGATACCCATTGAGGGAAAGGAAGCTGTTGTGATCGGCAGAAGCCCCATTCTGGGCAAGCCTGTTGCCATGATGATGCTTAATGAAAACGCCACAGTGACCATATGCCATTCCAGAACAAAGAATCTCCCCGATGTGGTTAGAAGAGCTGATATTGTTATTGCAGCGGTAGGAAAGCCCGAGTTTGTCCAGGCCGACTGGGTGAAAGAGGGCTGCGTCCTTGTGGATGCAGGGTATAATGCCGGCAATATCGGTGATATCGATCTTAAGAATGCCATAGCAAAATGCTCGGCCTACACTCCTGTTCCCGGTGGCGTGGGGCCCATGACCATCAGCAGCCTTATAAGACAGACTGTGGAATCAGCAGAGAGAAAGTTTGGCATCACCAATGACTGAGCCTACCGTAAATTGTATTAAAAAAGGCCTGCAGGCCTTTTTTAATACAATAACACATACCCCGTCAGTAATTCTTAAAGGAAAAATAGAAGATCCAATCCCTGGTATCATATCTTTCAAAGAATCCACTGAATTCATCAAATGTCTTACCGTTGAGCCGGACGTTCTCCATAATATAGTTTCCATACTCGTCCAGCTTAAAACCGGCTGCCAATAGATCATTTCCGTATTCCTCAATATCCTCTTCGGTCATTTCTATAAAGCGCAGATCACCCCAGACTGATTCCCCCGTCTCCAGGCCGACATAGGTGAGGTATCCTTTCCTTGGCGGGGGCATGAATCCCAATATATCATCAGGCCATTCCTCCGGCTCTGTCTTGTAGGAGTTTATCTTAAGCTTATCCTTTGAGCTGAACTCAAAGTGAACTGAAAAGAGATCCTTGCTGTAGTAACCGGAACTTTCATAAAAACCTCTGGCCTGAAGTTCCATCATATATTCATCAAGATCCTCCTGATTGGTGTCTTTGATAATTATGAAAATATCATAGGGATTATAGTTATCCCATGTGTTCCAGCTGGAGATCCTGCCCTTTGTATAAACCGGCATATCCGGATGCAGGTATTCTGCCGGCCAATCATCCTTAATGCCCGTGAAATCATCTATTGATGAACCTCCGGGTGGTGTAAGGGGATCAGGTTCGGTTAGCGAGTTCAGGTACAGCATTTCCATCATGTCATCCTTCAACGGGTATTCCGATATAGCTTGGAACTGGTTGGCAAAGATGGTTTCACCTTTTGGAATATCCTCAAAAACCCTACTCTCAATGGAAGTATTATCAGCCGGATCATCATTGGCCACACCGCAACCCGTGATAAGACTGATGACGAGAATGACGGGAAGAATCATTTTTTTCATTTAGCATCATCCTTTCAACCATAAAGAGGCTTGTTCTCTGTCGGGGAAGGGTTGCGTTATTCATCGGGAACCAGAGGCCATATGATTATATCATCAATCAAGCTGCCCTCATCCCCGGGCGAAATATCCTGACTTGTGACTTCTCCTTCCCGCCTCGGGTCATCAGACTCATTTTCAAGCTTCTCGCTCAGTTCTTTTTTCCAATCCTCCAGCACCTTCTTCTGAAGTTCCCTGGCTTTCCGGAGAGCTTCCTCGTCCTGTTCCTTTTTTACACGCTCCCGTTCTGCTTTATCTATATCACTCAAGGGCATTTTTTCCAACATGGCTGGAAACCTTATATCGCCGCCGCCCGGTTTCATATTCAGAAGAACCAGCTGATAACCTCCGTCAGCCGGTTCAATCCTGATATCCAGGGGCATGGGCATGGAAGTGTTGAGGAATTCTTCACCCACGACCAGACCTTGGTAATAGTCGTGTATGGCGGGATCTACCACAGCATTGGAAAGGGTTTCTATGGTGATGATCGTTCTGGTTCCGTCGTCTGCGGGAGAATCCACGTAAAATCTTGCATCACTGTTGAAAGCATCAAGGGATATACCTCCGGTTCCCTGAAGATGTTCAATGCCTATCTGATCTGTTACCTCCTTCATATTCTGCTTAAGGCTGAAGGAAACATAGCCCACGTAGGGATTATGATCTCCATCGTTGTAAACCGGAAGAGAACTGCCTGTGTAACCGCCGAATTTAATAGCCATAAGACTGAACTGGGCTGCAAATTTTACACCGCCCTCAAATACAAAGACCTGCTCACAAACCCCCGGAGTACGAATTATCCAATCATATTCCATCAGATCCTCTACTGGTATGGAGGGTACCGGGGTTGCCGGCTCGGTTGTGTCGGGCTCTGATGAACCGGAATCATCCGGTGTGGAAGAACCCGAAGCTTTTGGTAATGGTGCAGGCCGACCAAGCAGTATTCCAGATTCGGCATCGTCCTCTTCGGTTTCTTCAGTGTTCATAGCGGGTTCAATTGTGCCTGGTTCATCATTTTGAACCATTTGCCTTTGACAGGCCGTAAGAATAACCGATATTCCAACAAGCAGGGTTACCAACAGCATCATTGATTTCTTAACCATAAACACCTCCTGGATGGAAGATATAAGGTAGTGGTGAAAAATCGTATATTATAACAACAATATACCACTGAACCAAGATAATAACATCATATATATGTATTTATTCAAATAATAAATTATGCTGAAAATTGTCAACACTGGAGCCGGATGATGAGCCATCTTCTTCAGGTTGGTATTATGCCTTGCCATAGCAAGGAAAAAAAGATAGAATAGGCTTAATATTTTTCCGGGAGGGATAACAGGACATTGAATGCAAGGGGATTTACAGATAACAAAAAGGTACCTGCTGAAGAGCTTAACAGTCGGATGAACCGGTTTAGGAAAATTATGGATCAGAGGCATCCCAACTGGCGGCTGGCACTGTTTGTTAGCAAGGTGAACATGTACTACTTTACCGGAACCATGCAGGATGGGTTTCTGGCCATACCCAGGGATGAGGAGGCTATGCTCTGGGTAAGGAGAAGTTATGAGCGGGCGCTGGATGAATCTCTCTTTCCCTGTATACGACCCATGAGAAGCTACAGGGATGCAGCCAATTCTATGGGGAGCTGCCCTTGCCCTGTTCATATGGAAACTGAACTGGTACCTCTGGCCATGTACCAGAGGATGAAGAAATACTTCGGATTTACAGACTGCCTGTCTCTTGATGCGGAAATCATGGCCACTCGCTCTATAAAAAGTCCTTATGAGATATCCTGTATGCGCCGTTCTGGTAAGGCTCACAAAACCGTTCTGGAAGACAGGGTTCCTCATGTACTTAGGGAGGGGATGAGTGAAGCTGAGCTTGGAGCCGTTTTATTCAATATCATGATGGAAGAAGGTTTTCACGGTTTCACCCGGTTTGGCATGTTTGATACCGAGATGATTCTAGGGCAGATCGGCTTTGGGGACAGTTCCATATATCCTTCCTACTTCAATGGCCCTGGAGGACATATCGGACTCAGTCCAGCTGTACCGGCTCTGGGGAGCCGGGAAAGGCGGCTCAAAAAGGGAGATCTTGTTTTTGTGGATATCGGTTTTGGGGTTGACGGATACCACACCGACAAGACCATGACCTATATGTTTGGTCAGAGGCTTCCGGATTACGCCATTGAAACCCATGAAAGATGCGTTGACATACAGGACAGGATTGCTACCCTCTTAAAGCCCGGTGCAGTACCTTCCAGGATCTATAATGATATTATGTCGGGTTTGGAGCCTGAGTTTTTAGATAATTTTATGGGATTTGGAAACAGGACTGTAAGGTTTCTCGGCCATGGCATAGGGCTTTTGGTTGACGAACTGCCCGTTATAGCCCAGGGATTTGATGATGCCATTCAGGAGGGGATGGCCTTTGCAGTGGAACCCAAGAAAGGGATCGCCGGAATTGGGATGGTGGGCATAGAGAATACCTTTATTATAACCGCTGATGGTTCGGAATGTATAACCGGCACGAGCAGAGGGCTTATTCCTGTTTATTAGAAAAAAATCACCTTGACAAACCATGCGCTAATGATGTATATTATACGAGTAAATAAAGCAGAAGCAGCGCTTCTCACCTTGCTGGCTGATGTCGGCGGGTCAATATCGTAAATTATATGATTTATTAATCATAATGTTGCGTATATTGGCATAAACAGGTGGAGAAAGCTTCGCCTGTTTTATTTATATAAAATAAATAGGTATTTTGTATTTTGCTTATGTGAGATGCAAAGGGTCTATTTTCTGTATTTCGGAGGTGTTTTTTATAAACAAAAATCAGATTCAGATCAATTCATCGATTCGCGACAAGGAAGTAAGGCTGATTGACAGTGATGGTTCCATGATTGGAATAATGTCGGCTAAGGAAGCGCAGTTAATGGCAAACGAGAGAGAATTGGATCTGGTCAAGATATCCCCAAACGCTAACCCACCGGTCTGTAAGATCATGGACTATGGGAAGTATCTGTATGAGCGTAACAAGAGGGATAAGGAAGCCAAGAAGAAACAAACCGTTATTGAGGTGAAGGAAGTCAGGCTTTCTGCTAAGATTGAGGATCACGATTTCAATTTCAAAGCCAAAAATGCTATACGATTTCTTGAAGATGGCGATAAAGTCAAGGTATCCATACGCTTCAGGGGTCGTGAAATCGCCTATTCCGCTCTTGGACGCGAAGTGCTCAATAAGTTTGCAGACACCGTAAAGGAATACGGAAAGATTGAAAGACCGCCGATAATGGAAGGCAGATCATTATCGATGATATTGGTTCCACACAAGAAGTAATTGCTCAAAAAGGAGGTTTAGGGATATGCCAAAGCTTAAGACTCACAGTGCTTCTAAGAAGCGATTCAAGATCACCGGGTCAGGCAAGGTTAAGAGAACCAATGCCTACAAGAATCATATTCTTACAAAGAAATCGACTAAGCGCAAAAGAAATCTTCGCAAAGGAGATATAGCTTCAGCAGCAGACGCGGCAACTATCAAGAAAATGCTGCCCTACGCATAAAAACATGGAAAGAGGTGTGAAAAATGGCACGAGTAAAAGGAGCTGTGCGCACTCGCGCAAGACATAAAAAAGTCTTAAAGCTTGCGAAGGGTTATTTTGGCGCAAAGAGCAAGCTATATAGAGTAGCCAACCAGGCTGTTATGAAATCCTTGAGCTATGCTTACAGGGATAGAAAGCAAAAGAAGCGTGATTTCAGGAGACTGTGGATTGCTCGCATAAATGCTGCTGCGAGAATGAATGGTATGTCTTACAGTAAACTGATGTATGGTCTTAAAAAGGCCGGCATAACTCTCAACAGGAAGGTTCTGGCCGATATGGCCGTTAATGATGCCAAAGGGTTTGCCCAGCTTGTTGAAAAAGTAAAATAGCTATTAATGATAACAGGATTAGTCCCTCAAACTGAAGTTGGGGGACTTTTACTATAGTTTGGCCGATTCTGTTATTCTTATAGAGCGGTGAAGAGATGGTGGAAATGGTTACGAGGATTACATCAGCGTCAAACAGGGTGATTAAGCAGTTGCGGGATTTGGCTCACAAGAAGGGCCGAATTCAGTGGAATGCCTTTATTATAGAGGGCCTGAAACTGGTGGAGGAGGCTTTGATGCATCAGGTCTCCATCAGCTTTTTTGTTGTGGCAGACAGCTTTTTGCCGGAATTTGAAGCCATGGTGGATGGCATGCCCGGAAGAATGACTGCTCCTGTTTACCTTGTTCCTGATTATCTCTTAAAGAGAGTATCCACTACCGAGACACCCCAGGGTGTTTTGGCTGTTGCCCCGCTTCTGAATCTGGAGGACCAGTCCCTTATAGCCCATGGTTCAAGGTACGTCATACTGGAGCAACTTCAGGATCCAGGTAATATAGGAACCATTATACGTACTGCTGATGCATGCGGCTTTGACGGGATTCTTCTGTCTTCAGGCTGCGCAGATCCGCATAACCCGAAAGTTATAAGGTCTGCCATGGGATCGGTTTTCCATATTCCCATCCTGTCCTGTGCAGATATCTATACCACCATAGATGGTCTAAAAGGAAGGGGGATCCGGATAGTTGCCGCCCATACCAGGGATTCGGCGTATGTCTGGGATTTACCACTGGCCGATGGAATTGCCTTAGTCATTGGGAATGAAGGAAGCGGCCTTTCTCAGCGCATGCTTGATATTACCGATATCCATGCCATGATCCCAATGCCGGGGCAGGCTGAATCCCTCAATGCTGCATCGGCAGCGTCCATGATCCTTTATGAAAGCATGCGGCAGCGCCTGACCCGCTAGGTCGTCCTGACCACGTGGCATTTTTCTGTTCTACCCTTTCAGGATAAAAGCTGTGCTCCCGGAGAAGAATAAACTGGGGCTTTCCATAGAATGTGCAATAGAATGTGCAAAGGTTTGGCACAAAAACCCTCACTAATCCGTACTTGAAAAGTTCCCCATTTTGGCATATAATACTTAATGATCTTTGTGATTAAGTTAACAAATATACTATAGCAGGAGGTTTAAACCATGGCAATTAAAATTGGTATCAATGGGTTCGGCAGAATCGGCCGCTTGGCTTTCAGAGCTGCCTGCGAAAACCCAAACGTACAAGTAGTCGGAATCAATGACCCCTTTATCGACCTTGACTACATGAAGTACATGCTTCAGTATGACTCTGTTCATGGCCAGTTTAAGGGAACCATCGAGATTAAGGACGACAAGTTGGTTGTTAATGGAAAAGCCATTAACGTTTATGCTTGCATGGATCCTTCAGAGATTCCGTGGAAGGAATGCGGCGCTGAATACATTATCGAATCCACCGGCGTATTCACAACCACCGAAAAGGCAAACGCTCACATCAAGGCTGGTGCTAAGAAGGTTGTTATCTCAGCTCCTTCCAAGGATGCTCCCATGTTCGTAATGGGTGTTAACCACACCACATATACTAAGGACATGGACATTGTGTCCAATGCTTCCTGTACCACCAACTGTCTGGCTCCTCTGGCCAAGGTTATCCATGATAATTTCGGCATCGTTGAAGGTCTAATGACCACTGTTCACGCTATAACAGCTACCCAGAAGACCGTTGACGGTCCTTCAAAGAAGGACTGGAGAGGTGGACGTGCTGCCAGCGGCAACATCATTCCTTCATCCACAGGCGCTGCAAAAGCAGTTGGCAAGGTTATCCCCGATCTCAACGGCAAGCTGACAGGTATGTCCTTCAGAGTTCCCACACTGGACGTTTCAGTTGTTGACCTCACCTGCCGTCTTGAAAAGGGAGCTTCCTATGATGAGATCTGCGCTGCTGTCAAGAAGGCTGCAGATGGCGAACTCAAGGGTATCCTGGGATACACTGAAGATCTGGTTGTATCATCAGACTTCATCGGCGAGGCTCGTACCTCTGTATTTGACGCCAAGGCCGGTATTTCCCTGAATGACAACTTTGTTAAGCTGGTAGCCTGGTATGACAACGAATGGGGTTATTCCAACAAGCTTCTCGACCTCATCGTTTACATGAACAGCGTTGATGCTTAAGCTGCAAAGAAAAAGGGTTCATTAAAAGAGCGGAGAGATCCGCTCTTTTCTATGTCAATTGTTGGATTGAACTAAGTAAAACCTTCTAGGCATTATTAGGTTAATATCCAGTTGGTTATCTTTTCTTTCTACTTTTGTTACAATAACATCTTCCAATCCGATTAATTCTTGCATATAATTAGTATTGAGCATGGATTGAATCTCCTTTTCAAATGTAGTGTGAGCAACTTCATTTTACTTGAGATTTCAATTTCATGCTCGTTTTATTTTAAAAAATGTTGGAGCACTTAATCTTTTTGTACCCCAACATTTATTATAGAACCGATTAAACAGACTTCTCTTGCCCTCTCGTAAAGTCTGCTGCTTTACCCTGATATCTGCAGATTTTATTTCAAAAAAACTGTTGCAATGACAGGTCAGTCATAATATAATTTACATATGAACAAGTGTTCATATGTTCAAACATAAAATAGAGGTGTGATACCATGGAATTTGTGGATGAAAACAGGCAATCAACCGATCAGCCCGTGATGGATAAGGAGCTTGTGGAGAATGTAAGGCAGAAGATGCCCGATGAAGAACTCCTTTATGACCTTGCAGAATTCTTCAAGGTTTTCGGAGATTCTACCCGCATCAAGATTATTTGGGCTCTCTTCGAAGCGGATATGTGCGTCTGTGACATAGCAAAGCTTCTGAATATGAGCCAGTCGGCCATATCTCACCAATTGAGGGTTCTTAAGAACTCCCGTCTGGTGAGGTATAAGAAATCAGGGAAAACCGTTTACTATTCACTTAACGACGACCATATCGAGAGAATTTTTGAACTGGGTATGGAGCATATCATGGAATGACTTGGCGGGACTTTATAGCAATAACGGAGGAAGAGACATGAAAACCACGAGACATGAGTGGACACTGACGGGGTTGGGATGCGTCAGCTGTGCGCGTAAAATCGAAACAACAGTCCGGAAAATGGAGGGTGTGGCCTCAGCACACCTTGATTTTGTCAACTCCAAATTCTATGTCGAGATCAGTGACGATCAGGATGCCGGGGGTATAAAGGAACGAGTAAAAACCATCATGTCCGATATAGAACCCGGAGCATCTATAAATGATGAGAGAGAGCCGGAAAATGACGAGGGGAGATCTTTTATAAAACGTGTACCAATTTACATAACAGGTCTTCTGCTTTTCATAGCTGCAATTATTCTTCCGGAGCAAAGCCTTGTGGAGACTATGTTTTTTATTGCAGCCTGGTTTATATTTGGGGGTCAGGTACTCTTAAAATCCTTCCGCAACATCCTCAAGGGCAGGATATTTGATGAGAATTTTCTGATGACCATTGCTACCGTGGGAGCATTTATTCTTGGAGAGTATGCCGAAGGCGCATCGGTAATGCTGTTCTATCAGATCGGAGAGATGTTTCAGGATTATGCTGTAGACAGTTCCAGAAGATCCATCAAAAGGCTTTTAGACATCAAGCCTGAGTTTGCCAATATCATTACTGAAAGCGGTTGGGTGAAGGTGTCGCCGGCAAATGTGAGACCGGGTGACAGGATTATGGTTTTTCCCGGAGAGCGGATTCCGCTGGATGGAAGGGTTCTTGAAGGGCATTCCTCTGTAGATACCTCTCCGTTGACGGGTGAATCCCTGCCCAGGGATGTCCAGGAAGGTGATGAAGTGCTTTCGGGCAGCATCAATCAGTCAGGCGTATTGACTTTGGAGGTAACCAGGAGCTATGAGAACTCCACCGTTAGCAGGATCTTGGAGCTGGTCCAGACCGCATCAGGCAAAAAAGCCGTTACAGAGCGGTTTATAACACGTTTCGCCGCCAAATACACACCCATTGTTGTGGGGCTTGCGGCCATGCTGGCCATATTGCCTCCACTATTCACCAACACCCCCTTCAGCCAGTGGGCTTACCGGGCTCTTGTATTCCTGGTTATTTCCTGTCCCTGTGCACTGGTGATCTCCATCCCGCTGGGCTTTTTCGGAGGGATCGGAGCCGCATCCAGGAAGGGTATACTTGTTAAAGGCGGGAACTACCTGGAAGCACTGGCCGGTGTGGAAACCATGGTGTTTGATAAAACCGGTACACTGACCACCGGCGTTTTTGAGGTGACGGGTGTAACTTCCCGCCCGGGATTTGCAGAGCAGGAGCTTCTCCACTATGCAGCCAGTGCCGAAAGCTATTCCACTCATCCCCTGGCACAATCCATTCTTAACAGGTATGGACAAAACCCCGATCCTGCCAGGATGGACAGCCATACCGAGATCCCGGGAAAGGGGGTGAGTGCCCGGGTTGACGGCAAACAGGTACTCTGCGGCAACAGAAGGTTGATGGCTGATTACAATATCGACGTTGACGAAGGGATTGCTGCCGGAACTTCTGTCTATGTTGCCGTGGACGGAGTATATGCAGGACGAATAGATATGGGAGATACTCTGAAGCCTGATGCCGCATCTGCACTTAAGACCCTGCGGGACATGGGCATTAACGATACGGTGCTTCTTACCGGAGACATCCGGGAAACAGCCCATGAAGTGGCCGGGCGCCTTGGAATCGGCAAGGTTCATTCTCAGCTGCTTCCTCAGGATAAGGTAACGGTACTGGAGGGCATTATGCAGAAGCAGGAAGGCAAACCGGTGGTGTTTGTGGGGGACGGAATCAACGATGCCGCCGTTATCTCAAGGGCGGATATCGGCATAGCCATGGGCGGAATTGGCTCGGATGCAGCCATTGAGGCAGCGGATATTGTCATCATGGACGATGAGCTCAAAAAACTGGGCGATGCGGTGGCCATTTCCAGGAAAACCAAACGCATTGTCTGGCAAAACATCATTTTAGCTCTGGGGGTTAAGCTTTTGTTTTTGACTATGGCCACAGGCGGGCTGGCGACCTTGTGGGAGGCAGTCTTTGCCGATGTTGGTGTAGCTCTTCTGGCAGTTCTAAATGCCATGCGCATCATAAGAACCGGTAATATGCGGAGTTGAACAACCAGGTTTCAGCCTTTAACAGCTTTATCAAATATGGTATAGTTAGGATATTGAAATAGTGTGGAGTCAATGGATTCACACTATTTCGCCTATTAGTAGGTTTTCAGACCGGATGTCATACGGGAGAATGGTTCATGTCTGAATATGATAATAAACTTCTGGACCAACCACTGAAATATTTAAAGGGTGTGGGTGAAAACCGGGCAAGATTGTTTTCCAGGCTTGGTCTTTTCACCCTTGGTGATATCATCCATTACTTTCCCAGGGATTATGAGGATCGGTCGGTGTGCAAACCCATCTCAGAGGCGGCTGACGGGGAATCCATAACCATGAGGGTCCGCTTTGTTTCCGATATTTCGCAAACACGTCCCAGAAGAAACCTTAGCATACAAAAAGCCCAGGTGACCGATGGTACATCATTTATGAACGTGACATGGTTTAATCAAAGTTATGTGAAGCAGAGTATAGACATATCCCGTGAATATGTCTTTTATGGCACTGTCAAGCGTGTGGGATCCCGTGTGGAAATCAACAACCCTGTTTTTGAGCAACTGGAACATTCAGGTAGTCTCACCGGCCGTATTGTGCCGGTCTATCCCTTAACCAGGGGCATCACACAGAATATACTCAGGAAAATCCTCAGGAATGCTCTGGATACCGTTTCGGATAAGCTTGTGGATATTCTTCCCCCGAGTTTACGCAGCCAATACCATTTGGCTGAAACAGCCTTTTCATTTGAGCAGATCCATTTTCCCACCAGCATGGAAAATATGGAAATGGCTAGAAGACGCCTGGTTTTTGAAGAACTGCTGCTGCTTCAATTGGGGCTTTCCTCCATAAAGGGCAGTAACAGCGGCCAAAGCGGGATCCGTTTTTCATCTGTTGATATAAACCCGCTTTTAAAGGCTCTGCCATTCAAACTTACTGATGCCCAGGTAAGGGTTTTTGATGAAATACGGGCCGATATGGAATCTGACAGGCGAATGAACAGGCTTATACAGGGAGATGTGGGCTCAGGAAAGACCATTTTGGCAGTACTGGCTATCTATATAGCCGCCGTGTCCGGGTATCAGAGTGCCTTTATGGCGCCTACCGAGATACTTGCGGAGCAGCATTACCGCAGTATTGCCCCCTTGCTTGAAGAGTTTGATATTAAGGTTGGACTTCTTACCGGGGGCATGAGGAAGAAAGAGAAGGAAGCTATCAAGGAGGATGCAGAAAAGGGGCGGCTGAACGTCCTTGTAGGAACCCATGCTGTTCTGGAGGACAGCACCATGTTCAGCAAGCTCGGTCTTGTGATAACCGATGAGCAGCACAGGTTCGGTGTTCGCCAGAGGGCAAGGCTCTCACAGAAAGGCCAAAACCCGGATCTGCTGGTCATGACGGCTACGCCCATTCCCCGGACCCTATCCCTGGTGCTTTACGGGGATCTGGATGTATCCATTGTAGACACCCTCCCTCCCGGCAGAAAGCCCATCAAAACCTATGTGGTGGATGATCGAATGAGGGACAGGGTATATAAATTCATTCGAAAAAATATAGCAGAGGGACGTCAGGCATATATAGTCTGCCCCCTTGTGGAAGAATCCGATGCCATGGATGTTGAATCGGCCACGGGCCTGGTTGAAAAGATTAAGGATGATGCCTTAAAAGGGCTTCGTGTGGGACTTATACATGGCAAGATGAAAAGTGCCGAAAAGGATGATATCATGAGGCGGTTCTCCAAAGGAGAACTGCAGGTGCTTGTTTCCACTACCGTTATAGAAGTAGGGGTTAATGTACCCAATGCAAGTATTATGGTTATCGAAAATGCAGAACGCTTTGGTCTGGCTCAGCTCCACCAGCTCAGGGGCAGGGTGGGCAGGGGTGTCCATCAATCCTACTGCATCCTTTTCAACCAGAGTAAGAGCCAGGTATCCAGGCAGAGGATGGAGATAATGGCATCGTCAAATGACGGCTTTGTTATCGCCGAAAAAGACCTTGAGCTGAGGGGCCCGGGGGATGTTTTTGGTGTAAGGCAGCATGGTCTTCCAGAGTTCAGGATTGCCAATCTTTATCGTGACATGGATGTGCTGAAGGATGTGCAGAAGGCTGCCAAACACATAGTCTCGGAGGGTCTGATGGAGAATGATGAATCATATCGGCCACTGGCCAGGAGAGTGGAACTGATGGTCAGAAAAAAGCTGCAGGAATTATCCATGAATTAGCCGATGTGGTATATATGAAAAGGTGGCATAAAAATGGTTAGAATTATATCAGGGATTGCTGGGGGTATACCCATCAAAACACCTCCCACAGAAAAGACTAAGCCTACATTGGATCGGGTGAAGGAATCTGTTTTTTCAATCCTGCAGCCCTATTTACCCGGGTCAAAGGTATTGGATCTGTTTGCCGGTTCCGGAAGTCTGGGGCTTGAGGCGTTGAGCCGGGGTGCTGATTTTGCATTTTTTGTGGACAACAGCAGATTATGTACCGAAATAATTAAAGAGAATATCGGGAAGATAAGAATGACCGATAAGGCGCATGTGGTAAGGTCGGATGCTTATAAAGCAATCAGGGATTTGGCGGATCAGGGAAGGCAATTCGACATAATACTTATGGATCCGCCGTATTCACGAAATTTTGTATGTAAAACACTGCAAATGATCGTAGAAAATGATATAATAATCGAAAATGGTTTGGTTGCAGTGGAGCATATCGAGAGCGAGCCATTGCCCGACAGGATTGGGAGGCTTGGAAAGGTTCGTTCAAAGCATTATGGTGACACTGTTTTTACATTTTATATCCTAAATGGTGCGGATGGGGAGGCATAGAGTTTGAAACTGCTGGTTTACCCTGGAAGCTTTGATCCAGTTACAAACGGACATATGGATATCATTGAGCGAGCATCAAAAATATGTGATAGGCTGATCGTGGCTGTGCTTGTCAACGAAAGCAAGACCCCTGTATTTACCATGGAAGAGCGAACCATGCTCCTGGAAAAAGCAATTGGGGACAGGGAGAACATTGAGGTGTGCAGCTTCTCTGGCCTTTTAGTGGATTTTATGAAGAGAGTCAATGCCAAAACCATTATTAAGGGGTTGCGCGCAGTTTCGGATTTCGAATATGAAATGCAGATGGCTCTACTGAACCGGAAGCTGGATAATGAGATCGATACTCTTTTTATGATGACCAGTATCAACAACAGTTTTCTAAGCTCCAGTGTGGTAAGGGAGCTTGCGAGAAATGGTGCCGGGATAGAGGATTATGTTCCTCATTCCATTGCTCCTTATATATATGAAAAATTTAAAAAGGCGGGTGTCTGAATGATGGAGCTTTTGGAGCTTTTAGAACAGATGGAGGAGATAATCGAAAGCGGGACTGGTATCCCATTTTCCGGAGGAAAGTGCCTTATCAACCGGGACGAGGTGCTTGAAATCATTCAGGAAATCCGTCTTCGTCTTCCCGATGATATGAAGCATGCCAAGAGGATTGTGGAAGAGAAAATGCGAATTCTCTCCGATGCTCAGCAGGAAGCCGAGAATATACTGAATAATGCGGAAAACCGTATAGCGGCTCTGGTGGATGAGCATGAGATTACAAAGAAGGCTTATGAGCAAGCCGAAGTGATTATTTCCAATGCAAAGAAGAATGCGAGGGAAATACGCCTTGGCACCAGGGAGTATGCAGATGGTATTCTCAACAAGGTGGAAGAAATTCTGGAGGACACACTAGACGTTATAAAAATGAACCGGCAGGAACTGAAATAGTTACATACAATTCATTTTTTAACAGTTTTGTTTGAATGGCGGATTGATCCGCCATTTTCATATGGGTTTATGACTAAGGCTACGATCAGTATCATAATGGTAATTATTCTGAAGCTGGAGGGAATACCCGATACCATAGGTTTGAGGTTGGACGTGGCGAGGCTGACGGGCAGAAGGCTTAGGGCTGCAATGGTCAGTATGCATGCAACACCACCATGAAGGATCTTCCCGAGGAAGAACACCCCATACCGGGCTCCGGTTCCCTTCATGATCCCCATGACCTGGGTATGCACCGAGAACCCTGCAAATCCACAGATAAAGGAGACCAGGGAGAGCTGAACCACAGCAGGAGTATTCACTGTATGGGCAATGGCACTGGAACCCGATGAGATCTCCATGATGCCTCTCAGCACTGCTGTTATGCCATCTCCTGTAAGGCTTTCAGGCAGTATAGCCGACAGCATCTGGCCAAGCAGGCTGAACAAACCTGTTTTATACAATAACTCAGACAGCACTGCAAAAAGGACGATGTAACCGGTAACCTTGATGGACAAAATAGCGGCATCTTCAATAGCACCGGGGAAGAGGGCTGCGATGCTGTTCTTCCTGTTCATTTTGATATTACTGTCCTCGAAGACCATCGTTCCATTATTCAATTGAAATTGACCTCTTCTTAGCAGCCGGTTCAGGATGAGTGCGGCTAAAAGTCCCGAAACCCAGTGAATTCCCAGAAGGATGAAACCTACCCTTATGCTTCTGAACAGGCCTGCACCCACAGTGCCGATTATGAACAACGGACTGCAGTTATTTGCAATGGCTATCACCCTTGAAGCCTGGTTTGAGTCCAGAAGTCCTTCATCCAGCATATCTCTGGCAAGTTTGGCTCCGGTGGGATAGCCGCTGAGGTAGCCCAGGACAATGGTGGGCAGAATGTAGTAGGGCAGACCGATAAGACCCTGGATCAGCCGCCTTAAAAACCTGGGGCAGGTGAAATTCTTCAAAAAGGGTACGGAAAGCCGCGACAGAACAAAGAAGGGAAACAGCGAGGGGATCACCACGTCCAGACACAGATAGATAGCATCTCTTGCTGCCTTTGATGTTTCCTTTGCGTAGAGGGCCAACATAAGTGCCAATGCCGGGAAGATATAAACGATGCATTTTCTGTACAGGCTGGTGTGATTATTCATGTCCGCTCTGATAAATCAAGACTCGCTTAATAGATATTCCTTAAGGGGCGTAAAGTTGCATTGAAACATCAGAGAATGTATAATATATCATGCAACATATAATGATTATACCGGACAGACCATCATGGTTCCTCTTAAGATACCTATAGCTGTTTTTGGGGGATCAAAATGAATGGAGGTATCCGTATGAACGAGAATGAACTCAGTTTGAACACATCCCAGGATATTGGAGAGGTCAAGATATCGGCCGATGTTATTACGGTAATCGCTCATACGGTGGCCAGTGAGGTTGAGGGTGTTTCAAGTATGAGTTCCGGTATTGCTGATAATATTTCTTCAGTATTGGGACGCAAGACATCATCCAAGGGTGTGAAGGTAGATATCACCGATAAGGGAGTTGTCATCGATTTCTATATCGTGGTGGATTATGGAGCCAGAATCCCAGATGTGGCCTGGAGGATCCAGGAACGTGTCAAGTCTGCAGTTGAAAGCATGTCCGGCATGCATGTCAATGCCATTAACATCCATGTACAAGGTGTAAGCTTTGATAAAAATGCTAAAGAGGCTCATAAAACCGATGCTTCCACAAAGCAGAGTTGAGGTGTTGAATGTTCGGTTATGTTGAGCCAGATAAACCTGAACTGAAGATTCGTGAATTCGAAGTTTTCCGGGGTTATTATTGCGGTGTTTGCAAAAGCATTGGCAAAAGATTTGGTCAGGTTCCCAGGATATCACTTAATTACGACCTGGCGTTTCTTGCTGTCCTGCTGGATTCCACCCAGGGGGAAATGAGCATTGGAAAGGTTGAGCGCTGCATTGCCCATCCCATCAGGAAGCGATATGTTATCAGGCGCAATCAATTTGTTGATTATGCGGCAGACATGAACATAGTTTTGGCGTATTATAATTTAAGAGATAAATGGTCTGATGAAAAAAACCTTTTGGGTGCCTTTGGATCCATGGTTCTCAGAGGTGCCTATAAGAAAGCCTCAAAACGGTATAAAGAAAAAACAGAAAAAATAAAAAGCCTGCTGGATGAATTAATCAGGCTGGAGAAAGAGAAATGCGCTTCCCTTGATGAAGCGGCGGAACCTTTTGCCAACATCATGAGAGAGGTTTTCCAATGTCCTCATGTTGAAGATGAGAGCAAGCGCAAGGTGCTTGGATGGCTGGGTTACAATATAGGAAGATGGATTTACATACTGGATGCATGGGATGATTTAGCAGACGACATCAAGTCCGGCAGCTATAATGCGATCCTGCTGCAATTTCAATACAATGGGGGCGACCTTGATGCATTCAAGGCCAGCATTAAGGAAAGACTTGATTTTAGCCTGACTTACTCACTGAGTGAGTGTGAAAAAGCATATTCATTATTGGGAGCGGTGAAGAACGCGGGTATTATTGATAATATTATCTATTCGGGTCTCATTGTGAAGACAGACAAGGTTTTACAGGGGAGATGCAAAAAGAATGAAAAAGAATCCATATAAGGTTTTAGGGGTCAAAGAAGGAGCCAGTTACGACGAGATAAAAAAGGCATATAGGGAACTGGCCAAGAAATATCATCCCGATCGGTATCGCAACAATCCGCTTGCTGATCTTGCCGATGAAAAAATGCGGGAAATCAACGAGGCCTATGACTTCCTCATGAAGAATGCAGGGGGAGCTTATCAATATCAGAGCGAGAGTCAGTCCTATGGCAACAGCACCGCCTCCCAGAGCGGTTCCTACCGAACCCAGTATCAAAGCCAACAAAGCAGGCAACAGAGCCAGCAGGGTTATGCAGATGAGTCTGAGTTGGAGAGGCAGGTTCGTACTCACATTAACAATGGTAATCTCAATGAGGCACAACGGATTCTGGACAGGATGCGCAACCGAAATGCCAATTGGTACTACCTGCAGGGCTTGGTTTTCTTAAGAAGAGGCTGGTATGACAGGGGCTACTCCAACATACAGAGGGCAGCCAATATGGATCCTACTAATTATGAGTACAGGAACGCTTTGAATAATCTTAACAACCAGTCCTTCGGATACAGGCATAATCCATATTACAACAACACTTACAGGAGTAATCCTGATATGTGCCAGATATGCGGTACTCTGTGGTGCGCTGATTCCTGCTGCGAGTGCATGGGTGGAGACCTCATAGGCTGTTGCTGACCGAGGCCATGCTATATAGAGCCAGCTAGTAATCTATTGGAGGAATGGGGTTGTCTGCTGAACGCGCATCAGGAAACCATACAAGAAAAATAGCATTGACCGGGGTTCTATCAGCCATAGTCGTATCGGCCTTGGTGCTGGAATCCATCGCACCAACCGGACGGCTGGGATTCTATGTTCTGGCAGCATTTGTGCTTTCGGTCATTCTTCTTGAATGCGGTATCCGGTTTGCCTGGGCTGGATATATTGTGACCAGCCTGGCGGGTTTCATTGCTGTTCCTGAGAAACTCAACATCTTACCCTATATCGCTTTTTTTGGCATCTACACCGTCGTCAAATACCATATAGAAAGCCTCAGAAAGGTATGGCTTGAGATCCTTCTAAAACTTGCTGCATTCAATCTTTTTTTATGGCCTGCCTGGGGCATGGCGAAAGCATTTCTTCCAGAATCCCTGACAATGGGCTGGGGCGTTCCGGTAGTGGGAGCGGTTCTGCAAATCCTCTTTTTGTTATATGATTATCTTTTTACCCTATGGATTCGTTTTTATTTTGAGAAGATTGCGCCAAAGGTAAAAAGAGGCTAGTTATAGTTTTCAGCCCGTGTTTTGTTTAAAACAGCGACGGACGGACTCGAATCTGCGTGGTTACGGTCAGCCCGCAGACCTGGTTTTATTGTATTAAGGAGATGCTTATGGATAAAAGGGCACTTAAAGTGCTTGAATATGATAAGATCATAAGAATGCTGAATGAAAGGACTGCATCGGAGCTTGGCCGTTCCATTTCCGGAGGGCTGACTCCCTCGACAGATCTACGCGAAGTTGAGTACAGGCTCAGGGAGACCACCGATGCTGCAGCCTATCTGTGGAGAAAGGGCGATGCTCCCTTTGGAGGGGTTCATGATATCCGTTCCACTTTAAAGCGGGTGGAGATCGGAGCTACCCTCGGTATACCGGAACTTCTGAGAATAGGAGATATGTTAAGGTGCTGCCGTATTCTGAAGCAGTTCCTCACCAATGATGTACCTTCCGACTGGGAGGGCAATATTGCGCTGGAGTTGGGCAGGCAAATCACACCCTCACGGGATGTGGAGGATGCGATAGCGAGAGCGATCATCAGTGAAGAGGAGATATCTGATCACGCAAGTCCGGCTCTTGCAACCATTCGAAGAAACATCAGACAAAAACAGGACAGCATTAAGGATAAACTCAATGCCATCATAAGGTCGGCGGATAATCGGAAGTACATGCAGGATGCTGTTGTGACCATGCGGGGAGATCGGTACGTTATTCCTATTAAGCAGGAATACAAGGCTATGGTTCCCGGATTGATTCATGATATGTCTGCCAGTGGTGCTACAGTATTTATCGAGCCCCTGTCGGTTGTTGAGACCAATAATGAGATAAAATCGCTTATCATCCGCGAGCAGCAGGAAATTGAAAGGATACTGATGGAACTCACCGGGATGGTTGCGGAGATAAGAGAGCCCCTGAAAGTAAATGTGGAGATCGTCTCCACCCTCGATTTCATCTTTGCCAAGGCAAAGCTCTCGAGGGATCTGAATTGTATCTGTCCCAAACTGTCCCGTTCTAAGGTTTTAAAGATCCTGCAGGGAAGGCACCCCCTCCTTGACAGGAAGACCGTTGTGCCCATAGATATCGAGCTTGGAGACCGATTCTCAACGTTAGTAATCACAGGACCCAATACCGGAGGTAAAACCGTTACTCTTAAAACAGTGGGCCTTTTTGTGCTGATGCTTCAGGCCGGGTTGCATCTGCCGGTAAAGGAAGGCAGTGAGTTTGGACTTTTCAGCAACGTCTTTGCCGATATCGGGGATGAACAGAGCATTGAGCAGTCCTTGAGCACCTTCTCGTCACACATGAAGAATATTGTAAAGATACTGGCTGAGGCGGATGAATCAAGCCTTGTCCTTTTTGACGAACTGGGTGCCGGAACCGACCCCACTGAGGGTGCCGCCCTCGCCATAGCTATTCTGGATGGACTGACCCAAAGAGGGATCCGCACGATTGCTACCACCCACTACAGCGAGCTTAAAATCTATGCCATGACAAACGAGAGAGTAGAGAATGCCTGCTGTGAGTTTGATGTGGAGACTTTAAGGCCCACCTACAGACTGCTGGTTGGCATACCCGGAAAAAGCAATGCTTTTGCCATATCCGAGAAGCTGGGTCTGGAAAGGGATGTTATAAGCAGGGCAAAGGAGTTTTTAACCCAGGACAGCATCCGCTTTGAGGACGTCCTCTCGGATATTGAGAAAAGCAGAACCCAGGCCCTGCGTGAAAAGGAACAGGCCGAGGCATTCAAGCGTCAAATCGAAGAAATCAGACGGGAGGCCGAGAAGGAAAGGGAGAAGATAGCCAGGGAGCGGGATCGGATTATCTCAAAGGCAAAGGATGAAGCCCGTTCTTTGATCATTGAAGCAAGATATGAGGCGGAGGAACTCCTGGAACGCTTGAAGACCATGGAGAAAGAAGGGTTTGGACAGAACAGCACTAAAGAACTCCGGGAGGCCAGAGCCGGTGTGCGAAGGCTCGATCATCTGGAAGCTGCATATGTGGACGAAATCGGTGTCAGAGACGGCTATGCCGAGCCTCCAAAGGATCTTAGGCCTGGTGAGAGCGTGATGCTGCTGAGCCTCAATCAGAAAGCAACGGTGCTGGAAGAGCCTGATGGGGACGGGCAGGTGCTTGTACAGGCAGGGATTATGAAGATTAAAGTTCATATCACTCAACTTTCACGAATTAACGAGCAGAAAAACACCATTGAAAAGATGCAGAAGGTTCGTATGACCAGTGTCAAGGCTTCCCCAATCGGGCTGGAACTGGATTTGAGGGGCCTTAATGTTGAGGAAGCCCTGGACAGGGTTGACAAATACATTGATGATGCTACAATCGCCGGGCTCCACGAGGTTACACTGATCCACGGAAAGGGTACCGGTACGCTGAGAAAGGCTATATCCGAGCATCTTCGAAGGCATGGGCAAGTGGAGTCCTTCAGGCTTGGAAAGTACGGTGAAGGTGAAGCAGGCGTAACTGTCGTGAAACTAGGCTGAACATAACACTATTTACATTACGGGATTATTATGTATAATAGGTAGAGTAGGGATGCGGGGGTTCCGCATCAATGTAACACGGAGATTTCATTATAGCATGGAATGAACATCTCAATTTTGTAGTATGGAAGGATGGTATTTGTCATGCCTATTAAGATTGCTCTTCTTGTGCTTTTTATTCTTGTGACAATTGGTGTTGGCATCTATAGCAGAAGACGGGTTCATGGAATCAATGACTTCTTTTTGGGAAGCAGAAAGATGGGAGCATGGATAACCGCTTTTGCATACGGAACATCCTATTTTTCGGCTGTGGTGTTTGTGGGCTACGCCGGAAAGTTCGGATGGGCCAACGGCTTGTCGGTTGTTTGGATCGGTATTGGTAATGCCGTCATAGGCTGTCTTCTTGCGTGGATCTTGCTGGCCAAAAAGACACGTGTCATGACCCACAAGCTGAATGCTTCCACCATGCCGGAGTTTTTTGCAGCCAGATATGACAGTGTGAGCATGAAGATAGTCAGTGCCGTTGTGATCTTTGTATTTCTGGTGCCCTATACCGCTTCGATTTACAAAGGCCTGGGTTATATGTTCGAGAGTGCTTTCGGGCTTCCAATGGACACCATAATCCTTATTATGACCGGTCTGACCGGCTTATATCTCATCCTTGGAGGGTATGTGGCCACTGCTATTAACGATCTGATCCAGGGAGTCATCATGCTGGTCGGCACAATCCTGATGGTGGCTTACATATTGAGCCATCCGGAGGTTGGGGGACTGACCCAGGGTATTGCCAAGCTTTCTTCCATGGATAGCGGATTGACGAGCTTCTTTGGCCCGGCGCCTCTCAAACTGGGAGCCCTGGTTCTGCTTACCAGCCTTGGTACCTGGGGGCTTCCGCAAATACTGCACAAGTTCTACACGGTGAAGGATGAAAAAGCCATAAAGCGGGGAACCATCATCTCCACGCTTTTCTCGCTGATCATAGGAGGCAGTGCCTATTTTGTGGGTGCCTTTGGACGGGTCATGCTAGACAACCAGGTTCCCAACGGAAATATGGACATGATCATTCCGGTGATGCTTGAAAAAGCCTTGCCCGATGTTTTGATGGGAGTTATCATTGTACTGATGCTTTCGGCATCCATGTCCACCCTGTCATCCCTGGTTCTTGTCTCAAGTTCTGTGATATCCATAGACCTGATTAAGGGGTTTGTAAAGCCCGACATTGATGATAAGAAAAATATGATGCTCATGCGCTTTTTCTGCTTCATCTTTGTGGTTCTGTCCTTCTTCATGGCCATCTGGGAGAATCCTACCATTGATGCGCTCATGGCGCTGTCATGGGGTGTGATTTCGGGAATGTTCATCGCTCCCTACCTGTTTGGTCTGTTGTGGAAGGGCACCACCCGCATCGGTGCCTGGTCCGGATTTGCCACCGGCTTTTTGGTAATGCTTATCGGCCTTGCCATTGAACTTCCCAAAACCGGATTTGACATGGCCAAGGTATTTGTTCCGGGCATAGGCGCAATAGCCATGCTGGCATCCCTTGTAGTGGTGCCCGTTGTAAGCCTTGTTACGAAAAAATATAGCAAGGCGCATATCAGCAAGGTATTTGATTCCGAACGGACTGCAGCCTGAATGATGAGGAGTTAATTATGAAACAGGGGATTTGCCTGTCCCCCCATCAGGCAAATCCCCTGTTGTTTTTGCATGCATCCCTTATATCATCATGTGAAGCGCTTTTGGCGTCATTATTGCGGCACGGATGTCATTGATAGTTGCGAAGTGTCTACGTCATTGAAAGAAGGCTCGGCCTTTGTGTCGGTGCGAGGAGCTGCACGACGAAGCAAGCATACCCCTTTATTCCCACATCCATATTGGACATTGCTGATAAAAAACTGATATAATATTTAGTATTGTAAAACTGCCCAGGCAGTGGGGTGGCTTGCCGTCCGTGCCTGGAAGACACGTGAGGAGAAGGTCAATGAAAAAGCTTATGCTTGGCAATGAAGCCATTGCCAGAGGTGTATATGAGGCCGGTGCCACAGTGGCTTCAGCCTATCCCGGGACTCCCAGCACCGAGATTACCGAATACATAGCAAAATATGACGAGATTTATTCCGAGTGGGCTCCGAACGAAAAGGTTGCCCTGGAGGTTGCCATTGGCGCTTCTGTGGGCGGAGTACGTTCTACCTGCGCCATGAAGCATGTGGGCCTTAACGTTGCGGCAGATCCGCTGTTTACTGCAGCCTATACTGGCGTAAATGGCGGTCTGGTGATCTTTGTGGCGGACGATCCCGGCATGCACAGCTCCCAGAATGAGCAGGATACCCGAATCATTGCCAGGGCTGCAAAGGTACCGGTTCTGGAACCTTCAGACAGCCAGGAATGCAAGGATTTTACCAAAGAAGCCTTCAGGATCAGTGAAGAGTATGATACTCCCGTTATTGTGAGACTCACCACCAGAGTAGCCCATTCACAGGGGCTGGTTGAACTAGGTGAGAGGGATGATATTCCAATTAAGCCCTATTCAAAAGATCCGGGCAAATATGTCATGATGCCAGCAATGGCAAAAAGGCGCCATGTTGTGGTAGAAGAAAGGCTTTCAAGGCTTGCTGAGTTCTCAGACTCCACAACTCTTAACCGCATTGAATGGGGAGACAGGAAGATAGGGGTTATAACCAGCGGTATTACCTATCAATACGCAAAAGAAGCTTTTGGAGATGCCTCCTTCCTGAAGCTGGGTATGGTTTATCCGCTGCCGGAGAAGTTGATCAGGGAATTTGCGGCAGGGGTTGAAACCCTGTATGTCATAGAAGAGTTGGAACCCTTTATTGAAAACAATTGCCTGAGAATGGGTATTGAGGTCAAAGGTAAGGCCTTGCTGCCTGTGATCGGTGAATACAGCGCCAGTCTGATTCGTGAGAGGGTATTCGGGCAAAAGCAAGAAAAGTACAACAGTATTGAAGAGGAAATACCTGTCCGTCCGCCGGTCATGTGTGCAGGATGTCCCCACCGCGGTGTCTTTTATGTGCTGAAAAAATTGAAACTCACTGTGACCGGGGATATAGGGTGTTATACCCTTGGTGCCCTGCAGCCCCTTGAATCGGTGGATACCTGTGTTTGCATGGGTGCAAGCGTGGGTATGGCTCACGGCATGGAAAAGGCGAGGGGACGGGATGCCGCCCGAAAGACAGTTGCAGTTATTGGGGATTCCACCTTCATTCATTCCGGCATAACGGGTCTGATTGATATTGTCTACAATAAGGGAACTTCCACGGTTGTGATACTGGATAACTCCATTACCGGCATGACGGGGCATCAGCATAATCCTGCCACCGGCTTTACCATCAAGGGAGAACCCACCCGTCAGGTGGATCTGGTAAAGCTATGCCAGGCGGTGGGTGTGGATAGGGTACGGATCTGCGATCCATTCGATCTGGAAGAGATGGAAAGGATCATAAGGGAAGAAACAGCGGCCGAGGAGCCCTCTGTGATCATTGCTCAAAGACCCTGCGCCTTGCTGAAACATGTAAAATTCAATGGGGCATTGAGTATCAACACCGATAGGTGTACCAAATGCAGGATGTGTATGCGCCTTGGTTGCCCCGCCATCGTGGACAGAGGCACCCATATTGAAGTGGATTCTGCTCTCTGTGTAGGATGTGACCTCTGTACAAAGGTGTGCCGCTTTAATGCGTTTGAAAGGCTTGGTGGAGAAGATGCGTGATACGTCAATTATGATAGTCGGAGTCGGAGGCCAGGGTACCCTCCTGACCAGCAGGATTCTTGGCAATGTGGGTATCAGTACCGGTGCCGATGTGAAGGTGTCGGAGGTTCATGGAATGTCCCAGCGGGGTGGCAGCGTTGTAACCTATGTCAAGATGGGAGAGAAGGTTAGCTCACCCATCATCGAAAAAGGTGAGGCCGATATCCTGCTCTGCTTTGAAGAGTTGGAAGCCCTGCGCTGGGTTGATTATGCCAAAAAAGATGCCTCCATCATCATCAATACCCAAAGGATCGATCCCATGCCGGTAATAACCGGGAAAGCAAAGTATCCTGAGAATATTGTTGAAAAGATCAGTGCTGAATATAAGAACGTGGTGACTGTCCCCGCCCTTGAGCTGGCTGAGGCCTGCGGAAGCATCAAAGCTGTCAATGTTGTTATGATAGGTGTCCTGGCCAGGAGAACGGGCATTCCCGAAGAAATATGGATCGAATCCATACGGAAGACGGTGAAACCTCAGTTTGTTGATATGAACATCGAGGCATTTAAGAAGGGTTATAATCTCTGAGTAAAAGGCGGGCATGTAGCCCGCTTTTTTTCTCCCGTTTTTGCGGTATAGCAAATGGATAACTGTTGAGATGTGAGTGGATAAATATATGGGACATCATGCATGATGGGTTATACGTTATTGCAAAGAAAGGTAAAATTGGTGTAAGATTAGCGTATGCAGAAAAGCTGCCTATCTTCTTGAACCAAATACCCATATATGAAGAACCATAAAAAGGAGCAATGACTATGTTTAATCAAAAGATTGTTGAGAGCCTGGGGAAATCATCCATGATTCGAGCCATGTTTGAAGCAGGCGCAAAGCTCAAAGCCCAATATGGCGATGAAAATGTATTCGATTTTAGTCTGGGTAACCCTGATATAGAACCTCCCGCCCAGGTGCAGGAATCCATCAGGAAATATGCTAACAGTGAAACTCCGGGGCTGCACCATTATATGAACAATGCCGGATACCAGGATGTGAGGGCAAAGGTGGCAGAGCATCTCCAGAAAAAGAGCGGCATACCGCTGACACACGAAAACATTCTGATGGTGTGCGGAGCGGCCGCAGGCATGAACGTTGCCCTCAAGGCCCTGTTAAACCCGGGTGAAGAGGTCATCGTCCTGTCGCCCTTCTTTGTGGAGTACCTGTCCTATATTGAAAATGCCGATGGAAAGCCGGTTATCGTAAAGACCGAGAAGGATACCTTCCAGATAGATACGGAGGCTGTTAAAAACAGCATTACCCCCAAAACGAAAGGCATTATCCTGAATTCTCCCAATAATCCCACCGGAGTGGTTTATAGCGGAGAATCCCTTGAGAGGTTGAGAGAGGCTATTGAGGAGAAAGAGAAGGAGTTTGGCACAAACATCTTCATATTGTCCGATGAACCCTATGTGAGCATTGTTTACGACGGGGTCGAACTGCCCAATATGCTTACTGTATTTAAAAACTGCATAGTCATAAACTCCTTCAGTAAATCCCATGCCCTGCCAGGGGAGAGAATAGGCTATGTGGCTACCAGCAGCCGTATTGATGATGTGAGCACCCTTATGGCCGCCATGATTACCCTGAACAGGACCTTGGGGTTTGTCAACGCTCCTGCCCTGTTCCAGAAGGTTGTGGCTGAAAACCTTGATGTGGCTGTCGATACCGGATTCTATCAGGAGAAGAGGGATATCCTGTATAACCATATCACCTCTGTGGGATTTGAATGTGTCAAGCCGGAAGGGGCATTCTACCTGTTTATGAAATCGCCCGTTGAGGATGATGTCGCTTTCTGCGAAACAGCCCAGAAGTACAACCTGCTCATCGTTCCCGGATCAGGGTTCGGCTGTCCCGGGTATGTGCGCATAGCCTACTGCTATGATACCCCTATGATCAAGAGAAGCCTTCCGGCCTTTACGAACCTTGCGAAGGAATATGGCCTGATCTAAGCAAGTTAACAAAGGGACATTTCACTATAATTAACAGTGCAGGTCTTGCCAGAGAGTGGCAAGACCTGCACTGTAGCAAAACTTTTCGTAATTATTATCGTATATTTATTAATGGGCTTTTATGCCTATGAAGAAAAGGCTGAAAAAGCGATTGGAAGGTGAGATCCATTGAAGATCACGTTGATTCATGGACAAAATCATAAGGGTAGTACATACCACATAGCGAGAATGACAGCGGAAAAGCTTCGCGGTGATATTGAGGAATTCTTTCTGCCACGGGATTTTAGCGGGGGGTGTTCCGGCTGTTTAGCGTGCCTGCATAAAGGCAGAGAGTTCTGCCCGAAGGCGGAAAAAGTCAGCGCTATTCTTGATTCCATGTTATCTTCTGATGTGATAATCATTGGTTCGCCAACCTATGTTATGGAAATGACATCGCATTTGAAGGGGTTTTTCGAGCATATCTTCACCGCGTGGCTTGCTCATAGACCGGAACCTGCGATGTTCTCAAAAATTGCTGTTGTTGTTTCCACTGCCGCCGGCATGGGTATGGATGGCGTTACGAAATCAATGGCTAAACAAATGTTTTATTTAGGCGTACCCAAAACATATCAAATTCCTTTCAGAGTCATGGCGAGTGATTGGGACGGAGTATCCGAGAAAACTAAAGCGAAGATCAATGCGAAAACGAATAAAATAGCCGGCAAGATCCTCTCCAAAAAAGGACGAGCAAAACCGGGAATAAGGACAAAGTTTATATTCTTAATGATGCGGGCATTTCAAAAAAATAATGATTACGCTCCCCTTGACAAGGCATATTGGGAAGACAAAAAGTGGCTTGAAAAAGAGAGGCCGTGGAGATAGGGACACTTCTTTCTAAACCTCCTCATTAATCCAGTAGGTACCATACCTTGCGGAATATCTGGCAGGTAAAAAAGTGGCGTCTATATTGATGCTACGCTCCCTATGCATGGGAGGAACTCACCTGTTTGACTGGTCAATACTGGGGCATAATGCTAAAATAGGGTCTGGGGAAACCCAGGAAAATAATGCATGGAAGGGTGATTTCTATGAAAATACTGGTTATGATGGCCAATGGATTTGAAGAAATTGAGGCTCTTTCAGTGGTTGATGTGGCCAGAAGAGCGGGTATTGAAACTGTGATGGTATCTGTTTCCGAGGAGTATTATGTGGACAGTGCCAGAAATGTACGGGTGAAGGCCGACAAGCTTTTAAAGGATATCACAGTTGAGAAGGAAGATATGATCGTCATACCTGGCGGACAGGGCGTGGAGGTTCTGGAAAAGAGCGGAGAACTTGCTGAACTATTAAAGAAGCACCGTTCTTATAGCGGCAGGGTTGCAGCCATCTGTGCAGGCCCATCCATTCCAGGGGAGCTGGGGCTCTTAAGAGGGATTAAGGCAGTCTGTTATCCCGGTTATGAACAATATCTCGAAGGCGCACAGGTAGCATATGATGATGTGGCAGTTGACAGTAACTTTATAACAAGCAGGGGCCCGGGCACCGCACTTGCCTTTTCCTATGCCATTGTGGGAGAGATTCTGGGCTATGACGTGGCTGACAAGCTGAAAAAGGACATGCTGTACAAGAATTAATAACAGGCTGGCTCAATGGCACGAAACTGAAACCTGAAATGAAGACGGGACTTATGGGGTCGGATTGCTTATGCTACCGGCATTAGCCTCTTGTAGTAAACCGGCGATTCATGTAAAATTGGGTAGGATTATTCTGGAATTACAGAGGCCATGAGCCTTCAGGAAGGAGAAACAGATGTTCAGAAGTATTGCAGAAATCAACGCGGCAAACTTACGGAAAAACACCTACCCGGGCAGAGGCATCGTGCTGGGCGCAACACAGGATGGTACAAAACTTGCCCAGATCTATTGGATCATGGGGCGCAGTCAGAACAGCCGGAACCGTGTTTTTCAGGAGGAATCCGGATTTGTGCGCACAAGAGCTTTTGATGAAAGCAAGCTCACCGATCCGTCCCTCATAATCTATTATCCTGTGAAGCATCATCGGGATATCCATGTGGTATCCAACGGAGACCAGACCGATACGGTCATAGAGTTTCTGAAAGCCGGAAATACATGGAACGAAGCACTAATGACCAGAGAGTTTGAGCCCGATGCACCCAATTTCACACCCCGCATTACAGGCATCATGGACCTTAAGGCATCATGGGCGTATGCCCTCTCCATTCTCAAATCCCAGGACGGAAATGATCAGCATTGTCTGCGTCATTTCTATTACTTTGAGAAACCTATTCACGGTTATGGCCACTGTATTCATACCTATCAGGGTGATGGAAACCCGCTGCCGTCTTTCAGCGGGGAGCCCTATATCATGCCCATACCCGAGGATGCAAAAAAAGCATGCCAATATTATTGGTCCCTGCTGGATGAGGAGAACAGGATCTCGCTGCTGGCCAAATATATAGACAGAGGAAGCGGCGAGTTTGAAATCAGTATGATAAACAGGCATGGAGCCTGATGTACCAGATTCCAAAGAATACAAACAGGAGGAATAATCATCATGCGTGATCTGAAGATAAAATATGGTTGTAACCCGCATCAAAAACCCGCAAGCATATATATGAGAGAAGGGGACCTCCCCGTTACGGTTCTCAACGGGAATCCCAGCGTTATCAATTTCATGGATGCCTTAAATGGATGGCAGCTGGTTAAAGAACTGAAGATGGCTACCGGCCTTCCCGCAGCGGCTTCCTTCAAGCATGTCAGCCCGGCAGGAGCCGCGGTTGGACTGCCTCTCAGCGATACCCTGAAAAAGGCATATCATATAGATGCAGCCCAGCTCTCTCCGGTAGCATGCGCATATGCCAGAGCCAGGGGAGCCGACAGGGTCTCGTCCTTTGGCGATTTTGCTGCCATCAGCGACAAAGTGGATGTGGACACGGCAAGGCTGCTCTCCCATGAGGTGTCCGATGGTATCATTGCTCCTGACTATGACAATGAGGCACTTGAGATCCTTAAGGCAAAGAAGAAGGGTAGCTATGTCATCATGCGCATGGATCCCCGCTATGAGCCTGCTGAACTGGAGTCACGGGATATTTTTGGTATAACCATTGAACAGATGAGAAATAATGCAGTCATCTCCAAAGATACCTTCAGCAATATTGTGACCGAGAATAAAGCCATGACCGAGGCGGCTGCTAGAGATCTTTTGGTATCATACATTACGTTGAAATATACCCAGTCCAACTCCATCTGTTTTGCCTATGACGGACAGGTGATCGGTTGCGGCGCAGGTCAGCAATCCAGAATCCATTGCACCAGACTGGCTGCATCCAAAGCCGACATATGGTTTCTGCGCCAGCATCCCCAGGTCTTGGGTCTGCGCTTTAAGGAAGGGCTTAAGCGCCCCGCCATGGATAATGCCATCGACCTGTATTTAAGGGATGATATATCCGAGATGGAGTACAAGGAGTGGGAAAAGCTATTTGAGGTAGTTCCGGAAAGGCTGACACAAAAGGATAAGGAAGCATGGCTCAGCCAGTTTACCGATGTGTCCTATGGCTCTGATGCCTTCATTCCATTCCGGGACAATATCGACAGGGCGGCAAAGAGCGGTGCCATGTATGTGGCGCAGGCAGGGGGCTCTACCCGGGATGAAGATGTGATCCGCGCCTGCAACGAGTACGGCATGGTCATGTGCTTTACCGGATTGAGGCTGTTCCATCACTAATAGCCCGGACATTTACTTAAACCAGTGTAAATAATAGGGATTGATCGAATTGTCGCCATTTCTTGGAAACATCATATGGATGGTTATGCTGGCAGGCCTGGCTGTCTGGATCGGGACAGTCTTTCTGCCTGCCCATAAATACAGAACGGCTTTCCTGCTGACGGTTGTTTTTTGTATGGCATTAAGGTATGTCCTTGTATTTTACATGTACAAGGGCGGAACCGAGGCGGCAGGCACCGACGGCCTGATCTACCATGAGGTGGCAAAAAACGTTGCGGATCAGCTAAGGTCGGGGGTCCCCATATGGAAGGTTGAATATAAGTATACATGGTATACCGTCCTGATGGGGATGCAGTATGCAGCCTTTGGCGTAAACCGGTATGCAGCTTCTTTTATCAATGCCTTTATTTCGGTAATGTCAGGCTTTGTTCTGTTCGGCCTTGCCCATGGTCTTAAGTTCACCTGGAAAAAATCCGCCATCATCAGCCTGGCTTACATCTTCATGCCCAGTATGATGGTATGGACTACCGATACCAGAAAGGAATCGGTCACCTTCTTCATCATCCTTTTGGTCTGGTACCTGTTTCTGAAGGTATTGCAGGAGCGAAACCGCAGCATGCTAAAACCCATACTCTACATGGTATTGGTCTGTGTTTTGCTCTGGATCAGTACCCTGTTAAGAATCTACATGCTGTACACCCTGGGCGGCGGTATCCTGGTGGCTCTCTTCTTCAGCTACCTGAAAACAAAAAGAAGGGTTCTGCTGGTTCTTGGAGCCATGGTTCTGATCACCTGCATAGTGGTAACATATACCACCATATTGGTTCAGATCGATGGCTATCATGCCCTTCCGCTGGACAGGAGCAAGGGCGGCGACGAGAACATCAGCGATGAATTGGGATCCATACTCAGCATTATAATGAGCAAGGATGTACCCGAGGCTATCAATGGGTTTCTGACCCAGCCCCATCTGGAAAAGGTCAGCAGAATATCGGATATAAGCGGGAACAAAGTTGCCATAACCGCTGTTAAGATAGAACAGCTTCTATGGTATATCTGTCTGGTGATTTCCATATTCGGCATAATCAATGCCATATTGGAAAGAAACCCGTATATACTGGGGCTTCTGGCCTTCATTCTTACCTACAGCCTGATAAATGCCCTGATCTGTGAGGATGTGGGGGAGACCTATTACCGCTACAGGGCTGCCATTGTTGCGCCAACCCTTCTGATTGCCGATTACAGACCGCTTCTCCACTCGCTCCGATCCATTATAAAGGGCAGGGCAGGTGCCATCGGATAAAATGCGTTTAGGGGGTTGCCCGGTGAAGTCAAGCCGATTTATCAATGGTATCATCTTATTCATGATAACAGTGCTTATCTTTAGTCTCTCCGGAGTTCGGGTTTTCGCAGCCTCAGATGATGAGTATTTGGTTGCGGCATATGATGTGACGGTTAATATCAATAGTGATGGATCGGCATATATCATGGAGCACATCGATTTCACCTTTTTTGACGGATTCAACAATATCATGATCCCCATCTGGAAGAACGAGGGTGAGGAGATAGAGGTCAGCCATGTCTATATGCAGCGCAAGGATGAACTCATTGAGTGCAGGCGATTGCTGGCCGGGCAGTGGGATGCAGAAGTGTTTACTGGAACCTACAGTGTCATAGATGAACCGGACCATGTGAAGCTGAAGATTTACGGTTCTTTCTACAGATCCTCCGGATCGGTTTTTGTACATTACAAGGTGAAAAATGCTGTCAGACGCTACCAGGATGTTGCCGAATACCAGCGCATCCATATCCCTAAGCTGTGGGAAACGCGGGTTTCCAGCATCAATATCGCTATCCGGCTTCCGGAACCCGCTCGGGCCGAGGATGTAGAACTCTGGATGCACGGCGTTTTTGTAGGCATCAAGTCCTTCACAAACAGCCAGATAGTCCGCTACAACGTACCCGACACGGTTCCCGGCGAGTATGTGGAAACACGTGTCATCTTTCCTCAAAAGCAGGTTTCAGACTGTCCTATGACCGATGATTCACCGAACCGTGACCGGATAGTAGCTGAAGAACTGGAATACCAGGTCAGCGATAAGGCGGATTTACTTGAGGCGAGGGAGGCCGCTGCCAGAAAGGCCGGACAGAAGGCATCTTTTGAGCGTATGAGGCAGCGGGTCAGAAATCTGCTTGGCATCCTCTCCCTGCTATTGGTCCTGTCCTGTGTATACTATGCTCTGTTCATCCGCAGAAAGCTGAGGTATGATAAAAAGAGTGCCCTGCCTTCGGCATTCAGCGGGATAGACAGGCTTGATCCGGCAGAGGTCAGGATGCTTGTTACTGGTGGAAGAACCGGAGCAAGAGCCATGATGGGTAAACTTATGGAGCTGGTTTCAAGAGGCTTTCTCAGCCCCGGGATCAGAAAAAGCCTGAAAAACAGGATCCGGTTCACCTTTAAAGTGGCAGACCCGATGAATGGCGATGAACTCAATGATGCCGACAGATATTTTTTGGACCGTATTATAGAGCTTTCCTCATCCAATAACGAATTTGATCCCATACAGCTTCTCGGGTTTACTGATTCTGATGAGAAGGCTGCCAGGATGAAGGCTCTGTATGACGGGTGGCTCCTTAAAGCAAGAGAAGCTTACCATGAAAGAAATATCCTGGACAGCAGTATGGTCAGGTATCGGAATTTTGGCCTGGTATACAGTGTCCTGTTACTCTTCCTGGGCTTTCTTATACCTGTTGCCTTCTCAGTGGCCATAGGCTATGTGATCTTTCCTGCAGGTTTGCTGCTGTTGGCCTTCTCTTTGAGAATCAGAAAATTTACCGTGTATGGAGCCGATCAGCTCAGGATATGGAAAGCCGTTCGGCTTGTTATAAAGAAGGATTCTCTCACATTGGATGCGCTGCCTGAGTGGATGCGTTCCTGTCCTGTCCTCATGGGCTATGGCGTGGCTCTGGGCATTGAGAAGGATGCTACGCGTTGGATCATGGCTCAGAACCATGGAGCAGGCTGTCCTTTGTGTGGGCTGAGCCAATCGGAGGAACTGGAGGATTACGGGCTTAACAAGATTGTGAGAAACACTCTTAACATTATGGATGAGGCTATTTCATCCCTTCAGGATGTATAAGACATGGTTGCAGCCTTAAGTGGGAAAGGAATTTAAACATGGCAGAAATAGTGCTTAAGGATATACATAAGTATTACGGAATACAACATGTCCTACGTGGCATCTCCCTGGAAATCTACGAAGGAACCAAGGTGGGACTTATCGGGAGAAATGGTGCAGGAAAAACAACACTGTTCAAAATCCTTTCAGGGGAAGAACCCTATGACAAGGGTGAGATACAGATTGCAAAAGGACTGAGAACAGGTATTCTTGATCAGATACCCCAGTATCCTGAAGATACTACAGTATACCAGGTTATTGATTCAGCCTTTCAGGATTTGCGGGAGATCAAAGAAAGCATAGATGCCCTGCAGGCCGAGCTGGCCGAAGACCCAGAAGCATCTGTAATGGGAAGGTATGGAGCCCTTTTGTCGGAGTTTGAGGCCAGAGGGGGCTATGAGACAGAAACACGCATAAAAAAAGTATGCACAGGGTTGGATATTGATCAGGATATGCAGAATAAGCCCTTTTCCAAACTAAGCGGCGGGGAGAAAACCCGGGTCAATCTGGCACGGATCATTTTGATGGATCCACACATCTTGCTTCTGGATGAGCCAACGAACCATCTGGATATCAAGTCAGCGGAATGGCTGGAGGAATACCTCCAGTCCTTTAAGGGAACGGTTGTGGTGATCTCCCATGACCGATATTTCCTGGATCGCGTTGTAAAGGTGATTATTGAGATAGAGGATGGTGTTGCAACGACCTACGAGGGAAACTACAGCAGATATGCCCTTTTAAAGGAGCAGAAAAGGCTGGAACAGCTCAAGCATTACCAGCAGGAACAAAAGAAGATCCGCCAGCTCGAAGAAGCCGTCAGACGCATGCATGAATGGGCAAACCGTGCTGATTCGGCCAAGATGCACCGTCGTGCCTTCAGTATGGAAAAACGTATAGAAAGGCTTAAGAGGGACGGCACCTCCAGACCGAAGAAAGAACAGAGAATTACCAGGGGATTTAGAACTGAGGGCTTTTCTGGCTCGGAAGTGGTTTTTTTAAGCGGTTTGAAGTTTGGTTTTGGCTCCAATACAATCCTGAACGGAGTGGAACTTCTTGTAAGAAGAAATGATAGGCTTGCCCTGCTTGGGGATAACGGGAGCGGCAAAACTACCCTCCTCAGGATAATAAGGGGAGAGCTTGCTCCCGATGAAGGAATAGTAAAGATCGGCTCAAGCATAAAAGCAGGTTACCTTCCCCAGCATGTTGTGTTTGATAACCCGGAAATGTCTGTTTTAGAAACGGTGCGGCACGAACTCATCATTGATGAGGGAACAGCCAGGAACATTCTGGCGGGCTTCATGTTCAGGGGCGAGGACGTGCTCAAGACGGTGGGAAGCCTTTCCGGGGGAGAGTTAAGCCGGCTTAAGCTGTGCCTTCTCATGCAGCAGGATGTCAACCTCCTGATCCTTGACGAGCCCACAAATCATCTGGACATTCAGTCCAGGGAATGGATAGAAGAAGCGCTGGATGCTTTTGAAGGCACCATTTTGTTTGTGTCCCATGACCGCTACTTTATCCGCAAATTTGCATCCTCGGTATGTGAACTGGAAGACGGAAAGCTGCTTTGTTTTGATGGTGATTATGAAACCTTCAGGGAATACAGGAGGATAGTTGAGGAAGAGAAAAGAAGAACTGCTTCCGAGGAAAGCAGGACTGCCAGGCCCAAACGGGAGAGAGCCAGAAAGCCCAATCCCAAGGCTCTTGAAAAGAGGCTGGCTTCCATTGAAACCGATATCTCTGAAACAGAGGCACGGCTCATGGATATTGAGCAGGAAATGGAGCAACATGCCTCAGATTATGTTAAGCTGGAAGAATTGCTCTCCGAAAAGGATGATCTTTCCGCAAAGCTGGAAGTACTGTATCGGAAATGGATGGAAACCCATCAATTGATGGGGGATGGGTCTCCATAGCCAGAACCGGAATCATAGGGATCTTATCAGGAGGCTTCGGGCTGTTCAAACTGGCTGTTGTAAAGCGAAGCGTAGAAGCCGTCTCTTGCCATCAGCTCATCGTGGGTTCCCTGCTCCACTATATCCCCCTCATTCATGACGAGGATCAGATCCGCATTTCTTATGGTGGACAGCCGATGGGCAATTATAAAGCTGGTTCTGCCCTTCATCAGATTGTCCATGGCCTTTTGGATCAGGACCTCGGTACGGGTGTCCACCGAGCTTGTGGCCTCATCCAGAATCAGAATCCTGGGATCGGCCAGTAATGCTCTTGCAATGGTGAGGAGCTGCTTTTGACCCTGGGATATATTGGATGCCTCTTCGTTTAGCATCATATTGTAACCATCGGGCAGAGTATGGATGAAATGGTCTGCATGGGCCATCCGGGCAGCTTCCTTCACCTCCTGGTCAGATGCGTCAAGGTGACCGTATCGAATATTCTCCATAATAGTTCCATGGAAAAGCCATGTATCCTGAAGAACCATGCCGAATATCTTCCTCAGATCTCTGCGGGTGTATTCGCGGATATCATGGCCATCCACTGTTATACGTCCACCGTTGAGATCATAAAAACGCATCAGCAGCTTTACCATGGTTGTTTTGCCAGCGCCGGTAGGACCTACAATGGCAACTCTCTGGCCTGGCTCCACACTGGCGTTGAAGTCCCTGATGATGATTTTTTCGGGATCATAGCCAAAACGCACATGCTCAAAGGCTACTCTGCCTTCAATCCTGTCTGGCAACACAGGGCTTTCAGATTCGGGTGATTCTTCGGATTCGCCCAAAAACTCAAAGACACGTTCTGCGGCCGCTGCGGTTGATTGCAATAAATTAGCCACCTGAGCAATCTGGGACACGGGCTGTGTAAAGAGGCGGACATATTGGATGAATGAGAGGATATCTCCCACCTGGATGGCACCTGTTGCTGCAAGCCATCCTCCCAGCATACAGACCACCACGTAGCCCAGATTCCCTATAAAAGCCATGATGGGCATCATCATGCCGGATAGAAACTGCGACTTCCAGGCAGAGCTGTAGAGGGTTTTGTTGAGCTCATCGAAGGTTTTCACAGACTCTTCTTCCCTGTTGAAGGCCTTCATGATGGTGTGACCACTGAAGCTTTCTTCCACATGGCCGTTGACATGCCCCAGGTATTCCTGATGGGTTCTGAAATGCTTCTGAGATCTCTTAACCACAAAGGTTATAAAGAAGGTTGAAATCGGTATGATCAATAGGGCGGCAAGGGTCATGATCCAGCTAATGGTGAGCATCATCACGAATACACCGATCATCATGGTGACCTGGGATAAGATCTGTGAAAGGCTCTGATTGAGCGTGTGACTGACGGTATCCACATCGTTGGTCACTCTGGACAGGATCTCGCCATGGGTCTTGGTATCAAAGTATTTCAGAGGCAGCCGATTGATTTTTTCGGCGATTGATTTTCTCATCCTGTATGAGATCCTCTGGGAAACTCCGGCCATAATGAAACCCTGAAGGAATGAGAAAATGCTGCTTGCAAGGTATAAACCCAAAAGGAGTATGAGGGTGTTGCCGATGGTACCAAAATCAATACCGGCTCCGGGAACTCCGCTTATTTTTTTCACCAATCCCTCAAACAGGATAGTGGTGGCATTGCCCAATATCTTGGGGCCTATGATGGAAAAGGCGGCGCTTCCAAAGGATAGTATCAGCACTGTCAGGATGGCTGCCCGATAGGGTTTCAGGTACTTAAGAAGCATTTTTAGAGCGCCCTTGAAATCCTTGGGCTTTTCGCCCGGTCCCATATGTCCTCCACGTGGGCGGAAACCGCCTCGAAAACCGGGTTTTGGCGGCATTTTACCTGATTGATCATGCTTTTTCATGATATCAATTCCTCCTCTGTAAGCTGGGACAGGGCAATCTCCCTGTAGACCTGACAGTTTGCCATAAGTTCCTGGTGGGTTCCTTTGCCTGCGATTCGTCCATTATCAAGAACGATAATCTGATCGGCATCTTTGATAGTGCTGATGCGCTGTGCCACAATAAGAACCGTGCTGTCTGCGGACTCAGCCCTGAGGGCTTTTCTAAGAGCTGCATCGGTCTTAAAGTCAAGAGCAGAGAAGCTGTCGTCAAAAATAAAGATATCAGGTTTTTTAACTAGAGCACGAGCGATGGATAGCCTTTGCTTCTGGCCGCCGGAGACATTGGCTCCGCCCTGGGAGATGGGAGATTGAATGCCTTCAGGTTTTTCGGAGATGAATTGTGATGCCTGGGCAACCTGTGCCGCCTTTTCCAGCAGAGCATCCGGTGCGTTCTCATCGCCGTATCTGAGATTGCTCTCTATTGTACCAGAAAAAAGGATACCCTTTTGCGGCACATATCCGATTCTATCCCTTAGCTCACGCTGGGTGACATGACGTATATCGGTGCCATCTATCAGAATCTGCCCGGCTGAGACATCGTAAAACCGTGGGATTAGATTAACAAGTGTGCTCTTGCCGCTGCCCGTACTGCCAATTAAGGCGGTTGTCTGTCCGGGTTTGGCAGTGAAGCTGATATCTTGAAGCACACAATCCTCAGCTCCCGGATATCTGAAGGACACATTTCTAAACTCCACTGTGGCAGGTCCGCCGGATTCGAAATGGGTTGGTGATTCAGGATCATTTATGGCCGTTTTTGTGCTGAGAACCTCGGCTATGCGCTGAGCTGAAACCGAGGCGCGGGGGAGCATGATGGACACCATGGAGATCATGAGAAAGGCCATGATGATATGCATGGTATATTGGATGAATGCCATCATGCTTCCCACCTGCATGGCTCCCGCATCCACCTGATGGGCTCCCACCCAGACAATCAGAACCGAGATGCCGTTCATTATCAGCATCATGATGGGCATCATGAGAGCCATTATGCGGCTGACAAAGAGATGGGTTCGTGTCAGATGGGTGTTGGCCTCATCAAAACGTTGTTCTTCATGCTTTTGGGTATTGAAAGCACGGATGACAAGCATCCCTTCCAAGCTCTCACGGGTTACCAGATTGAGCCTGTCCACAAGCTTCTGAATGATTTTGAATCTGGGTACCGCAACAAAGAACAGTACCAGAACCAGGGTTAAGATGGCCATGACCGCAACCGCAATTATCCACCCCATATTGGTATTGGTGGAAAGTACGCGGATGACCCCTCCAATGCCCAGAATTGGGGCGTAAAATACCATCCTGAACAGCATAACCATCACCATTTGAATCTGCTGGACGTCATTGGTTGTGCGGGTGATCAGGGATGCCGTGGAAAACTGATCAAACTCTGTTCCCGAGAACTCAACCACCTTCGAGAACAGAGACCTTCGGACATCCCTACCCAGTCCTGCCGACATACGGGCAGCCAGAAGACCCACCAAAACAGTGGAGATCATGCTCAAAACAGCAACCAGAAGCATTATAAGCCCGGTCTTGAGGATATAGCCGGATTGCATCTTTCCTATGTCGGCACCCAGGGCTTTGTACTCGTTCTTGATATACTCGGCGGCTGATTGCCTGACCATTGTTTCCGGAATATCAACCATGCCTTCAAACCCGGCTGTTTCTATACCGTAAACCGCCATGATGGCTTTTCCCATAATACTGTTCAGACGTTCATCCTTTTGGTTGTTCCTGTTCTTCAGAGAATAGGCAGGTTCGCTGTTCAGAAGGGGAAATCTTTTAAGAAAGCGTCCATAGTCCTTAATCTGACTATTGGCAGGCGCATAAAAGCCTTCCACATATTCTCTCTCGGAATCGGTCATTAAAAGAACCAGTTTTTCATATTCGCTCTTTCTTATCACTTCCGGAACTGCATATTCAATACCGCCTTGCTGAATCCCATTGTTGACGATATCCGACATATAGTCCGGTAAGGAGAGATCTGCCATAGCCTGTCCGAACAGGAGAGCAATAATGGCAAGAACTATAATAAGATAGGGCTTCATATACTTCATCAGTTTAAGCATGCATATACCATTCCTTTGTGTGCACTTCAAAACAATTGCTTAAATTATCACCGGTTTGGGTACTGGTCATTTCAGATCCTCTATGCTTTCAAGCTCCGGTATTATGTCTTTATGGTAAAACCTATTGTACACTAGTTACTGATATAGTCTACCAGAAAATTCATCGAGTTGTCTTATAATCAGCAGAAATAGAATAGAAAAACAGGCCTCCTGTCCAACCCGACGGGGAGCTGGTACTAGAAGGCCAACAGGGAGGCTGTTAAAATTCAAGAATGGTGAGAAAAGTCAGGGCCCAGCGAGTCTATTGAATCAACGAAGCTATGGCTTCCTTGTCCGGAATCCAGTAGGATGTACCATCCATCATCACGCATTGGCCAGGTAGTGTGTAGAAATGAACATCCTCCGGTGACACGGTATTCAGGGCGTCCGAAAGCCATAGAATCTCACCCATGGTCAGATCGGTTTCAAAATGCTCCATGGCCAGGATTGCCAGCCGGGAAAGGCTTGCTGTATCAGCGGGCAGTCGTGGCTGTGCAGCAATGGCCTTTGCAAGTTCCTGCTGCATTGAGATACACCCGATATCACCATCGGTATTGAAGCTAATGCCTCCTGCTGCCTCCATCATTTTTTCCATGCCCTCATGGCTTGTCATGATATATCGGTTGACATCTATCCCCGTAAGTTCGGCTACCTCATTTTCCAATTGAATAATGCCTCCCTGTTGCCATGCGGCATTTATTTTTTTATTGAGCCTGTCTGACCCGGTCAGAGTGTCCCGGGGAATGCTCAGCAGATGAAGACTTTTTTTGGACATGTTAAAGCCCGCCAGCAAGATGGTGTCTGTATTGGCATGAGCAGCGTCAAATCCTGCAAAGAGAAAATAGTAAATCTCATCGGAAACAGCATCCGGGGAAGGAACCGCAGAAGAACCTGGATGCGAATCAATACCGATATCGGTTGTTTGCTCAGTATCGGGCAAAGGCTTCTCACTTGATGGCACGCCGGACACCAGTGGTTCGGCGCAGGGAGAATTTATTGAAGCTTCGTTGCCGGCAGCCGGAGAATTTGTTGTACGGCTTTGAGCAGGATTGTTTTTCAGGCTTTCAAGGGTGGGGTTGCCTGTTGGAGGTTTTATAGAGAGCACAAGATCATCCGATAAGGCGACCAGAGTTCCCAGCACTACAATAAGCAATACAAAAACTATCTTACCCAGAAGACTCCTTCTACCCTTTTTCATCATATACCTCCAACCAAAAAGTCTTTTACTGTCTATGGAGACCAAAGCATCCAAATTTCACTGTTAGCATGTTCATTATTGCCATGGTTCATGCACCTTTCAGGACTTTTTCGCAGTGCGTCAAAACATGTTCAGTACTTTCTGAATCAGACTTTATAACTGGTATGGTGTATTATAGAACAGGGACAGAATTGGTTGCCGGCCGGATTTTCCGGCGGACAGTCTGAAAAAAACGGCCGCTGTCCGGTCATTTTTCGCACACCACCCAATTTTACAGTGATTGTTTAGTTTCTTCAGGATTACAGGAGGAATATGTAATGAAAAAAACGCTCATGGTTCTTATGGTTGTAACCCTCATCTCAGCGGGGCTTTCCAATGCCTTGCCAGCTGCCGCATCAACCCTGCCTGAGCCTGAATATGTACAGAGTATGCAGCGATTGATGGATTTGGGAGTATTCTCATTAACTGAACCTGATAAGATGGATCTGGAACAGGCTGTGACCCGGGAGCAGTTGGCGACGGTTATCATTCTGTTGAATGGTCATGAGGACAAAACCTCACTGTACAGGAATGCCAGCCTTTTTTCCGATGTCGCCCCGTCAAGATGGTCTGCCGGATATGTGGGGGCTGCGGTTAAATTGGGCTATATGCGTGCAAAACCCGACGGATTGTTCCATCCTGAAGAGAAGGTAACCTTTGCGGAGGTATCGGAGATCTTTGCTGATCTTTTAAGATACAACGATTATAGTCTTGTGGGCAGTTATCCTGAAAAATATATCAATCTCATGGCCAAACTGGGAATTGTGGATGGTATGGAGTATTTGGCAAAAGCGGCCGTAACCAGAGGCCAGCTTGCTGTCATGATTGACAGGCTGCTTACAACGAAGGTTTTTGGTGATGCCCGGGATTATGTAGATACCGTCAGCATCTATAAGCGGATGATCATCCTTGAAAACAGCTTCATCAACAAGAACTCTGACGATAGAAGAATAGTAACAGATTTAGGTGTATACTATCTGGAACCTTCACTTGCCATACCCCAGGCAGGTAAGCAGTATATCGCACGAATCAAGGATGGCCAGATCACCAGGCTTGCTATTGCAGGCCTCAACTACAGGGAGATCTCGGTACAGTATGCCGTATCCGGAAAGATTCTGACCAATGACGGAATAACCGAATACCTGCCATCAAATGTAACCTGGTATTATCATGCCGCTCCATCCAGCTTTGATATAGTCAATAAAAGCATGAAAACCAACTCCTCACTTATTATTGGAACCAAAAATGACGGAACCGGTTATGGTGTACTCTTCGATCCTGTGTATTCGGATCCTAAGGTGATAGACCCGGGCATGACTTCAAGCATGCTTGAAAAACTGTATGGTGGAAAGACCATTGACAGGGAAGGGAAATATATTTCCCCCGCACAGATCGAGAGTGAGGATGTGGTCTATGAGGTCACCGATATATGGAACAACAACCCCTATGTGGTCATCTATGCCAACAGTGTATCGGGAGAAGTTACGGCTATATTGCCCAATAAGGTTTCGCCCCAGTCCATCGAAATAGATGGTGTAAGCCACCCCTTGTCCGATGACTTCCCCATGGAGAAGATCATAGGCCAGGGAGGCCTGCAGGTTGATCAGAATGCTAAGGTGCTCCTGGACAGCAATGGTCAGGTGGTTGACATAATCCTGCACGGTGATTCCGAGAACAGGGACTTCGTGCTGGTTCTCAATGCCTATGACAGAGAATCGACTGAGATAGAGGATTACGGTAAGAACCTTCATTATGTCTCCCTTCTCCATGCCGACGGATCAAAGAAGACCTATCTTACCGAAACTAACGAGATCAACCTGAAGGGTAAAATTGCGCGTTATGAGATTATAAAGACAGGTAAGAAACATGATGATTACGATACTGTAAAACTCATCGATCTGAAGTATGACAAAGCCAGCGCCTCCCGCATTGACAAGGAGAACCGTATGCTGGACAACTCAACGGTTACCAATGATGTAGTCATCTTCAATATGATAGATAATATTTATGGCACCGACAGCATTGCTTCGGTTCTCAAGTGGTCCGATCTTCCCAATGGCTACCTTCAGTCCGGTAAGGTGCTGTATTTGCGAAAGACCGGAGATTTCCAGGATGTTGATGTTATCTATTTCAACAATATACTGGATCAGGGAGTGGCTTATGGTCTGGTGACCAGCGTAACTTCAACCTTCAGCCCGATGACCGGTACCACCCATAGCGCCACCATCAAGATTAATGGCAACGACTACATATATACATATAAAGAAGAGGGCCATTATGTGGGGCAGGTTTTGAGGGTCAAGTTCAATGGTGCCTCCATTACAGGTGTCGATCATGCCGTAACTCCTGCGGTTACGGGGAGCATGGTGGATGCCGTGGATTCTTCAAGGATCAGGATGAGGGGAGTTACTTATAGCTACAAGAGTGATATCTCCATTTTGAAATATGACGGCGAGAAATGGACAAAAACCGGTACATCCGAAATTATTAAGGGAGACAACCGCCGGCAAATCTCCATTTATCTGGACAAACCCATCAATTATGGCGGCAAGGTTGTTCTGATCACCATTAGGTAGAACACCAGAAAAACCTGGTATAGCGGAAAAACATAAGGACTGCGGTTTCCTCTTTCATTCCGATGAAAGAGAAAGCCGCTTTTTTAATCGATCAGATTCATACTTTATTTTTACTTTTTGAGCATATGAATAAGAGGGGAGGGAATATGGGATGAGAGGGTATCAGATCCAAAGGTTCAGGGGTAATGCCTGTGAAATCGGTTTATACATAGGTAAGCAGGTGAAAGGCCGGTTCAAATCCATCATAGATCATTTTCTTAAAGCCATGGAAAGGGCATATGGTCTGGACTTCAATAGGTTGGGAAAAGAGGCCTTGCCATGGTTGTCCAAATTGCCGGAGGAATACCAGTTGGAGGTGGAAAGCCTGGCATACGGATCAGCGGTGAAGCTTGAAAAGATTGCCCAGTGGTTATATTGTGACCGGTTAATTTTCAGCGGCTGCTCAAGCTTTATTGTATTTGTGGATGGTGTGGCCTGGGTTGGAAGAAACTTCGATCATACTGGGTCCTGCCTGTGGCGCAATATAAACATCATTGAGAAAGAAGGCCGCATCCCAGCGGTGATTTTTGGGCAGGAGGGTGCTTTATTCTCACACACGGGTTTTAATTATCGGAAACTTTGGCTTCACTACAATCATCTTCCTGCCTGGGATATGCCGGATTCCGATGAGAAAACCATACCGCCTTTTGTTTTTATTCGAATGGCTCTTGAGAATTGCAGCAACATAAGCGAGGTTGAAAAACTTTTGCAGACAACCGTCCGGGATGGCGGAATGAATCTGTTTGTGGTTGATGGTAAGAATAATACCCATGCGGTTTACGAATGCACCTGCAAAGGCTATATCAAAAGACAGAGCAGCAAGCCCTATATTGCAGGTTCCAATCATTATACCGCCACCACAATGCCTAAGGGATTCAAGAACGGCGACAAATCTTCTGTCAGCCGCATGAAACGCATGGAGGATCTTCTGGCAACCATGAGAATGGAAGACCCATATCGAGATTTTACCCGGATTCTTTCCCATCCGGAAGTGGAACAAAACCTTGGGGTATCAGGAACTGTATACTCAAACCTGGCCTGTCCGTCAAAAAGCTTATACTATTATGCCTGTAACGGGTTTCCGGCTGCCAGCAAATCAGCATTTGAGGAAGTGATCTTCCCCTGATCCTTGTTGGCATTGCTGCAAAAAGGTACAGAGCTATTTCTGGATAACCTGATAGCCCCTCTCCCTGAGCAGTTTGACAATGCCGGTTTCTCCCACCATATGACCTGAGCCGACCACATAAAAGGTGGTTTTCCCTGTTTTCAGATATTCTTCGGCTTTGTCCGCCATATGTAGATTGCGGTCATCAAACATCTGCTTCTCATATTCCTGATACAATTCTTTTTGCTCAGGTGTCAATGAGGTGTCTTCCTGAAAGATTAGTTCCTCAAAGCTCTCGATATCTCCGGCTATCCAAAAATTGAACATGTCATCCAGATCGCTCTTGTAGGTATCTATTCCTTCCAGAGCACTTTCTAAGTCCATAATCTGGATCTCATCAGAAAATCCCCCAATCATATCATATTGAAATTCAACAGATTCAATTTCAATGATTTCCATGTCCCTCTCCCTGGCCAGGTTTATAAAATGAACATCAATACCTTTTTCAGCGGAGTAGCCCCATTCTTCCAGATAGAGGTTTATGATGTTCTGTGCCAGGATTATGGGCTTATAGAGGGAGAAATATCTGATGGAAAGGCCTTTCTCCTGAAGGAGGGCATCGGTCTTTTCGTAAAGATCTTCAGGGATGTGATCCTGTACGGTTGTGCCATCGGTATACATGACCTTCTCCATGATCTGCAAAAAGTCCGGCCTTTGGGCGACCGTTGTGGTATCGCATTCAACAGCCAGGACATCCGAACTCTCAAAGGCATTGGTGATGATGGGATTCAGAGGATACATATCATCCTTACCTACATGGATGGAACCTAATAGATACAGCTTTCCATCACCTTCCTTCGCCTCCACTTCCCACATGAAGACCGAGCCTTTATCAGGTTCCTTAACAGGCTCCTGCTGATAAACTTTAACAGTGCATCCGCTAAAAATGAGGGAGAGAACGGTAAGAGCAATCAAAAAAAGCAATGATCTTCTATTCATAAAAACCTCCGAAGTTGTGCTATCCGAAAATATATACAGTATATTTATACTGAGGTCTGTTTTTATTATAGCAGGATGGCGGAGAAACGGCTATGAGAGATGAAAATTAGCATGAATTAACGGCTTGATGTTGACACGTTTTTTTTATGAGGATATAATCAGACTAACAAGGTAATATTTGCATATGGTCAGTATTTATGAGGAGGTTTTTCGAATGTTCTGTACCAATTGTGGGAAAGAAGTTGCCGATGGAGCTATGTTTTGTACATCCTGCGGCGCGAAGATTGATCAAGAGCCTGCTGCTCAGCCAGCAACCGAACAGCCGGCGAATGCAGGTGTTCCAGAATCGGTGACCGCATCCATCCCGGATACCCCGCAAACTGCTTCTGGCACTGCTCCCGTATCGGCATCGGATACCCCTAAGAAGTCCAATACAGGAATAGTAATAATTGCAGCAGCTGCTGTTCTTATTGTTGCTCTGGCTTTGCTCCTGTTTAGCGGAGGGGGCGGCGGATATAAAGATTATAAGGAACTGGCTCAGGCCTATTATGAAGCTATCTATAATCAAGATGTCAATGCCATGATCAAACTGTTCGACAAGGATGCACAGAAAGAGCTTAAAGAGGACAAGGATTATATAGAAGAAGAAATGGAAGAAATGAAGGAAGACATGAACGATTGGTACGGCAGGGGATGGCAAAGAAAAGTGAAATCGGGTACCAGGGAACGTGAAGATAGAGGTACATACCGTCTTCGTATAACAATTGACGGCAAATCCCACGGATACCTGTACATCAAGAGGG
>FZPS01000191.1_pt59 | contig 60903 bp, 30 predicted proteins | sample 1817821 | NCBI WGS metagenome assembly FZPS01 (sample SAMEA104158645, study PRJEB21678) | metagenome | place: Germany | collected 2015-04-21 | reverse complement strand
GCCTATAGCGGTTTATCTTATCCACTTCTTTTTCATAAGCCTGCATGCGCATATCGATATTTTCTTCCAAGCTGCTGCCAAGGATGAGCGGCACATTGTTTCTGCTCATGGCTTCTCTGAGTGAATTCAGCCCAAAGTCCGAAAGCCCCACACCGCGGTCTTCACTTCCGCCAATTGAGGCATAGGAAGCGCCGAAGTCCAGCAAGCCTTTATCTTTCAAAATAGCTTCCATATCCAGCCAAGTGAGTTCCTCTCGGTTTGCGCCATAAGACGCCGAGGATAGCGAGACAATGATGGTTGGGTCTAATTTCAAAATAGTGATTGCGGCATACAAAGCGAGGTTCACCGAAGGGTTACTTCCGGTGATGCCAACTGCAATCTTTTCACCGGGTTTAACGCGACTGAGCTCTTCCACAAAGATGGCGGCGATATTTGGATTGATCGCAGCGCGCTTTTCGGAGAGCAAGCCTCTATCCGTGGTAATGGAAGAGAGCCTGTGGCCGATCATTCCTGAGCCTGTGGGGTCATTGATGGGATCGATATCGATATCACGATTGATTATTTCTTGCTTGAGCACATCCAGGTAATCCTGCATAAGCTCCACTGCTGCAAGCTTTTGATCGTAGTGATTTGCTTGAATCTCCACCTTGTTTGACGCGGCGATGATATACAGCACCACCGAGAGCACGAGCAAGGCTATGAGCGACCAAGTTGATTTAAGATTTGGGCGATACATATTATACCTCCCCGCGGAATACTACCATGAGCGCGAGGCGCACCAGAACGGCGGCTATCCCCATGGTAGAGAATGTTTTCCAAAAGCCTTGGCGCTCAAACCAGTTTGCGATGAGCCCCGGAATGATGTATCCGATGGACTGCATCTGGAGCTGATGGATTGTGATATCATGAAAAACCAAGAGGCGGGATGCCCAGCCCAAGATGAATCCAACTAAGATACTTAGCACCATTCTGCGCCTTCCAAAAAGTAAGGTGAATTGACTAACCAGGCGGATAATTCCCCAAGTTAGCAAGCTGATTATGAGCGTCCCCAAAATCTGCATTGGTCTATCAAGATACAGAGCGATGTATCCCGGAACGACGATTCCGCCGGCACTCGCTCCCAAAAATTCCGAAAAGATCAGACTAATTATTACGCCGATTCCAACTGCGGCTTGCACTACTGCTTCAACCACGACCAGCTCCTTTATTTAATTTTTCTTGTTTATGTTTGAAGTGAGCAACGAGCTGCGCACCATAATTTATTTCTCCGGCAATGTTGCCGATACCCAAAACGTGAGCTTCGGTCTTCGCCAATTCCCAAACCTTGTTATAGACATCTTCCGGCAGAGGCATGCCCATCGCAATCACTCTATCTTTCGAGATGCCTTTGATATGTGCATAGTCTTCAACCTTATCCACTATCTCTCCGGTGAGCAAGAGATAATCATAATTCACCTTCTCCAGGGCATCAATAAGCTGTTGCGAGCGGAAGAGACGGTCTGCACGAGAGTTCAGGATCACAAAAGTCTCTGCATCTACAAGGTTTTTTGTAATTAGATTGTAAATGTAAACGGTTGATTCCGGGTCGTTTGCTGCAAAAACATTATAGAAATGGATGTCCTTGTCTCTATCCGGGATGATATATTTCTTCAGCGCTCCCGGATCCGGGGTTGCCTCTTGCATTCCCTTCAACGCGATCTCGCGAGATACACCCGCTTCTGCACACACCGCTAAAGCCAATTGAACATTATCTTTGTGTTCGATATGGCTAAATTTACTCATTTCCTCATCGGTGATATCCGTGGGAACAATCTTGTGTATTTTACAATTACGCTGATCGGCAATCTTTTTCAGGATGCCGAATTGTTGATTTTCAGCCGTGAAACACACGCCGTTTTTAGGGATTGTGTTTGAAAGGCTCATCGTCACGCTCTGCACCGTGCTACCCATCTGGTCGAGATGGTCAGGGCGACAGTTCGTGATCACTGAGATCGTGCTTTTCACGAACTTACGCTCGGTAATCCATTGGAAAACCGGATTTACTGCCATACATTCGATTACGATTGCGTCGGGATTTTGAGTGGCGGCATAGCGGAAGATATACTTCTGCTCGATAATGTTTGCGCCTTGCAAGCGAATAATAGCGGCTTCTCTGCCATCAGAGAGCACAACTCTGGGTTGTGTGCCCGTTATTTTTGCGACTGTCTTCACATTGCCGGCTCTGAGTCCGGCGGCGATAAGACGAGTAACGCTGGATTTTCCCCGGGTGCCGTTAACATGGATGCGGATGGGGATAGCCGCAACTTTTCGGCTGTGTCTGCGATATTCCAATATCCAATTTCCGATTAGGACAAGGGTCGCAATGATCAGTATTATCATCTATATCCTCTATGTTAAAATTCTGTGGCAGCTAATTACAAGACTGCTTAAAACAAAAAGTCCTGCATAGTCTTTACATGGTGCAATATCCATTCCGATTCCATGAGTATTTTCTTGCTATGTGCATACCTGAAGCCGAAACACGATCTGACACCGTTTGGATTTTATCTTAAAGGGACAATTTACGACTTTTAAAATAAAATCACGAATTGACTATTTATTTGAACTCTCAAATCTGTCAACTATGTTTATAGCCTTTTTCAGCTTTTGGGTGGAATAATGCTTTTTTCTTGGTTTTTTGAGAGGATTCTCAGCTTGGAAGGCTCTAATCATTTTGCTCTTTTTGTAGGTTTATTTTGCACTTTTCTTACAAATCCTCATGAACAATGACAGCAATCCTCTCTAAACCCATGGCTTCCCTATATATTACAGCTCACCCTCCGCCTATGATACGCTCACGCCTATGACCACATCATGACCACATCATCACCAGAACCCAATAAGGAAGGCATAGAAAAAGCACGAAATTCGCACAAAAAAAGCGGGTCAAATTGCTTCGACCCGCTGAGGAGTATTTGTTTGTCTGTTATATTTTGAGCTGAAGTGCATTGAGCAATGCATTGAAGTTTTCCGGCGTTTCCTGAATGTCGCTGGAAGAAATGAAGTCAATGCGTTGCTGGAATCTGTTCTTCAGAAGCTCGTGATATTCTTTGATGTTACCGCGTTTGTCGGGATCATATCTGTCATAAAATCCGGGCAGGATCTTTTCGATCGATTCACGCGTGGGGATCATCGCGCCGGGCAGTGCTTCCCAGGCTTCCCATTCTATTGCATCGGTGAGGATGGCAGTTTGCAGGGTGAGCGAGGTCTGTAGCGGAATCTTTTCCAGATCGTCGTTAGAATTTTTCCAATAGCCGTGTGAGTTGAAGCAATAGAAATTCGCTCCGTTATCGGCAACGGCGAGGAATGCATTCACGTCGCGATGGAGTTCATAAACGCGGAAGGGATTGGCAAAAGGCTCAAAAACAAGCCTGTTGAGTTCTTCTTCAGTCACGTTTTCGGCTCTGTTGCGCTGAGTCATGAGCGCTGCGCCCATTGCGATTGCCAGATATTTGTTATCGAGCTTGAGAACGGGAGGCAAAACGCTGTCTTTCATAAGCCAGATAAGGGCTTGAGGGAAAGAGCAACGGTTTACATAATTACCCAAAAGTCCACGGTCTAAGAGCGCACGACCGTTTGGGTTGCGCAGGTCTTGACCCGCAGGGATGCGCTTGCCATCGATATCAAGAACGCTGTGGTTCATGAGTGCAAGGGCATAATCCCAGTCAGGATGGCCGATTGGGCGGGAGTCCGTCTTGTCAAAAAGTGTGGGTTCCCAGGCACGACAAAGCTTGTTTTCCAGGTCGATCTGGAAGGCGTCGTCGTGCAAAACAACTTTGGAGAAGCCTTCGGGAAGGGTTCCGCCGTTGTCATGGGCGTTAGTATGACTGGATTTTCCTGTTCCGGAAAGTCCGTAGAAAGCGATAGAGCGCTTGCCTAAGTCATGATATTTGCTGTCGTTGCAGGTGCCGAAATCAATCTCTTTGATTCCGCCGTGGCAAGCAGCCATTCCAATTCTGATTCCGCTCGTCCAGCCCATGGTGAGCGTGCCTTTCTTTCTTTCGCCAAAATAGCGCATGCCGAGGTTGACCATCACATTGTGTTTTTCTTCCACGAGTGCCAATTGAGGAGCGCCAACGTTGTTGTAATAAGGGTCGTCGCAAGTCCATTCGTTGAATGCAATTAGGATGATATCCTGAATGGGCAGTATGGGACTTGATTCATATTCTTCCTTCACTGAATCGTAAGGCTGGAAGTTCAAAAGCCAGTGGAATACGTTCGCAGCGTCGCTTTCGGTGGTGACGAAAGTAGCTTTGATCATGAGATCTTTATCCATGCCCAAAACGGCTTCGGCTTTGATGAGCGGATATTGCTGCATCTGCCAGACAGCTTCGCGGAGGTCGCCTTCAAGTTTGTTCTTGCGGCTGGTGTCTTCGCGATTGTAAAAACGTCTTGCCTTTGCGGTTCTGCCTATGATATTTCCATGGTTATCCACGATTACTTTGGCATCTTTCGGGAGGTTGTGGAGTTCCACAAACTCTTTGCACATGGGGATATCGGTGATGGTTACACCGTTTTGCTTCTTTGCCATTTCATATGCTTCGCGGATGTCGATCTTGCGCACGGCATGGTTGTTCATCAATGTCTCGGCAATTGCGCGAATCGGAGACATGTCTTTTAGATTCTTGTAATACTCGTAAGTACTTTTACTTGCCATTTTTCCTCCATTGTTGGCGGCATTAATATGCTATGTTATTTGTATTCATCATTAAATTTACTCTGTTTTTGTCAAGTATAGATTCTTTAATCTTATATGATTCCAATTTCTTTGCCTATTTTGCGGAACTTGTCCAGCGCCATATCCAGTTGTTCGCGAGTGTGGGTGGACATAAAGGAACAGCGGATCAGACAGCTGTTTGGCGGTACTGCGGGCGGGATTACGGGATTGATGAAAACTCCCTCATCGCTGAGACGACTCCACATCCTGAATGCGGTCATCATATCGCCTACGTGCAGAGGAATTACGGGTGTACAGCTCGTGCCTGTGTCGTAGCCCATGGCTTTGAATTCTTTCATCATATAGTCTGTGTTTTCCCAGAGTTGCGTCATGCGCTCGGGCTCTTCTTCCATGATCTCTAAAGCGGCGATCACGCTTGCGGTGGATGCCGGTGGCAAGGATGCACTGAAGATCAGCGCGCGGGATTTGTGTTTCAGATAGTGGATCAAAGGCTCGTCCGCTGCGATAAAGCCGCCTACGGATGCCAAGGTCTTGCTGAATGTTCCCATGATGAAGTCCGTCTTTTCGGTGAGTCCGAAGTGTTCTGCGGCTCCGGCGCCTCTCTTGCCCAAAACCCCTAAGGAGTGGGCTTCATCTACCATTAGGTTCGCGCCGTAGCGCTCTGCCAGCTCAGATATCTCGGGCAGATTGGCGATGTCTCCTTCCATGGAGAATATGCCGTCCACCACGATGAGAGCCGGCTTGCCATCTGCTCTTATTAAACACTTTTCGAGAGACTTCATGTCGTTGTGATTGTAGCGAAGCATCGTTCCATCCGAGAGCAAGCAGCCGTCAATGATGGAAGCGTGGTCATACTTGTCTATCACGATGTATTCGCCTCTGCCCACAATCGCCGAGATGCAACCGAGATTTGCTTGATATCCGGTGGGATATGCCAGGCAAGCCTCTTTGCCAACGAGATCGGCGAGCTTTTCTTCCAGCTCGATGTGTATGTCTAAGGTTCCGTTTAAGAACCTGCTGCCGGCGCATCCGCTGCCGTATTTCTTGAGCGCTGCTACTCCTGCCTCAATCACCTTGGGATGGTTTGTGAGTCCGAGATAGCTGTTTGAGCCCATCATCAACATCTTCTTGCCGTTGCAGATCACTTCAGTATCTTGCTCGGAAGTTATCTCTCTGAAATAAGGATAATAACCCATAGCAATTGCCTTGCGCGCCTCCGTATAATCGAAGCACTTTTTCAATATGCTCATCGCTTTTCCTCTTACTTTTTTATATTATTCTATAGTCTTTTAAATTTGTGTAAAGAACCCTGATTAGGGTGTAGCTCATATATACCAGCGGCACGGAGATCAGCATCCAAATGATGCCGCCATACCAGCCGCCTGCTAAAACCGTGAGCAATACCACTAATGGGTGCATGTCGATCGTTGTGCCTACCACCACGGGATAGACGATGTTGTTATCTACCAGCTGAACAGCCCACATGGCGAGCGCGGCATAGATCATCACTATGAGGCTACCGCCTTCAAAAAATACTGTGCCAACCGCTAATGCTCCGGCAAAAAAGGGACCGAAATAAGGGATGATGTTGGCGAGTCCTGCCGAGATCCCGATGAGAATGGGATTGCTTATGCCCACGATGGTCAGCGCGACCGTGGTCATGATGGATACGGCAATTACTTCCAAGAACATCGCTCTCATATAGCGACCGACGGTCTTGTCTATATTGTTCAGCAAGATGATTGCCGGCTCGAAGAACCTGTTTGTGCTCAGTCTCATCAAGCCTTTGCGAAGTCTGTATTTGTCTTTTAGCAAAAAGAAGCTGATCAGCGGGGTCATGCCTATATACGTGACGGCGCCGATGATCGTAGAGTAATTGTCCATCAAGAACTTAGGCAGGCGAGCCATGTAGTCGCGGATGGAGTCTAAGAAGGCTACCATCTGCTCTGCAAGCCTGAAGCCCGGCACTTGTGCGTCAAGATTCTCGGCATATTGATAGATGTTTTCTATGATTGGGATGCGTAAGAACAGCTGGGCGTTGAGGTTGCCGTCTTGCTTGAGTATATCAATGAAGCTATTTGCTTGCTTCATGAATGCGGGGATGGTGCGCACGCTGAAGAACGTGATTGCTCCCGCTAACAAAAGATAGATGGTGAGCACGCCCCAGAGCCTCGGGACATGCTTGTGCTCCAACCAACAAACGGCGGGGTCTAAGATATAGCTAAAGATGACGGCTATGATCAGGTGTCCCAATACTTGGCGATAGAAAAACAGTGCCGCCAAGATCATGAGGGTCACGAGAGTGCGAAAAGCTATCTTAGCCCAGTTCATTATTTTAGTCCTTGTATTTGGAGAAGATTAGCTGACCAAACTCGCGGCATATTCCGTCGAGTATCATCACTCCCGCAGCGGGTCTTGCTTCAAGATATTCTCTTAAGTCGTTGTGGGAGAGGGTGTGCACAGTTACGGCTGTCTTTGCAGTGGCTGTGCCGTTTCGCTGTTGATTGAAATATAGATCTCTTAGCCCTAAGTGCATGCCTTTGGTGACTATGGACTTCTTATCAGGAGTGGCAAGGCGCGTGATCTCTATCTCACCTTCAAATACGAAGTAGATAACTTCCAGGGGATAGCCGTCTTCATAGAGGGTTTCGCCACTGCGATATTTGCGCTGGTGCATCCTCTGCCAAAGCAGGAAGAGATCGTAGTTCTTAAGCTCTGCAAAGAGCGGGTAGCTACGCAATTCATGGTATGTCTTGGGCTTGCTGAAAAAGAGTTTGATGCGTTCTTTGATGTGCTTCATTGTTTATTTCCCCGGGCGAACAAAGGGCACGAAGGTGCAAGGCGTTCCTCTGTTTACTATCAGTTCGCCGTCTTTTCTGGTGATCTTATAGAGATATTGCATGAGTCTTCCGCCTACGGGCACCACCATTATCCCGCCTTCTGCAAGCTGTTCTGTGAGCCTCTGTGGGATCTCATCAGCGGCGGCAGAGACTATGATTTTGTCGAATTCTTTGTGTGGGGGATATGCCTTTTCCCAGCCTTGCCAGCCGTCGCCTATGCGATAGTAGATGTTCTTGAATCCGGCGCTGTGCAGGGTCTTTTGAGCTTTCAGAGAGAGCTTTTCGAGTAGTTCGATAGTGCAAACTTCCTTGGCGATGTGAGCCAAGAGCGCTGTCTGATAGCCGCTTCCTGTGCCTATCTCCAAGACTTTATCTTCCGAGCTGAGGCTCAGTTCTTGCATCATGAGCGCTATCATTCCCGGTTGAGAGATGGTCTGATTATCCGAAAGCGGCAGCGGCTGATTTAAGTAAGAATACTCTTGATATTCAGCCGGAACGTAGTCTTCCCTCGGGATCTCGGCAAATGCCATGAGAACGCTCTCGTCGTGAATATCACGCATCTTTAGCGTTTGAACAAGCTTCTTTCTCTGATCCTCAAAGCGCATGGTGTTCTCCGCTCAAAACTCGAGCATACCTTGGTTTTCTAACCAACTTAGGGTGCGGGGGAAGGACTTGGGCTTGGTGAGTTCAAAACCTAAGGGAGTGACTGAGATGTAGCCTTTGTCTATGGCTTCGGAATCCGTGCCCGGCTCGAGATCCCAGTGAGGATTGCTGCCGGTAACGCGATAGTCAAAGCCGTCTTCGTGCTCTTCTGTGATGGTGATAAAGTTATAATAACGACGGTGTCCTGTATTGGTGAGCCTCATGCCTTTGACTTCTTCAAAGGGGAGATTGGGGAAGTTTATGTTCAAGACTTCGCGGGATGCGAGTATATCGGCGATGTTTTTCTCTATCATCTTGATTGTCCATGCGGCAGCGGAGTCAAAGAGTTGATCCTCATAAGCACTGATAGAGAGGGCGATAGCGCGCTGACCGAGCATTGCGGCTTCGATTGCAGCGGCTATGGTGCCGGAATAGAGCACGTCTTCACCCATGTTTTGTCCGGCATTGATGCCTGAGACCACGAGGTCAACCGGCTCTTTGACTATCTTTTGCAGAGCTATCACCATGCAATCAACGGGCGTTCCGCCTATTGACCACTCGTTTTCGGCAACTTGGCGCGCACTGATATCTCGTCTAAGTGTGATGGAGTGTGAGCTTGCGCTCCTTTCGTTATCCGGCGCAACTACAATTATCTCATGCCCTGCCTCTTTTAAATGTTTGTACATGGTACGAAGTCCGGGAGCGTTAATCCCGTCGTCATTGACCAAGAGAATTCTCAATTTATATCTCCTTAAAATATTATATGCGGGTATTTATACAAGATAAGAAGTGCAAGCAAGATGAGGGATACGATCAGGATGATCAGCCAGTTATCCAAGAAGAAGTTGCTTTTGAGCTGTCTTCTTCGGCTCTTTCTTCTGCGGGGAAGCTTGAATCCCCAGAGCGTCTTATCGGTTCTTTCTTCGGCTAATTTTCTTAAGGAATATTGAGCTTCGGTGAGCCACTTTATCTTACCTTTTTCATTTAGGTAAGGCTTGTAGCCCATGCTGAGATAGCCCTCAATTTTGGACTGAGAGACACCCTCAACATCACCGATTTTCAATTCCTTAACAATTTTAGTCTTACGTGAACTCATATCTTGTTTCCTTGTTTGTTATTAATTTTGCGCTGCGTCAATCTGTCAAGAGCAATCTTTTGACTTGAGCTAAAGCTCGTTGCGCTCAATACATGCCGAGGATATGAAATCAAAAAAGCCTCCCTCAATGGGGAGGCTTATCGTGGTGCAGAAGGCGGGACTTGAACCCGCACACCCGGTAGTGGGCACAAGATCCTTAGTCTTGCGTGTCTGCCAGTTCCACCACTTCTGCGAATGTGTTAAAGCTTAAAGTTCGATCTCGATGGGACCGGACGGCTTTGCAGGCGTCGGCGCCGGAGTATCCGGAACGTGAGTCTCATCGATCTTATCTTGCATCTTCTGGGTTTTGCTCGTATCCAATCCACCCAAATCTCTTACCAAGAAAGCGAGCAGCATGCAGGAGACTGCAAAGGCAACTGCCAAGATCTGCGTCCATTTCTTGAGCATCTTAGAAGCACCTGTGCCTCCGAAGACGTTCATGGCTGCGCCGCCAAGATTTGAGTCCAATCCGCCCTGTGAAGTTTGGGCAAGGATGACGAGAACCAAGGCTATACATACAATAACATGTATGATTAAAGCAAGTGTGTAAAGCATCAATTTATCCTTAAATCAAGTTTAATATTCATTATTTAAGCAATACAAATCAGGTGGGCTTTTTTGTCAACATATTTCTTTGAAAGCTAACCAAAATCATTGCGGCAAGAAGCAGGAAAGCACCGCCAAGAGCTTGCAGACTAACCTTTTCGGAAAGTAATAATGCGCCGCCTATCATGGCGAAAACTCCTTCCAAACACATGATCACCGCCGCTGCAGAAGGCGCCGCTTTTTGCTGAGCCTTGATCTGAAGCGTGTAAGCTATTCCCGCACTGAAGATTCCGCCATAGAGGACGGGGATGAGGGCTTGCCTACTTGCAATGAGAAAGTCGCTAAAAGCCACTCCGCCGAGGATCAGCCTTTGCAGGATTGCCGCGACGACTGAAAGAGATGACGCCACGGTGAACTGGCTAAAGGCAAGAACTCCGGCAGGATAGATCTTACTATATTTATCTACGAGCTGCATGTGCAGAGCGAAGAATATCGCGGAGATGAAGACCAAGAGATTGCCGAAAGAAGTCTGAAGCGCCGCACCGCTATTGATGAGATATAAGCCACCCAGGGAGAGCGCGATGGCGACGGCTGTTTTTAGCTCAAGTTTTTGCCCGCGCCAAAGTCCGAAGATGGGCACGAAAAGCACGTATAGTCCAGTGATGAAGCCTGCCGCGCCGGCGGTGGTGTATATGATGCCCACCTGTTGAAAGGCAGCGGCGAAGAAGAGCACCACTCCCAATTGCCAGACTATTTTCTTCTGACCTTTGAAACTGCGAAAGAGCGCGAGGCGAACGACCACCGCACCGAGAGCAAAGCGCATGGCATTAAAACTAAAGGCATCAAGGCTTTCCATGCCCTTGCGCTGCGCCACGAAGGCAAAGCCCCAAAGCGCCGCCGTGATGATGAGCAGGAGTTCGTTCATCTTCTATCCGGCAGGATCACGATCTTTGCCAAGCGTGAATCCAAGTTGCCATTTTTGAGACTCTTATCCCAATGTGCCCTCAGCCTGATCTTTGGAATGAGAGCCTTTTCACCACAAAGGATAAAAGCGATACTATCCCCGCATCTTTGCTTGAGAAAATCGCCCAGATCTTGGTATAACTTATGGACTTGCTTGGGATTACCCAGCCTCACTCCATAGGGCGGATTGGTAAGCACATAGCCCGAAAACTTGCCGTCAAAATCCTGAAATCTCATCTGCCAAATCTCGATCTTATCACCGCCGGGAAGGTTTTTGAGGTTTTCCTTCGCAGCGGCAACGCTTTTGTAGCCCATATCCGAGCCAAAAATCAGCCCTTTCGGCAGCGTCCTGATCCTTGCATTTGCTTCGCGGACAGTGTTTTCCCAAAGCGTGGTGTCAAAGCCCGGCATCTTAGTGATCTTGGAATCATCCCTGAGATAGCCCGCGGGAATATTGCAGGCAAACATCAACGCTTCGGCGAGAATCGTCCCACTGCCGCACATGGGATCCCAAAGCGGGGTATTTCCGTCCCACTCCGAGAGCCTAACCATCGCCGCGGCAACAGTTTCCTGCATCGGCGCTTCCATGCTTTTCTTTCGATATCCGCGCCTGTGCATGCTTTGCCCAAGGATGTCTAAGTATATATTGGCATGATTGTTAAAGATGTGCAGATTGAAGAGGATATCAGGATTTTTCGTGGTGAAATCCGGCCGCGCATTATACACGGAGCGAAAGCGGTCGCAGATCGCATCTTTGAGAGTTTGGCCGGCAAAGAGCGAATGTTTGATGGCAGAATTGCCCACATTGCTGATGATGCCGAAGGTTTCTTTGACGCCGAATAGCTGCGTCCAATCATAGCGGTTATATGCTTCACGATAAAGGTACTTAGTGCTATGGCAATCGAAGCTGAGCAGCGGCAAAAGCACCCTTTGCAAGAGCCGCGATTCATAGAGGATTCTATAGAGTTCCGCCTGAGAGCACGAGAAATAAAATCCTCGCGGCACCTCTTGCAAAATCCTTGCTCCAAAGCTCTCCAACTCCTCTTGGGCATGCTTTTCCAAGCTGCCCTGTACTACGGCAAAATATCTTTGATTTTCCAATTATTTAACGCCTTTTAATTATACATAAATCGCTTAATCTTCTGCGTTGGCGTCTTTTGGAAAGGTTCCGGCGCGATATGCAACCTGCTAATTCTATTGAATGCAGCCAGTTGCTCATTGAGATCAACTCTGTTTTGCTCCATGAGGTCTTTGATCTTGGATTGCGGGATTTGTTCGGCATCCAAAGCCTCAAAATCGGGATAGACGATGGCATGCACCTGCGAATCGCGCTCCAATATCAAGGATTCACCCACATAGGGCATGTTATTTAGTTTCTGTTCAATGAGTTCGGGGTAGATGTTTTCACCGCTGGGGCCAAGGATTACATTCTTGCTGCGTCCGCGGATATAAACGAAGCCGTCCTTATCTATCGTGCCGATATCACCGGTATGGAACCAGCCATCGATGATGGATTCCTCTGTGGCTTCCTCATATTTATAATAGCCTGTGAAAAGCTGTTCGCCGCGCACGAGGATCTCTCCGGGGATCTTTTCAGGATCAGGCGAGTTGATCTTTATATCCATATATTTCACGCGTTTACCGCTGGATTCAAAGCGATGATCCTGCCAATTTGCATAGCTGATGAGCGGGCCGCATTCCGTCATTCCATAGCCGATCGTGAAGGGGAAGCGGATCTTTTTCATGAAGAGCTCGACCTCGGCATTCATCGGGGCGCCGCCGGTGATTAGCTCGCGGATCTTGCCGCCGAATGCGTCCATGAGTGTGTTGTGTATCTTCTTTAGAATTATCTTATTTAGGATGGGGGTTTTCAGCGCGATTTTCATCATTGGCTTGCTCACGAGCGGCTGCAACTGCCTTTTATAGATCTTTTCGATGAGCAGCGGAACGGTGAGCACCACCTGGGGGGTGAGGTCTTTCATGGCGGCGAGCAGGACCCTCGGAACGGGGATTCTATCGAGGAAATTCAGGTGATTGCCGCGCGTGAAAGGATAGAGCAGGTCAAAACTGCAAGCATAGGCATGAGCCAAAGGCAGGAATGCAAAGACATTAGCGCCCACATTGAAGAGCAGATTTTCGTGGGCAACGATTAGGTTTGCCAAGAGGCTGCGATGGGGGAGCATCACGCCTTTCGAGAATCCCGTGGTGCCGCTGGTGTAGATAATGCTGGCGATGTCTTCATTATCGCAAACATCCTTGATGGCAAAGTCCTTTTTGCTAAGCTTTTGCAGATCTTTATGTTCTTCATAGAGACCGATTTCTTTTATGTTTTTACCTTCGCCATTGCAGAGCATGGCAAAATCTTCTAAGGCATAGACACGCTTGAGCTTAGGCATGCCGTCGCGATCGAGATTTTGATAATTGCTTTTATTTATAAAGAGAAGCTCCGCATCGCAATGATTGACAATATGTTGCGTCTCTTCTGGGGAGAAATTCGGCAGGATGGGAACAATCGTCGCTCCATAGCAGATCGTTCCTACCCAGATCAGTGCCCAGTTGCTGCTATTTTTGCCGACTAAGGCTATTTTGGAACCCTTTTTGATGCCTGCAGATTCGTAGAGGCGGTGAAGCCAAAGTATGCGTTTGCCGACTTCAGAATAGTTCATTGCGTCGCCGGGATAGTCCGTAAATGCCGGTAAATCCCAGTATTCAATCATGGCATTTTCAAAATATGGGATCAATTTTTCTTTAATCATCTGGTCTCCTTCTTGCCGAGGCTCTTGCCCGCAATTTATACCATATATTTTGGATGTTCCAATAAGAATAAGTCTTTGACAACTGTCAAGAAAAAGATGGCTTTTGTGGAAAATAGGGGGTTTTTAGGAGGGAGAAAATGGGGTGATCTGGTAGGGGACGCCTGATGACGCTCGTCGCAACGAGGGCGTTCCGACACCGGCCGCGTCATCCGGCTTTGTTCGCTGCAAATATGACGCTCGTCGCAACAATGATTTCCTTACGCCGGCCGCGTCATCTGGCTTTACTTCCTGCAAAGAGCATGCTGCCTGTCTAAAGACTCTTTCGTCAGCCTTCCTTATTGGTGACAGCTCAGTTTCTGCCTATGATGTGGTCATGGCGATGAGCATATCATGACCACATCATGACCAGAACCCAATAGGGAAGAGATGGCAAAAGTGCTTGAAATACCGTGATTTACTCCACTTTTTTCCTGAAGAGGATAAAAGAGTAGAGAACGGGGTAAAGAGCGGCGATCAAAACGAGGATGAAAACAGCGACTGCGAGCGTGGAATTCTGCGGCACAAAGCCTGCAATCATCATCAATATCCCGCCGATGAGAAAGGTCTTTGCACCCACTCTATGCGTGTGATACCAATTATCCTCATCAGTGATGCTCCAGGGCGTGCGGATGCCGATGAAGAAATTACGCGGCAACTTGGGCATGAAATTGCCGAGAAATGCAAACATAAATCCCAATATCAAAAAGATGAAATTGATCTTGATCTTATCGCCAATCATCGGATAGGCAAGGATATAGAGATTTATCAAAGCGAAAAAAAAGACCATCAAGAAGTTCATCTTGGGTAGGATTTTTTCAAAACGCTCCGCTTGTTCACGATATTTCGGAGAATAATATGGCATGAGCGAAAATAAGAGAAATAGCGCGGTGGGGAAGAGAAGCGCGAAGGCAAGTGCTCCTCCTGCAGAGGCATAGGCATCTACTTCGCCTTTGATGTTCCAATGAAAAGGCAATCGTGCATCGGCGGGGACTTGGAAAAAGAGCACGATCGCAATAGATGCATAAACGAGCAAAAGTATCAGGGCGGGCTGGTGATTTTTGATGTGTTTCATGGTTCCTCTTTTCATTTTTTTAGTTCTAAAACCCAGGTTAAAAGGTCTTCAAATATGGTGGTGTTGAGCCGATAGTGGATGAATTGTCCCTTGCGCCTGGAATAGACTAAGTCCGCATGGCGCAATATCTTGAGATGCTCGCTGAGACTGGCTTTGCTGAAGGTGAAATATTCAGATATCTCGCCTGCAGTGAGGCTGCCGTGCTCCTTGAGCAGGGACAAGATCTTCCTTCTACTTTTATCGGCAATGGCTTTGAATACAGTGTCAGACATTGGGTTATCCTTAGATGTTTAGTTTAATGACTAAATATCTGCAAGCCCTTATTTCGTCAAGGAAAACTTGTGATTTAGCTTTTTTGCCTTTGAATCAGCAAAACACCCTTGGATTTACACACAAAATTGTCAAAAACACCCTTGGATTTACACAATATCAAATAATTAAGTTTGATCTAACTGTTTGCGTCCCAATCAAAAGGTCACCTTCTGATTCTCAATATGGCTTTGGTGGGGCAAATATTGAAACATATTGCATGTGCTTATTAAAGCCAACAAAGGATCAAATTTGCCAAGAGCTCTTCTGAGACAGGGTTGGGAACGTCCTCGTTGCCAAGAGCAGGAGACTCGTTAAAATCTCAAAATCGATGATTGAAGCGAACAAAATCATTGACAAATTATCTAATATACTAATACTTGCAGGTAAAGAAAAACTCGTGAGGAGAAAATGCGGAAGACAGTTATTTTGTTTTTGATTATGTTGTGTGGTAGCCTTGCTTTGCAGGCGCAAAATGTAAGCAATGTGCGTGCTGAATACAATTCCGAATATGGTTATTATGAGATTAAGTATGATCTAAGTGGAAGTGCAGATGACGACTATGTAGTTGATTTAGTGGCTTCTTTAGCTGGCAAGACATACAGGAATTTAAAAGCCCTAAGCGGTCATGGAGCTGATGATACAGTAAAGCCCGGCAGGAACTTCAGTCTTTTTTGGCATCCACAAATGGAGGGTTTACCTTATGGAAACTGGAAGTTTACTATAGAAGCTAAAAAAAACGATCTTATTTTTGTAAAAGGCGGAACTTTCAGGATGGGCTCAAATGATTATGGCAATGAGAAGCCTACTCATGAAGTGATTCTCTCATCATTCTGGATAAGTAAATATCAAGTGACGCAAAAAGAATGGCAGGAGGTGATGGGAAGCAACCCATCCCGTTTCAAAGGTGACAATCTGCCTGTTGAACAAGTAAGCTGGCATGATGCAATAGAATATTGCAATAAGCGCAGCATCAAAGAGGGGCTTACGCCTTGCTATAGCGGTAATGGAAAAAACATTACCTGCAATTGGGATGCAGATGGCTACCGTTTGCCTACGGAAGCAGAATGGGAGTATGCTGCTCGTGGTGGCAATAAGAGTAAAGGCTATACATATTCCGGTTCAAACAGACTTAGTGCTGTTGCTTGGTATGTTGATAATTCTGGTCACAAAACTCATCCTGTTGGTCAGAAAAGCCCCAATGAATTAGGTATATACGACATGAGCGGGAATGTATGGGAATGGTGTTGGGATTGGTATGATTCATCATATTATAGCATAAGTCCAAAAAGAGACCCACGCGGTAAAGCAAGTGGGCACGTCAGGACGCTGCGTGGCGGTTCTTGGCGCAACAGCTACGACGACTGCCGGGTTGCTTGCCGCAACTATGCTCCTACTGGTATGTACTCTAGTATGTACTACAATTTCGGCTTTCGTGTTGTTAAGACTATTGTACGCTGAAACGCAATTGAGAATTGAGAATTGAGAATTAGAATAAATATTACAATTGGGGAAGAAAGATGAAAAGGATAATTTTGGTATTTACACTGCTAATTATGACAGCGATTTTGACTGCTTCGATATTAGAGGAAGCAAGAGCCATCAAACTCTGGCTGGATTCTCCATTTTCTACTACTGTATTAGAAGCAGAGCGTGATGCTAAACTAATCGAATGGCAGAATCTGAAAAAAGGAGAGTTTGAGACCACGGCTCAATTTGAGCAAAGACAAAGAGAGGCGCAATCTCGCGTAAGGGCAATCAATAGCGATTATGCTCAAAGGATAAGAGATGCCCAAAGTGAAAACACGAGAATGAAAGATAATCTCAGAATACGCTTAACAGACCTACTCAATGAAAGCAGAGAGACTGTTGCTTCAAAGGGGAGTCTGGGCGCTTATAACGCAGACAAGCAATATTTTAATTTGAGCACTACACAAAAAGAATTCAAGATCGTTGTTCCGATTGACAATGCCCCATCTGTGAAAGATAGCTTTGGGAGATATCAAATAAAGTTGATTCGTCAGATCAACGAAGAGCTTGAATGGGACTATTTAGAAGCGAGATTAGAGGGACCTTTGGGTGTTTTCAGTTCTACAGACAAGGCACCGACTTTGATGGCAGTCACTCAAAGAGCAAGCTTTTTGCCTCCTGATCTAAGCGCACAAGTAAGTTTTAGCGAGTCGAGTGGGAACAATATACTGGACGCCGAAGAGACTGCGACGATTACGCTTAATGTGAATAATACAGGGCAAGGCAATGCTAATATGCTGAAAGCGAATTTCCGGCTTTTGAATGCACCCGGCATAAGCTTTTCGCAGCAGATATATTTTGGTGAAGTTAAGCCCGGGGAGAATGTGTCAAAGACACTGCAACTGATTGCAGGCATGGATACACGTGATGGCGAGGCGGAGCTAAAGATTGTATTTGAAGAGCAAAACGGCTTTCCGCCAAATTCCCAGGTTTTAAAATTTCAGACCGCCGCAATCAGAGCACCGGATTTGTATATTTCCGATGTCGCAATTGATGATGCAAGTGGGAATAATAAGATTGAGCCGGGTGAGCAGGTAAAGATCACGGCACGCATACACAATCGTGGGCAGGGGGCAAGTCGCAACCTTAGTGCAAGAGTTCTATTAGGAAATGATGTTTTTCCGCTGGGGGATAGTGCCACGTCCTTTAATATAGGCACGCTAAAGCCCGGCGAATATAAAGATATAGTGTTTGATATTGTGACAGCTCGTACTGCGAAGGATTTGGATATAAAGATAGATTTAGTCGAGAGCAGGAATCAATTCAGTAAGAGAAATCAAGCTTTGCAACTTGCTTTCAACAGGATGGAACAGACTGCAGATCAGCTTGTAATCAAGGGTCAAAGTCAGCATATAGCAGTATCCAGTGCGCCAAGCCTTTCCATAGATATCGAAGAAAACATCCCGCAAAGGGCGAAAGTCCCGAACCCCAAACGTTGGGGAGTGGTGATAGGCATAGAGAACTATCGCAATGTGAGTTCGGTTCGTTTTGCGCGCCGCGATGCCGAATATATGAAAGATTATTTTGTGAGTGTATTGGGGATTGCAGAGGAGAACATCTATGTTGCAATTGACGAGGATGCTTCATTGGGGACGCTAAAGAGCATCTTTGATGAGAGCGGTTGGCTGAGCAAGAATGCCGGCAGGCAAGATAACGAAGTCTTCATTTATTTCAGCGGACACGGAGTGCCTGCGCCGGATGGCAAGGACGCTTATCTGCTTCCTTATGACGGAAATCCGAACTATGCGGCAAATAGCGCTTACGATCTTGACCTGCTCTATCGCAATCTCGGCAAGATGGAGTCGCAGCATATCACCTTCTTTTTGGATAGTTGTTTCAGCGGGGCAAATCGCGAAAATGAGATCATCTTAGCGGATGCGCGACCTGTATTCATAGCCTTCAATCCCAAAGCAAAGGGCAGCAATCTCTCTGTGTTTTCAGCATCCGGCGGTTCGCAGATATCAAGCTCCTATGCTCAGATGCAGCACGGGCTTTTCAGTTATTTTCTCATGAAAGGCTTGGGTGGAGAGGCGGATTTGAATAATGATAATAAGATTACGCAGGCGGAATTGGACACCTATTTAAAAGATAAAGTGAGCGTGCAAGCACGCCGTATGGGCAGGGAGCAAGATCCCGAATTGCAGAGCTCAGATCCCGCAAGGACGATAGTATCATGGTAAGAAAGATAATAATATTCACAGTGATGGCGTTGGCGGTATTTGCCTATGGTCAAAATGTGGCGCCGAGGCTTGTTCCAAGCAATGTAAAAGTCTCGCAAGCAAGCGGTAGAGTAGTGGTGGAGATCGACACGTTCCTCGTATTTGGCGGGAATGTGAGCCTCCTTGAAGCCGAGAATGAGATGCGTAAGTTCGTGCGTGAATTGGCTTTGAGAGAGGCTATTCCGGCGGATGTATCCATCAGCTCGCTTGTGAGCGATATGTATATTGAGACAAAGGATAGCTATGACGAAAAGATGGCGTCCAGTGTATTCCTCATGTCCTCCAGTGCGGGGCGATTCGAGAAAGAGGAGTTCCTTGAGAGGGAGCCGAGTTTTGAGGGTTCGAGCCTGCATTTCAGGCAGCATTATCGTGCGCATATTGTGCCTCAGGAGCGAGTTTACAATCCGTCTATGAATCTGAGTGTGGAGCTCAGCAACAATCTGCTGAGGCACGGGGATGATTTTGAACTCAGCATCACGCCGAATGTGGATGGCTATCTCTATCTCTTTGATTTCTTGAATGATAGCAGCGTGGCAATGGTATTTCCCAATGTGTATATTACTGAAAATAGACTTGCGGCGGGGGAAGACTGGAGTCAGACTTTGGTGGCGCAATGTCCGCCGGATGAGGATGCGGTGATTGAAACTTTGTATTTTGTGTTCAGTCGTGATCCTATCGCCGGATGGGAGGAGTTTGAGGCAAATCTTAGTGCGCAGGAATTGGTCTATAGTGCAGGCGAGCAGAGCTTTAGCCTCTTTCATAATTGGCTGGGAAAGTGTGATCCCGCACGGCGTGTGGAGAAGATGGCGCAGATACATATCTTTCAATAAGCTTTGGTGGGGAGGGCAGATTGTGCTTTTTGTCTAAAATAATGGTGGTAAAAGATGAATGTGTCGGGTGTTTTTATGATAATTGTTGACAAAATGCAGGCAATTCTGATTAAGTGTTTTAAATGCTAATTATAAAATCAAAACGGAGAAAAAGATGAAATATTTGGTGACGGGTGGAGCCGGTTTTATCGGTTCAAATATCGTTAGTGAACTTTTGGCTCAGGGTTATGAGGTTCGGGTTTTGGACAATTTTGCAACGGGTAAGCGCGAGAATATCTTGCCTCTAATGAAGAATGAAAAGATGACGATGATAGAGGGAGATTTACGGAGTTTTCATACCGTTCGTGCGGCTGTAAAAGGCGTAGATTATATCTTGCATCAAGGCGCATTGCCTTCAGTGCCGCGCTCTATCAACGACCCCATAACTTCCAATGATGTCAATATCTTAGGCACGCTGAATATCCTGGAGGCTGCGAAAGAATTTGGAGTGAAGCGCGTGGTTTGTGCATCCTCATCCTCAATCTATGGAAATAGTGAGACTTTGCCGAAGATAGAGGTCATGCCCGTGAATCCGCTATCGCCTTATGCGCTAACGAAATATGCTCAGGAACGCTATTGTCAGATTTTCACTGAGATATATGGCCTCGAGACCGTATCACTACGCTATTTCAACGTGTTTGGACCCAATCAAGATCCCACGAGCCAATATTCGGCTGTGATTCCTAAATTCATCCGCCTCATCATGGCAGGGAAAGAGCCCGTCATCTATGGAGATGGAACGCAATCGCGGGACTTCACCTTCGTGGAAAATAATGTGTGGGCAAATATCCAGGCATGCGTGGCGCCGGAAGCAGCCGGAAAGGTGATAAATGTCGCTTGTGGCGAGCGTTATACACTCATAGAGTTGGTAGAAAAAATCAACGAGATATTGGGAACAAATGTTGAGCCGCAGTTTGCGCCGGATAGAGCGGGGGATGTGAAGCATTCCTTGGCGGGGATAGAAAAGGCGAAAAAACTGTTGGATTATGAGGTGAGAGTTGATTTTGAAGAAGGATTGAGACGGACTATTCAGTATTTTAAATAAGCTACAAGCTACAAGCTACGAGCTACGAGAGGGTATAAGTCCTTAGTTGGCGAGTAGTTGTTTCGTAGTGAGTTGATGAATGTGTGGATTGTAGAGTGAAGAGAATATGAAGAATAAAAAGATTCGTACTCATAAAGATCTTCTGATTTGGCAGAGATCAATTGCTCTTGTTACGAGGATTTATAGGATTACGGATGCCTTTCCAAGTTCAGAGAAGTTTGGGCTTACGAATCAGATGCGTAGAGCAGCAGTATCCATACCTTCAAATATTGCCGAAGGCTCTGGTCGCCGACATCCTAAAGAGTTGATTCAATTCCTGTATATTGCCATTGGTTCTTGTTCAGAACTGGAAACCCAGACCATTATCGCAAAAAACCTTGGATTCATTGATGAAGAGATATGCAGTGAGATTGTCGGTGAATTGCATGAGCTTATTTTAATGACCAGTTCCTTAATCTCAAAACTTGCTTGAATATAGAGCTAAGACTCTACCTTTAGTAGTGTTGCACTATATGTCTTTATCAAGCAATTAGACAAAATGGCTTTTAATTATGTGTTTTATAACGAATAAAACCTTAAAATGCTTAAGCTCTTGAGCGCATTTGAGCTTGACAATTATTGAGTTAATCGAAGCAATGCCATCAAAGAGAAATAGAGCGCGATGATAATAATGCAAAACTGGCTTGCCGGGTTTGCATCTCTTGTAGCTCGTAGCTTGTAGCTTGTAGCTGTGATGTCATCGTTAAATCGTTAAATCGTGAGTATATCGTGAGAAAACAAAGTAGATATTTGATATTTTTGCTGGACGTACTAATTATAGTATTTTCATTTTTGGTGATTGCCAAGTTTAAGACCGGCACGCGGGCTATCATTGCCGATTATTGGAGGTCATTAATTCCCTTTATATTGGTGTGGATAGGCAGCGGTATTTGGGGCGAGAAATTTGCCTTTACCGAGATGGAGGGCGGTGCTGTTTTAGTTCGCCGGATACTAAAAAGTGATGCTTTGGCAACTCTTGCGCTTCTGATTTTGATGTTTGTTTTCAAAAAATTCCACTATTCTCGGTCTATCGTTTTGGGCACGATAACGGGTGTGGTGGGAATTGAGCTATTTCTTTTCATAGGAATATATTACACTTTTCGTTTTCACAGGGAAAACAAGCCTTTTGCCGCTACGGGATTGGTAACTCGCTCGAAAGAGATGGAAGACTTGCAGGCACCAAAGTTCTTCTTGGATGCTGAGCGTCAACATCTTCCCATCCCCAGCATCTCAGACGAGGAATATATCCCGCCTTTTGCGCAGACTATCCCCGAAGATAGTATCATGGTTCCCCTGTTTCAGGATTATCTGAAGGATGAGCGGGAGCTATTGGAATTTATTAACGACTTCATCGAAATCAATCGCTTTCGGAAAGACAAGAGCTTGATCTTGGATAGTGAGACTTTTTTCAATATAGAAAACGAGCCGGAAAAGAGCAAACAGTTATTCATCAATCTGCATAAGATCAATGACTTTAGGCGAGTAAACCGCTATTTTATTCGCGTGAATGAGATGTTGGATGACGGCGGTGTTTTCATCTGTAGAGGGCAGACGATCACGCAGAGACGCAAGAGTTTTTATAAGCGCTATACACCATATTTTGGGATATTTTTATATAGCGGGGATTTTCTTTTTAGGCGTGTGATGCCAAAGTTGCCTATCTTGCAGGGCTGGTATTTCGCGCTCACAAAGGGCAAAAATCGCGCGCTTTCCGAGACAGAGATTTTGGGGCGTTTATACTTCTGCGGATTTGATCTGATTCACAAGCGGGAGATAGATGGCAGGATGCATTTCATCTTAAAAAAATCAAGGGAACCGCGCACGGATCCGAATCCTACCTATGGGCCTCTGATCCGGCTTAAACGTCGCGGGAAAGACGGTAAGGTCATATATGTGAAGAAGTTCCGTACCATGCATCCTTATAGCGAATATTTGCAGAGCTATGTGTATGAGACCCAAAGTTTGCAGGAGGGCGGGAAGTTTAAGGACGACTTCCGCGTGACCTCGTGGGGGCGCGTCATGCGTAAACTCTGGATAGACGAATTGCCGCAATTTATTAATTTCTTTGCCGGAGAGCTGTCGCTGGTGGGCGTGCGTGCGCTCAGTGAGCAATATTTTGCGATGTATCCCGATGATGTGAAAGAGCTGCGCTTGCAATATAAACCGGGGCTTTTACCGCCGTTCTATGCGGATATGCCCAAGAGTTTTGATGAGATCGTAGAATCTGAGCGGCAATATCTCCTAAGGAAAGAGCAGAAGCCGATTAGGACGGATTGGGCGTATTTTTGGAAAAGTGTGTATAATATTCTTATTAGGAAGGCGAGGTCGAATTAGGCAGCTGCGAGCGTTGCTTACTTCGTTCGCCGATTTAGCGATTTAACGATTTAACGAACGGCAGCCTTCTCCTCTTGGGCGGTAGGATCTTGTTGCCATGAGCCCTTAAATCCCGTGCGCAGCACAGCCGATCAAACGTGATGGTAGCGAACTAAAATCCTGTTCAATCCATTCAATCCGTGTTCTGTTAAACTTCAAACAAAGCAAAATATCCTCATCTTATGGCGAAGCAGTCGTTAAATTGCTAAATCGGCTCGCTCGCGAGCACCAAGTTTACATAACATTTTCTGACTCAAAAAAATATTCAACTTTTATTCATCAACGGAACATCTTCGTATTCATGCCTTTATGTGCTATTTGAAAAACTGACTATTTACAAGATTAAAAATAAATCGCTTTTTTGGCCGCTAATTTCACTTTTGGGCTCCTATATAAAAGTAGAGGGTGCTGATCATCAAAAAGAAAATTGAATGTTGAAGGAATACCTGCTTTCTTTCTGATCAATTGGAACTGGGTTTCTTGGTTCAATATTCGAGGGTGTGATCGGCAAATTCCCTATAGTTCTTTTATAAGTGTATAGTTGTGAAAAAAATGTGAAATTGAAAGGCAGATTGTGGAAGCCACGGGGCGAAGCTGTATCCACTTGCTTGCGCGATGCAGGATGAGCTTAATCTGTTGAGCCAAGCAGTGGTTTGTAAGTAGCCTCCAGGGACAGAGCAAGAAAAAAGGCTCCCCGAAATCAGGGAGCCTTCTTGTCTGTTATCTATATTATTTCATCAGTATCATCTTTTTGGTGTTGCTATATTTACCGGATTTCATGCGATAGAGATACATGCCGCTGGCAACTCTATTGCCTTTGTTGTCCACGCCATCCCAGATGTAGCTGTGTGCGCCGGCAGGGAGATTTCCATTTACCAAGGTGTGGACTTTTTGTCCTCTTTGGTTGAAGATATCCAGGCTGACGTTAGCAGCATCTTTGAGGTTGAAGTTGATGGTGGTGGTGGGATTGAAGGGATTGGGGAACGCACCCAACAATTCGGTTTTGACAATTGGTGCAAGGTTATCTTCGTTGGAAACTGTTCCATCGATAAATCCATTGCGGCTATAGCTACCGGTGTAGCAAACCCATTCAAAGCTCTGTGCAGGGCGTTTGATGTCGATCACATAGAGGTTTTCGTTGTCGGGGAAAACAATGTCGATATCGCCGTCGTTATCAATGTCTGTGATTGCGGCAGAGACTTTGATGTTCATGCCGAGCTTCATGGGGAAGTTTGGTGATTCTGTGCCGTCGAGACGGACAGAGTGGAGATAACCGCTACCATCGCCGAAGATGATTCCTGCCTGGCTTGAGCCGTCAAAACGTGCAACAACAGGTGCTGCCTCGACGTTTGCATCGATCGTGAAAGGAGTTCCGGGAAGGTCGTTGCCGGAGGAGTCCATAATGTGCACTCCACCGTTGGCGGTCACTACGATGATCTCTTTGTTTCCGTCGTTATTGACGTCGGCGATTACCGGGTTGGTTCTGATGTTTCCGCCAATGCTCTTTTCGAGCCTGATGTTGCCGGTACTGCTGATTGCATAAAGAGTTCCGTTAGTGCTGGTGGATATGAATATCTCCGGGTTGCCGTTGTTATTGACATCAGCAATGATCACTGGGTTTTGGCTTCCGGCTGCGAGATTAACGGGGAATCCTGCGATGTTTTCACCGGTATTGAGGCTGATCACGTTTAGCGCTCCGGTCATGCTGCATGCGATGATTTCCATATTTCCGTCGCCATTGATATCAGCGGCTGAAGGAGCTGAGAAGTATGCACCGGTGATGTTTTTAGGATATCCGCTCACATAGCTACCATCCTGGTTGAGAATGTGAAGGTTTCCGTTTTGCGTGAGTGCAATGATCTTATCGCCTTCGTCTTGATCGAGTTTGGCAATGATCACACCGCCGCGGGTGTTTGCGCCAAGCTCTTGGGTAAAGAGGATATCACCGTTGTGGGAAAAAGCAACAATGCTATTATTGGTGAGGTTTACCGCAAAGAAGGGGTTGTCTGAAGACTCTGAACTGCCCATGGCGATAGAGCCTAAAGTGGTTGTGCCGAGACTAAGCGGGAATCCGGGCGCTTGAGCAGAGCTCGAATAGTTGTATGCGTTCACATTTCCGCTTTGATCTGCATAGACCACTTCTCTGTTGCCGTCTCCGGTGAGGTCAACGAGAACAGGTGAGCCGGGTGAGGCGCCAAAGGTCTCTTGCGGCCATCCGTCTTGCACGAGGCTGAGCTCAACATCGATGGGGTAGGTTCTAAGGAAGGGGTATTCTGCGTCCGGGTTTGAAGTTATAACGAGCTCAAAAGGAATGCTTTCAGAGGGAAGACCGGCAATGGTGGAAAAGACGAAGGGTGTTTGGTTGATGCCTTCTGAGCCACCGAAGATGTTGCCGTTGTGTCCGAAAACAGAGACTGAGTCAATGATTGTGACACCGGGGTAGTTTGTTCTGAGTCTGCCTTCTACCTCTGTTGCATCTGCCCAAAGGATTCCCAGTCCCATCATCGGGTTGGTGAGATTCACTGTGAGTTTTACGGTTTCACCGGGGTTGGGGATGCCATCTCCGTCACCGGATACTTCAGTCAAGGTCATCTCTTCCAGTGTGATATTCGGGATCTTGTCATACATGGTTGCGGTGTATGCGTTCACTCTGCCGGCGCCCAGCTTTCCTGCATGGTTCGGATTGATATCGTCGATCGGGTCGGCGGTGAGCATGATTCTATCTTTAAGCTGTTGAGGAGTATAATTCATGTGCATTGTTTTTATTAATGCGGCAACTCCGGCGACTATGGGACTCGCCATGGAGGTTCCGTTCGCCGTGTCATAAGAGTTGGAAGCAATTACGGTGGAGAGGATGCCCTGTCCGGGAGCACAGATGTCTATGGGCATACCAAAGTCTGAAAACGAAGCTTTGTTATCGTGCATATCTGTTGCGGCAACCGAGAGTGCGTTGGCACAGTCTGCGGGATAGTCCTGATAGGCGTTGGTGTGTTCTGTATTGTCGTTTCCTGCAGCAGTCACAACGAGTGAGCCGAGGTTGGTTGCATAGTTCACAACTTGGTTTGGATATGCACCGTTGCCGGGTCCGCCCCAGCTGGCGTTGATGATGTGTGCGCCTATTTCTGCTGAGTATTTGATCTGGTCATAACCGGCATAAATGCCTGTAGAAGCAGTGCCGCTGGGTGCACCTTTACAAGATAGGATGGATACATTGGGTGCTGATCCTACTACGCCTATGCCGTTGTCTCCGACAGCTGCGGCGCATCCGGCAACGTGGGTGCCATGGTAGTTGCTTGCAAAGTTTTGGATAGGGTTGTTGTTATTGTGATAAAAGTCCCAGCCAACGAGGTCGTCAGCTTTGTTTCCGCCTTCACCGGCGTCCACGCCGTCTCCACCGAGGATGAGTCCGGCGTCCCAGTCAATGGTCATTCCGGGAGCTTCGGCGGGGTTGATCCAGATATTAGCACGGAGGTCGGGATGGTTCCACTTTACGCCGCTATCCGTGATGGAAACGAGCACATCGTGGGATCCTTGAACGTAGTCCCAAGCGTCAAAGCTTTGGATAACATCGTGGGCATATTGCTGCGGAAGCATAGGATCATTAGGCACAAACTTTTGACGGTTTATAGTTTCGAGCTCGGCGTAGTGGAAGTGTTTGTCTTTTTGAAGTGCTTCCACAGCGGCGTCGATCATGTCATCGCTATCAAGCATAATGCGATAGACGTGCTGCAGATACATGCCTTTATCGTTCCACTCAGGTTGTTTAACATAGGAGTGGGCTTGTTTTAAATCAACAATTTTAAATTCTTTGGCAAGGTCGTCAAAGCTGGTGAGACCTGTATTTACAACGCCATTCTTGATGGTGAAGTCAATTTTACCATCTATATTTGGGATTGCATCTCTTGTGAAACAGCCGATAATCGTGCGGGATTCGAACCAATATGGATCAAATTTGACCGCAAACATGGCTGTGCTGATCATAATCAGCGTTAATATTATCATCAGTTTTTTCATTGATACCTCTGAAGTGATTTTCATTGCATGGAATTAGGGACTGTATTTACAGTCAAGCCCTTTTTGAAATAACTAAGACACTAATAGTTGATAAGTTCCTCTTTTTGCTTATAGATAGCGAGGTAGTTATCTTTTACGATTTTGTTTTTATCTTGAATAATTTGTGGGTCATTATCGATCAATAAGATCGCATCTTCGCGCGCTAATGTGAGGATGTCTTGATCGAGAACGAGATTTGCAAAGCGGAATTGGGGCAAACCGGATTGTTCACGTCCAAAGATTTCACCGGGGCCGCGCAGTTCGAGGTCTTTTTCGGCAATGAGAAAACCGTCATTTGTCTGTCGCATGATGCTCAGTCTTTCGCGGGCGATATTACTTCGCGGATAGTGTTCGATGAGGTAGCAATATGCCTGATCGCCGCCTCTGCCCACTCTGCCACGTAGTTGATGCAATTGAGCGAGACCGAAGCGTTCGGCGTGTTCTATCACCATCACCGAGGCATTGGGCACATCCACGCCCACTTCTATCACGGTGGTGGAGACGAGCACATGGGTTTCTCCATCCTTGAAGCGGCGCATAGTTTCATCTTTGATCTGGTTTGTCATGCGTCCGTGCATGAGCTCTACTTTCCATTTTTTGAAAGCTTTCTCACTGAGATATTTGAACAGTCTTTCTGCATCGAGGAGGTCTATTTTGTCGCTTTCTTCGATGAGGGGGCACACGAAGTATGCTTGCCTGCCTTGCTTTAGCTGCTTTTCTACATCGCCTAAAACTTGATCAAAGCTCTTTGATGAACGAATGTAAGTGAGCACCTTCTTGCGATTTGGCGGAAGCTCGTCTATGCGACTTACCTGAAGATCACCATAGACTGTGATTGCCAAAGAGCGGGGGATGGGCGTGGCAGAGAGATAGAGCATATCCGGGATGCCGTTTTTGCGGGAAAGTTCGGCGCGTTGTTCCACTCCAAAGCGATGCTGCTCGTCGATAGCGATGAAGCCCAAGCGGGCAAACTCCACGTCTTTTTGAATCAGCGCATGCGTGCCGATTATCAACTGAGCGCTTCCATCTTTCATGGCGGCTTTATCTGCTGCTTTGCCCTTGTAATTGCCTCCTTTGATGAGGACTATCTTTATGGCCAGCCCTTCTAAGAGCTTTTGGAAGTTTTGATAATGCTGTTCGGCGAGGATCTCGGTGGGCGCCATGATTGCAGCCTGAAAGCCGTTTTCGAGAGCGAGCAACATGGCAAAGAGAGTGACTATTGTTTTTCCACTGCCCACATCTCCCTGCAAGAGTCGGGACATCTGCTTCTTTGAAGCCATATCGGTGAATATCTCACGAATGACCCGCTTTTGGGCGGAAGTAAGCTCATACGGCAAGCGTTTTTTCAGCTCCGTTGTGAGCTTTTTTTTGTTCTCAAATATATTGCCGAGGCTTTTGTCGCTTTTATATCTCAAGTGTCGTGCCCATAAGATCTGAGCATAGAAGAACTCTTCGTAGGCAAAGCGTCTGCGGGCTTGATTTATGCGCGCTTCATCTTGCCCAAAATGCATGATTTGCAAAGCATTACGACGCAGGGTGAAATCGTGTTTATCTATTACTACTTGCGGCAAATTTTCAGACACTTTATCCGCATAACTCTGGAAAGCGTTATAGATTATGCGGCGTAAAACCTTCTGTGAAAGGCCGGTTGTGAGCGGATATACGGGAAGGAGTTTACGTTCTTGCCAGAAATCCAGATCTTCTTCATCGTCTTCAAATACCTCAAAATCAGGATGCACGAGCTGAAGCTGACCGTTATAAGCCGAAACCATGCCACTGAGCCAGATCTTGTTTCCGGGAATGAAGCTCTGCAAGTAGCCGCGATGATATTTGAACCATTTACAGACAATGCCTACATCGCCGTCATTGACCCCCAGATTGAGCACCTTCTTGCCCCGAGCGGTATATTGCTCGTCTATCCAAGAGATATTTGCCGTCATGGCAACCATATCGCCCTCTTGCATCTGAGCAAAACGAGGGTTCACGGTGCGGCTGATATAGAGCCGAGGAAAGAGCTCCATGAGATCAAGAATGCTCTCTACGCCAAGCTTTGCCAGAAGCCGGGCGCGAGCCTCTCCTACTCCTTTTACAAACTGCACAGGAGTGTTATTCAAGTCTGTATTATAGTTAGATCGGTTCATGATGCAATTATAAGAATGCTCACTTTTTTGTCAAACAAGAAGCAATAAAGCGTTGCGAACATTTTCCTTTTCTGTTGTTTAAAAGGGGTGTTCGCAACGCTTTGTATTTATATATTCCGGATTTTAGGGATTGTGTTTGGATTAATCAATCAAAACGCAATACTGTGAAATGCGGGTTTTTGTTGCGGTCTAAAACATAGAGTCGAATGATATTGCGCGACTCTTTTTCCATCTTATCTTTAGCTGAGGCGAGGACGCTGTTGAATTCACCCACGCTATTTACTTCCATATCGTCTATCTTGAGGATCACGAAGCCTACTTGCAATCCTGCTCTGGATGCGGGGGAGTTTTGATCCACATTGCTCACCACCACGCCTTTATCTGAATTGATATTGAGGCGTTTTGCGAGCTGACCGTCCGTGCTTTCCACGCTGATGCCGGTGGAGATCAAGGCTTTGCCGCCATCTTCCAAGCCGTGAGCGAGGCTATCTTCCGGGAATGCGCTGAGGGTGATATTGATCTGCTTTTGCTTTTTATCGCGCAGAATCTTCATGGGGAGTTTGGTGCCGATCTTGGCAGTGGCGATGGCGATGCGGAAACGCGCTACGTTACTGACCTTTTCGCCGGCTACTTCAAGGATTACGTCTCCAATTTGCAATCCTGCCTTCTCGGCGGGGCTATCTTTTTCTACTTTGGCGACTATCACGCCGGCTACTTCGCTGAGATTGAAAGCTTCTACGAGATCGGAGGTGATCTCCTGTGGGAGTATGCCGATATAGGCTCTTTGCACTCTGCCGCTGGCAACCAGATCGTCAACTACGCGTTTTGCGAGATTGATGGGAATGGCAAATCCTATGCCGATATTTCCGCCGCTGGTGCTGGCGATTGCTGTGTTGATGCCAATCACTTCACCGCGTATATTTAGGAGGGGGCCGCCGCTGTTTCCGGGGTTGATGGCAGCATCGGTTTGGATGAAATCTTGATAAACGGGGGAGTTTTCACCGCTGAGTATGTCGTGGCGTCCCAGAGCGGAAATCACGCCGAGGGTGACCGTTCTATCCAATCCATCGGCAAAGGGATTGCCAATTGCTATCGCCCATTCACCGATTTCCAGGCTCGAGGAATCTCCTAAGGGCGCAACTGTCACCTTTTCATTGCCATCGAGCTTGATCTTGATGACGGCGACGTCGGTGCTGGAATCCAAGCCCACCACGCTTGCTGTGTATGTCTTTTTATCCGCCAAAGTGACGGTGATGGTGCCCTCACGACCGCGTTCGGCAACGTGATTATTCGTCATGATAAAAGCTTCATTGGTGGATTTGTTATACTCATAAATGAAGCCGCTGCCCATGGAGCTCACCTGTCTTTGCTGTTGGGGAGAGGGGAAGAAAAAGCGGAAGAAATCGTCATCGAAAAAGGGGTTGCGATTTGATCTCACGCTTACTTTGGATTCGACTTTGATCTGCACAACCGCTTCGCGAACATCTTTGACTACCTTCACTACGGGGCTCTGCCCGGAAGAATCAAACATGCTGATCTTAGCATTTGCACAGCTTGATACGCTGATAATCATCAGCAGGAGGATAATTTGTTTAAATAGTTTCATCGTTTACTCCTGTTTCTCATAACAAGTTTTCTATATTTTGATATTATCTTTATAATCAATACACAATATAAGGAGATTTCCTGCATGAGTCAAGCAGAAATCGGGGATTTGTGCTGTTTTGATTTTGGATAAATGGGCTCAAAGCTCTTTTTTATATATAAATAATCGCGGTGTTGAGCGTGAAAGAGGGCATCATGTGGGAGCATGGCTTTTATTTTTGGCTTTGAATCCTGTGAAAGCCTTATGCCGACAGGCTTTTAGCGACTGCTTCCCTATTGGTTTCAGGTATAGATGTGGTCATGATGTGCTCATGGCGATGACCATATCATGACCATATCATCACGAGAATCCTATAGGGAAGAGAGGGGTGGGTGTGGCTCCGGGAGGCTCTATTTATGCACAAATCAGTGATGTTTTTTGATGCTTTCGTGAGCTTACAAGGAGCATAAGTGTGGAAAAAATACAACTCAAAGCCGAAACAAAGAAAAAGCGGGAATATATTGCTTGACAAGATGGTGAATTTTATGCAAGGTGCGGGCAGAGCCTTTTTGGCTCACGATCGAGTGATAGTGCTTTGAATCTATGCGGAGAAGATTGACATAAAGCTTAGAAAAGCATGATATTTAAACCGTGCTGTTGCAAGGATATAGTGTTGATTTTGAAAAAGATGGTGCCTTTGCCGATTGTTTTACCATCGGGATCGGATGTTCATCACTCTGCATGAGAGACGGAGTCCATCAGAGAATTTATTTTAATAATCTTTTTCCTAAATTCATTATTTTTATTTTTAAGAACGGGAGGAAAGGTGATATTGTCAATTTTTGACAACACTCTTTATATTTTTGGCTGTGTTTTGCGGTATGTAAAATGGCAAAACCGTAATGGCTGTATGGCTTTAAACGATAATCAATTTCAAGCAAATCAAGATAAATACAAGTTTTAAGATAGGATATAACAATGATACAATTTTCAGATATTAAAAATATTAAAGCATATTTCTTTAAGGGAGTTAGCATGAAAAAGCAGATTTTGTTTGTTTTACTCATTTTGGCAGTGAGCTTTGGTTTTGCTGCTACTTATCAGATTGGTGATGGTACAGAAGAACAGAGGTATGTGCCTTGTTATGGGTGGTACAATTATAGCTCCAGCAAGTCAATTTATACTGCAGCGGAGATAGCAGCTGCCGGACTCAATAGTCCTGATGGCCTGATCGGAATTGGCTATGATGTTTCAAGCTGGCCGGAAGATTACTATCTGGACGATCAATTTATATATATGCGCCATACGAATCTGACGCAATATACAGACTCAAGCATGATATCCAGTGAAGGTTTTACTCTCGTATATAGTGGAGAAGTTTTGTTCGATGGAAACGGATGGCACTACATTTACTTTGATGAGCCATTCCCTTATGATGGGGAGAGCGGAATTGAAATCTTGTGGGAAAATCGATTTGGAACATACCAGGGTGGATATCCTTATTTTAGATCTACTCCAAAAGATAGAGCTGCTGCATATCAATATGATGATCACGACTTTCCGGAGGCACCCTCATATGGAAATGGGTCCAATAGTCGCCCAAATATCGTTTTAGTAAGCCCTCAAACCACGCCTCCAAATGCTTTGAATCGTTTTATGCCGGCAGATAATGGCTTGATTTTTAGCGACAGTGTTGAACTTCGCTGGGCAGATAGCGGTGGATTCCCTATCGGCTACAAGCTTTATGCGGGTACTACAAATCCTCCGCCATTTGTTGCAGATCTTGGCGATTGGACGTATTATGAGCTTGCGGACCTCGAAGAAAACACAACTTATTATTGGAAAGTTGAACCTTATAACGAGATTGGAACTCAAACGGATGTTCCTATTTGGAGCTTTGAATCTAATCCCACGGGTTTGGTAGTTATCGGAGATGGGAATGATTCACAACGTTTTCCCATGGGCGTAGAATTTGGATATGAGCGGTCTGTTGCAGTATATACTTTTGCTGAAGCCGGCAGTGCAGGCATGATTGAAAGAATCGGCTGGGAGGTTGCATTTACAGGCTCAGCCGATATCCCATATAAGATATATCTCGGTACAACTGCTGATACACAGCTTATGCCACAGACCTTTGATAGTCTCATCCGTAATATGGATTTGGTTCATGAAGGAAACTATATGTTCGATAGCCACGGCTGGCACACATTTACCCTTGATGAACCCTATCCCTTAATTGGTGGAAACCTCATAGTCGCAGTGGAAACCAATTATGGCGGATATGGCTACGGCAGCGATGCACATTTCTACTGTACTGACGCTGAAAGAGCACATATTGTTTGGATGGAAGATGGAGCGCCTCCTACAGAAAATGGATATGTCGAATTCTATCGTCCCAACCTTTTGCTCTCAATGCAAGAAATCTCGGAAGAACCGGAGCTTTTCCTTAGACCGGACAGCAATTATGAATTCCCTATAACAAAGATAGGAACAACAGCTCAAAAAGAATTCATGATCGCAAATATCGGTAGTGGTGAAATCGATATAACGGGAATTAGCATAAGCGGTGATGATTTTGTTTTAGCAGAAAGCTTTAGTGCCATGTCGATTGGCTCTGTAGAGATGTATGAATTTACGGTGGAATATAGTCCCACAGAAATAGGTGAACATAGTGCAACAATCTTAATTGAAACAAGCGAAGGCAATCACAGCATAGAGCTCAGCGGTTCTTGTTATGACCCCACAATCAGGGAGTTCCCTTATACGGAGAACTTCGACGGAGAATGGACGGGAAGCCCCGCGGCTCCTTTTGGTTGGAGTGTTGTTAATGCAGACAATGATGGTTATACTTGGAGGCAAGACAATCAAAGTATAAGCCCAACTCCTTCTGCTCCTTATGCAGCTTTTGGCGCGGGCAACAAAGATGACTATCTCATCACTCCCCCAATCCTTGTATCCGACAATGACATAAGGCTGAAATGGTGGGATAGAGTGCAAAACCAGTATTATGCAAGTCGATATAAGATACTCATCTCAACCACAGATGCAGAGATCACATCCTTCACGGAGGAATTGCTTGATGTGAATTGTACCAACACAGATTGGACTGAAAAATACGTTAATATAGATGCGGCTACATACAGTGGAACTATCTTTGTGGCTTTCTACCAATATGATTCTATTTATTCACACTTGGGCTTTGGTATTGATGACTTTTCTATAGAGGAGCTCAGCCATACTCCTGCTTTTGCTGCAGAGCCGGAAAGTCATGATTTTGGAGAAACATTCCTTTATGCTTCAGGCAGAAAGAATATCCAAATTGGCAATATCGGCGGCAGCACATTGACCATAAACACTGTAAATATCAGCGGTAATGGTGCATTTGAAATAGAAGAGCTTCCCGAATTGCCCGTGACTTTAGGAAGAGAGGAATACATACACTTTGATGCTGTGTTCGCTCCTTTGGAAACAGGGGAATTTGATGCTACGATCACCATCACAGATGATCTTGGTACAAACACAATCGTGCTCACAGGCTCTTGCATCGATGCAACCATCAGTGAGTTTCCCTTCTTTGAAGGATTTGAAGAAGGCAATACCCATGGCTCAACTGATATCAGTAATTGGGGGCAGATCATTGGCTCCGGTTCCAATTTGTGGACTGCGAATAACGATGATACAGCAGGCAGTGGACGTGCACCCCTAAGCGGTGAATGGAATGTTTATCTTTATCGTGGCGATAATGTTCTCTATCGTCCGATTATGCTCGAAGAAGGCAGCATTTATCGCGTAGAACTTTATGGACGTCAAGACTCTCAATATACCGCAGATGCTACAATAGGCGTAAGTTTTGGCAGTGAGCCCACTATTGCCGGCATGGACAACATAATTATACGGGAAACAGGAATAACATATGGTAATTATCGATATTTGATGGATGAGTTTGTTGCTCCTTCAAGCGGTGTGTTCTTTTTGGGAATACACGGTAAGTTAAGAAGTTCAGCCTATTATCTGAGTCTTGATAACATAAGTATCACTCAAATAAGCAACGATCCCGTGTTTACCATCTCAGCTGATGACCATGATTTTGGTGAAGTGAAACTCAGCAACTTTAAGCGAGAAACCTTTACCATCAAAAATGAAGGTGCGGGTGAGCTGGTTATCAGCAGCATTGAGATTGATGGGGATGCATTTAGCTTGGACAATTTGCCCACATTTCCCATCGCACTCGGCTATGAGGATACTACTACATTCGACGCTATATTCTCTCCCGAAGAAGTGGGAGAACATAGTGCAACTATCACCATCGCAGATAACGTTGATACACGCACAGTGACGCTCACGGGTACCGGCTTTGATCCCACCATTTGTGAGTTCCCCTTCTTTGAGGGTTTTGAAGACGGATACACAAATAATACGGCTATTGCAGAAAGGTGGACCCAAATTACCGGACCTGCTTACACCGGCAGACAGTGGAATGCAAACAAGACAAGAACAAGCTATAATTGCAGCCCAAGAAGCGGAGATTGGAATGCTACCTTGCAATATAGTGGTCAATCAACCCTTATTCGTCCCATAGCACTTGAAGGCGGAAAATCTTATATGTTGGAAATGTATGCCCGTCAAGATGGTGCAAGCTCTGCGAATGCAACGATTAAGGTGTCTTACGCAAGCGACATTGCACATTTTGATCTCGCTGATACCATCATCGCAGAAACCGGGATAGTAAATGGAGATTATCAACAACTTAAGGGATATTTACAACCTGAAGAAGACGGGATTTATTATCTGGGGATCACAGGATGGATAAACGTTACACCGAATTATCTGAGTATAGACGATATAGAAATCCTTGAAATTAGCGAGAGTCCGGTATTGGTTTATTCACCCGAAAGTATAGACTTCGATCTTGTGGCCTATGGTAAGCCCATTGGCCCCATAAATGTCATGATACAAAACGATGGATTATACTCTCTTGAGCTTGATGCAAGCTATATAGATATCGTAGGTCCTCATGCTGATATGTTCAGCTTTGATGAGGAAGCATTTCCCATATCTGTCGAGTTAGGAGAAGACGCCTATATCCCTGTGTATGTGACCGGGACAGTTGAAGGAGAAATATCTGCTGCATTGATCATCAATTATGCTGACGAAGAATACGAAGTAGAGCTAAGTGCCAATGTTTTGCCCTATGGATCAGTCATAATTGGTGACGGTACAGTGAATACCAATATGCCCATTAATCCACGGTATGCCTACTCCTACTCTCAAACCATCTATCTGGCAGAAGATATTATGACCGAAAACAAGCGTTTGGATAAAATTGCATATCATTGGAACGGCGCAGATGCGGCTCCGAATAGCGGTGAGTGGACTGTATATGTGGGGCATACACATAAAACATTTTTCGGGATGTATTTTGATAACTGGTTCAATATGAATGAACTTACTCAAGTTTATCAAGGACATGTTGACCTTCCTGCAGAAGATATGTGGATTGAGCTGATTCTGCAGACGCCTTTCTGGTATAACGGAGTAGATAATCTTGCTATCGCCGTTGTAGAAACCGGAACTGACAATGACTCAAGTAATTGTTACTTTTATGGCACATCAGCCAACAACAGGCGAAGTCTCTTTTATCAAAGCGACACCTACGTGCCAAACCCTGCTTCGCCTTCTGCGGGATCGACTAAGAATGCATATCCCAATATCATAATGCATTTTAGCGATATACCTGAAGACCCTGTTTTGTTTAGCTCAACCGAAAGCATTGATTTCGGAACTATTATCTATGGCACAAGCACGAGCTTTTCATACGTAGAGGTAGTGAACCATGGCAGGGGCAATCTTGTGCTTTATGAAGAGGATGTGGAGATCGTAGGTGACCACGCTGAATTGTTCAAATGTTATAATAATGTGTTCCCCACATCTATCCCCTTGGGTGAAAGCGCTTTAATCCCCGTTTATGTAAGCGGTATGGCAGAAGGAGCGGCTCAGGCAACTCTTATCATTAACTATGCCGATGAAGAGCATGAGGTGGAGCTTAGCGTCAATGTCTTGCCTGAGGGAGTAATCCCCATCGGCGATGGAACTGAGGATCGCTGGATGCCTGTAGCCCCTGCCTACGACTATTCATATTCTCAAACACTTTATATGCCGGATGAAATTATGACCGGAGGCCAACAAATAGAGAAATTGGCGTATCAATGGAATGGCGCAGCTGCAGCCTTAAGATCGAATGTATGGACTATCTATATGGGCCATACCGATAAGGACGAGTTTGAAGGCGACTTGGATTGGATTGATACAGAAGACCTGACCGAAGTTTATCATGGTGAAGTGGGTATTCATGCCATAGAGGGGTGGATTGAAATTGAGCTTGATAATACTTTCGAGTATAATGGCTATGAAAACCTTGTAATAGCGGTTCGCGAAAATAAGCCCGGGAATGATGGAAGTTATATGTATTTCTATAACACTCTGGACATGATGGGGCGTAGTATTTACTGCACTACAAATAACGATCCTATTGATTTGAATTGGCTTCCTCAGGGTGAACTTGTTAACGCTTTTCCTAACATCAAAATAACATTTGAGATACCCTTTGATGTTCCGACCTTGCAATATCGTCCCACGTCCATTGACTTTGGCGAATATACATTTGGTGATATATCGCAAGATATGGCGCTGAAAATAAGAAATGCGGGCATGGGTACCTTGGTCTTGAATGAAACTGATGTTTCTTTAATCGGTGATCATAGCAATATGTTTGATTTCGATGCATCTGTATTTCCTATAAGCTTGGAGTATGCTGAAACTGCGAACATATTCCTGAGATTTGCAGCATCAAGTCCAGGCGATGCAGAAGCGGAGTTCGTTATAAATTATGATGGGGAAGAGCACACTGTTGAGCTGGTGGCTTCAGTCTTCCCGGAAGGCATTGTACATCTCGGTGATCCGGTTACTGATAATCTGAACTATATTTACAGCTTTCCTGCTCCTTATGGAAACCATGCAGAAAGGTTCCGTGAACAATACCTAATCAGACAGGAAGAAATGGGTGAAATAGATAGTGAGGCTACGTATATCAACTCGGTTGCTTTCAATGTTCATTCGGTAGAATATGACAGTTGTATGCCAAACTATCGCATTCGCATCAAAGAAACCCAGCAAGAAGAACTTGAGAATTCGTTTGAAGCAGGAGAATATACTCTTGTATATCAAGCGGATGAATACTACCCGGAACTGGGGTGGAATGTTCATACTTTTAATCAACCATTTTACTGGGATGGTGAAAGCAACCTTCTGATAGAGATTGAGATAGGCGAACTCATACCGTCGGGCTCAACCAATGCTAAGGTCTATAATACCAATATGGGCTTTAATAGTAGCATACGCTACGAAGTGATGGGGACGATAGCCCGAAATCCTATACTTGTGAAGATGGAACGCCCGAATATGCTCTTAGGGTTTCAGGAGGAATCCATAGGGGCTCTCAGCGGTATTGTATTCGAAGACGGAAGAGTTTTACCGAGAGTAGAAGTCTCAATCGTGGGTACAGATCTCGTCACCCTGACGGATGAAGAAGGTCAATATCACTTCCCGCTCGTGCCTGCCGGTTCTTACACAGTTGTGGCTGAAAAGTATGGTTATGACGCTGTAAGTCATCAGGTGAGAGTCATCGGGGACGATACTGCGGAACAACACTTTAGCTTGGTAGGCTATCCTGAATATGCCATAGATTTTAATGAATGGGATTTCGGAGTGGTCTATGTCGGTGATAGCAACAGCAAGGAAGTGAACATCATGAATCTCGCTGGGGGAGAGCTGGTGATTACCTCTATCACTATCGAGGGCAGTGATGCCTTCTCTTTAGATCATGTTCTAGATTTTCCTCATTCCATATTTAACGAAGAAAGTTCGCCTATTGAGATAGTCTTTACTCCCTATGATAGCGGTGAAGTAGAAGCCACGGTGGTCATCACAGATAACCTCAATCGTAGCTACAGGGTGGGAATTGGCAGATCTCCCGAGCGTGCGATGGAACTCTCGCCTTATGAGATATTGCTCAGCGGCGAAGGTAAGTTCATGGTAGAACTGGGTCATCAGCAATTGGTGAGTGAGCCGAATACTTTGCCCAATCCCTATAGCCTGGATATATACAGTTTTAGAGAGCAATATCTTATCTTGGCAGAGGAATTGATGTCTATGGGAATGTTCCCCGGATACATCGATAATCTTTCCTTTAACGTTGCCGCTCTGAACGATATATGGATGATGTCAAACTATTATATCCATTTCAAGCACACTGATCAGAATGATCTCGGTGATGCTCTTGAAGGAGGAGACTATGAGCAAGTGTACTTTGCAGAGGGCTATGAGCTTGATGTGGGGTGGAATACTCATGAATTTGAAACGCCTTTCCTCTGGGACGGATATTCAAACATTCTGGTGGAGATCTTTTCAGATGACCATTATCCCTACCCAATAAACGCATCGGTGTATTATAGCGATACTTCCTTTAATGGTACACTGAGGTCTCTACCCCCTCCAAGACGTGCACAATATGAGATGCCCGGTATCTCGGTGGCAAAGCGTGCGAATATGAAGCTCGGCATGCGTGCATCGAATATCATCGATCTCGTGGCAGCAGGTCTTACGGGTCCCATCGATCCCGTGGTGGATAGGGAAGTTATCTATTCCACAGGAGTGCGAAACATCAGCCGTGAGGAGATCACGGAATATACCGTTCTCTTGCTTGATGAAGATGAAAACATCCTGGCAAGCGTTGCAGGAGAGCCCTTATTGCCTCTGCAGATGAGGAATGTTAGATTGCCGTGGACTCCGGATATCGTTGGTGCGAAGAAGGTGTTTGCACGCATCGTGATGGCAGATGACGAGAATTTAGATAATAACGATAGCCCTATACTGAATGTCGCGGTCTTTGATGAAGGCCTGGAGATCACTCAGATAGGTAGCGGAACCCAGCAAAACCTTCCCGCAGAATGGCCTACGCCTTATGCAAGTGCTGCAAGTACATTCCGTGAGCAATATTTATATACCATGGAAGATCTCTATGAGATGGGGGCGGCGCCGGGAGAGATCAGCGCAATCTCTTTTGACGTCTTAAGCGTGGCGGGTGTGGCTCCTCAAGAGAACTACAGGATTCGCGTCAAAACTACTGAACAGGAAACTCTGAACTCCACATTTGAGGCGGGAGACTATACTCAAGTCTATCATAGCGAGAGCTTTATGCCCGCTGTCGGCATCAATATGCACTATTTTGGAGAGCCCTTTATCTGGAACGGGTTGGACAACTTGCTCGTGGATATCGTGGTGGATAGAAACTATGCGGGTTATGGCAATGCGATTGTGAATCACACAGAAACTACTTATAACTCAAGCCTCGGCTATCAGGGCAATATAAGCTCCGGCGTGGATGCAAGCACCGGAACGGCAATCAACAAGAGACCCAATACCATCTTGCATATCATCAGTGAGAAGCTGGGCTCTGTTGCCGGCGTAGTGATGGCAGTTGGCGAGCCTCTCGAAGGCGTTGAAATCAAGCTGGAAGGAACACAGTGGCAAACAATCACTGATGCTAACGGCTATTTTAGATTCCCTTGGTTGCCGGTCGGTAGCTATACTCTCAGCGGCTCTAAGCAAGGATACACAGAGTATTCCACAAGTATTGATATTGCACACAAAGAGAAGCTCGTCCTTGAAATAGATATGCCTGCATTGGCAACGGCATTTGTGAGCGGCAGAGTGCTCGGCAGCGATAGACCCGACGGATTGGCTGGCGCAACGATCACTCTCGAAGGCCCTCAAAGCTATTCAGACCAAAGCGACATAGACGGCACCTTCAGAATAGAAGTCTTTGCCGATGAGGAGTATGAACTGTATGTCAATGCGGCGGGATATGTTTCTTATGAAGATGTTATCGAAGTGGGGCTCGAGGATAGCGAACTGGGGAACATCGTTCTAAACGAGATCGCCTACTCTGCCTCGGATCTCACAGCTGAGATCAATCCGCGATATGATGGGGTAATCCTTGATTGGAATGCGCCTATTCCGGGCGGCAGAGAGCTTGCATTTAATGCTATAGACAGCAAGGGCTCGCTTGGACTCGAGTCTCTGCTTGATACCGAAAGTCGCAGCCACATCGGCTATGACATCTGGCGTCTGGCAAGTAGTGATGAAGAGAACCCGAGTAATTGGGAACTCATCACGCTTGAACCGCTCTCAGATATTGGTTTCGTTGATAACGATTGGCTTGATTTGCCCGATGGAAATTATCTCTGGGCGCTCAAGACTGTCTATGACGCAGACATCGTCTCTGATCCCATATTCTCCAACGAACTTATTAAATCTAATACATACGGCTTGCTTGCAGGCTTCATCCTTGATGATGAAACCCAGCAGCCTATCGCCGATGCACAGATCAGTATCGACGGTGAACCCGCAACTGAAAGTAGAGCAGATGGCTCATATAGCATAGAAGTGGCGCCCGGCCCGCATGTGGTCAGCGTGTCGCACATATATTTCCATGATACGGATGCAGAGGAATTTGTCATCTGGCCATCTGAAACCACAAACTTGAACATAGAGATGCAATCCTTACCGAAAGTAGAAGTCTCGGGAACAATCCTTGCCAGCGACACAGGTGAAGGCTTTGAGAGAGTGACCTTGAGCTTCCTCGGCTTCATGGACTATGAGGTTCAAACGGAGGAAGACGGCAGCTTTGCCCTCGACGTATATGCCGGCAAGAACTACAGTTATACGATTATGAAGGATGGCTATGAGAGCATTGAAGGCAGCATTTCCGTGGCAGATATTGATTATGATATGGGTGAGATTACCCTCTATGAGATCGCCTATATGCCCTCAGACCTCGAAGCTACTATCAATGACACTTACACGGCTGTTGAACTCAGCTGGAACGCTCCGCAGGTTCGCGGTCTCGAAGGCTATCAAATCTGGCGCACACAGCCCGAAGAAGACAGCACAAGAAGCCAATACTGGGAATGGCTGGCTTTTATTGATCACGATCAAACCAGCTACACAGATGAGGATTGGCAATATCTCTACAGCGGTGTCTATAACTGGATAGTAAAGGCTCAATACAGCGCAGACCTGATGTCTGATCCGATATACTCCAACGAACTATATAAATCTAATGCCGGCGGACAGCTCGGTGGCTTCATTCTTGATGAAGAAGACGAGAGCCCTGTTTTCGGCGCAGTCATCACTGTGGACGATGAACACACGATCATCTCACGTGAAAACGGCTCATACAGCCTCAATCTTGCTCCCGGCCATCACACTATCAGTGTAAGCCATAGATATTATGAGGACAGCGGTGAGATAGACTTCGTGATCCTCCCGGGCGAGATCGTCGAACTCAACATTGAGCTTGAGAGCTTACCTAAAGCTATGGTCAGCGGAAGAGTGCTCGCCAGCGACACCGGCGAAGGCCTCGCAGGAGTGGATATTACCATCACCGGCTTCATGGATTACAACCTCGAAACCGATGCAGACGGCAGCTTCAGCGTACTCGCCTACGCAGGATACACCTACGACTTCGAGCTCAGCAAAACAGGCTATGATAGCTACAGCGCCACGATAGAGGTAGGCCACACGGCACTCAATCTCGGCGAGATAACTCTCTACGAAACAGCCTACATGCCTTCAGGCCTCGTTGCTACCATCAACGATACCTACACAGCGGTTGAACTCAGCTGGAACGCTCCGCAAGTTCGGGGTCTCGAAGGCTACCAGATCTGGCGCACAGAAGCAGAAGACCGAGGTCAAAGAGCCCAATACTGGGATTCGGTAGCTTTTGTGGAACATGACCAAACAAGCTACACAGATGAATCCTGGCTGGATCTTGCAAACGGCGACTACTATTGGATCGTAAAGGCTCAGTACACCGCAGACGTGATCTCTGACCCTATATACTCCAACGAACTCTATAAATCCAACGCCGACGGACTGCTCGCAGGCTTTATTCTCGATGATGAGACCCAGCAGCCCATCGCCGATGCTCAGATCCGCATAGACGGTGAGCTCGCAACTGCAAGTGCAGCAGACGGTTCATATAGCATGGAAGTCTCGCCCGGCTTGCACGCGGTCAGCGTAGCACACACATATTTCCATGAAACGGATGCAGAGGAATTTGCCATCTGGCCCTCAGAAACAACAGACTTGAACATAGAGATGCAGTCCTTGCCCAGAGTAGAGGTCTCAGGAACGATACTCGCAAGCGATACGGGCGAAGGGCTCGAGGGTGCTACTCTCCGCTTCCTTGGCTTCATGGACTATGAGATTCAGAGCGCGGCAGACGGTGGCTTTGCTCTTGAAATGTATGCCGATAAAGACTATAGCTATACGATTGTAAAAGAAGGCTATGACAGCATTGAAGGCAACATTTCCGTAGCAGATATTGCTCTTGATATGGGCGAAATAACCCTCTATGAGATCGCCTATCTGCCCTCAGATCTTGTTGCTACTATCAACGACACCTACACAGCAGTTGAACTCAGCTGGAACGCTCCGCAGATCCGCGGGCTTGAAGGCTACCAGCTCTGGCGCATGAAAGACACCGATAGAGCAGCTGAAGAAGAATGGAGCTTACTCACCCCGCAATCAATCAGCGATGCCACTTTTGAGGATGCCATTTGGACAGACTTGCCTGATGGGGACTACCTCTGGGCGGTCAGAGCCGTATATACTGCAGGCGTGATCTCCGAACCAATATTCTCTAATGAATTATATAAATCTAACGCAGACGGACTGCTCGCCGGCTTTATTCTCGATGAAGAAGACGAGACTCCGATCATCGGCGCCACGATCACCATTGATGGCGAACTTACCACCATCTCGGATGACCTCGGTGCCTATAACATCTCGCTTGCACCCGGTCCCCACAGCATCAGCGTTAGCCACACATATTATGAAGAAAGCGACGAAGCAGACTTCGTGATCCTCCCCGAGGAAACCACCAACCTTAACATAGAACTTGAAAGTCTGCCGAGAGTCATGGTCAGCGGCACAGTGCTCGCGAGCGATACCGGCGAAGGCTTAGCAGGAGTTGACATCACCATCACCGGCTTCATGGATTACAACCTCGAAACCGATACCGACGGCAGCTTCAGCGTGCTTGCGTATGCAGGTCATACCTACGACTTTGCACTCAGCAAAGATGGCTATGAAAGCTACAGCGATGAGCTGGAAGTGGGTCAGATAGACCTCGATCTCGGCGAAATAACCCTCTATGAGATCGCCTATCTGCCCTCAGATCTCGTTGCCACCATCAACGACACCTACACGGCAGTTGAACTCAGCTGGAACGCTCCGCAGACACGCGGTCTTGAAGGCTACCAGCTCTGGCGTATGAAAGATTCTGATAGAGCAGCTGAAGAAGAGTGGAATCTGCTCACCCCGGAACCCATTAGCGATGCCACTTTTGAGGATGCCATCTGGACAGGCTTGCCCGATGGAGACTACCTCTGGGCAGTCAGAGCAGTCTATACGGCAGGCGTGATCTCCGAGCCAATATTCTCTAATGAATTGTATAAATCCAATGCCGATGGCATGCTTTCGGGTACAATCTTAGATAGTGAAACGCAGCAGCTCATCGCCGATGTCGCCATCACAATCGATGATGAGCTTACCACAACCAGCGATGAAACCGGAAGATATGTCATCAATCTACCACCCGGACCTCATGCACTTAGCGCATCTCATATTTATTATGAAGAATACACAGAGCAGAGTGTCGTGATATTCCCCGATCAGGCTACAGTGCTTGATTTCACCATGGAATCTTTGCCCAAAATCCTTGTCAGCGGCATCGTGAGCGGAACGGATACCATAGGTGGCCTTGCCGGCGCAAGCGTCACCATCACAGGCTTTGCGGAATATGAACTTGAGACCGATGCCGACGGCGGCTTTGCTGTGCAAGTCTTTGCTGATAAGCAGTATGATTACGCGATCAGCAAGGATGGCTACGAGCCTGCAGGCGGCATTTTCCACGCTCAAAACACCGATCTTGATCTCGGACACTTTGTCCTTACAGAGATTGCCCACATGCCTTCAGATCTCGTTGCCACCATTAACGACACCTATACAGCGGCTGAACTCAGCTGGAACGCTCCGCAAGTTCGCGGCTTAGAAGGCTACCAGATCTGGCGCACAGAACATGAACAAAACGAGCCCAGAAATCATAACTGGGATTGGGTAGCTTTTGTTGATCACGATCAGACCGGTTATACAGACGAATCCTGGCAGGATCTCGCAAATGGAAACTACTACTGGATAGTACGTGCTCAATATACCGCAGACGTGCTCTCTGATCCCATATATTCCAATATACTATATAAATCCAATGCAGATGGACTGCTCGCCGGCTTTATCTTAGATGAAGAAGACGAGAGTCCGATTATCGGCGCGACGATCACCGTTGACGGCGAATTTACCGCCATCTCGGACGACTTAGGTGCCTATGACATTTTGCTCTCACCCGGCCCTCACAGCCTCAGTGTTAGTCACACATACTATGAGGACAGCGCTGAGCTAAGCTTCGTGATTCTCCCACATGAGATTACCAATCTCAATATCGAACTTGAAAGCTTACCGAGAGTATTGGTCAGCGGAACCGTACTCGCCAGCGATACCGGCGCAGGCCTCGCAGGAGTTGACATCAGCGTTACCGGCTTCATGGACTACAATCTCGAAACCGACGCAGACGGTAGCTTCAGCGTGCTCGCCTACGCAGGATATACCTATGATTTCGAACTCAGCAAAGCAGGCTATGACAGCTTCAGCGGTGAGCTTGAAGTAGGACACACGGCTCTCGATCTCGGCGAGATCACCCTCTATGAGACTGCCTACATGCCTTCTGATCTTGTCGCAGATATCAACGATAGCTACACGGCTGTCGAACTCAGCTGGAATGCCCCGCAAGTTCGCGGCTTAGAAGGCTATCAGATCTGGCGCACACTGGCGGAAGAGGACGTGCAAAGAAGTCAGTATTGGGAATGGGTAGATTTTGTTGATCACGATCAAACAAGCTACACAGACGAATCTTGGCTGGATCTCCACAGTGGTGTCTACTACTGGATAGTAAAGGCTCAATATAGTGCGGATGTGATGTCTGATCCCATATATTCTAATGAACTATATAAATCTAACGCAGACGGCTTGCTTGCAGGTTTCATACTCGATGAAGAGGATAACAGCCCGATTATCGGTGCCGTTATCACCGTGGATGGTGAGCCTGCGGGTGTATCTGATAACGCCGGCGCTTATGATATCTCACTTGCACCCGGCCTGCATACAATCAGCGTTGCACACACTTATTTCCATACAACGGATGCAGAGGAATTTGCCATCTGGCCCTCTGATACAACCAGCTTAAATATCGAAATGCAGTCTTTGCCTAAAGTCTTAGTAAGCGGAACAGTGCTCGCCAGCGACACGGGCGAAGGTCTCGCAGGAGTTGACATCTCTGTGACAGGCTTCATGGACTACAACCTCGAAACCGATACAGACGGCAGCTTCAGCGTTCTCGCCTACGCAGTACATACCTACGCCTTCACTCTCAGCAAAGCAGGCTATGACAGCTTCAGCGGCGAGCTTGAAGTGGGACACACAGCGCTCAACCTCGGCGAGATTACCCTCTATGAAACAGCCTACATGCCCTCAGACCTCGTTGCCACAATCAACGACACCTATACGGCAGTAGATCTCAGCTGGAACGCTCCTCAGGTTCGCGGCTTAGAAGGCTATCAGATCTGGCGCACCGAGCTTACAGTTCCTACACAAAGAAATGAATACGGGGATTGGGTGGCTTATGTTGATCATGATCAGACAAGCTATACAGATGAATCCTGGCAAGATCTTGCCGATGGCTACTACATCTGGATAGTGCAAGCTCAATACACCGCAGACGTGATCTCCGATCCCATATATTCTAACAGACTATATAAATCCAACGCAGACGGTTTGCTTGCCGGCTTTATCTTAGATGAGGCAGACGAGAGCCCTATTGCTGGTGCCACAATCACTGTTGACGGCGAATTCACTGCCATCTCCAGCGATACAGGTGCATACAACTTCAGCCTTGCACCTGGTCCCCACAGCCTCAGCGTATCGCATACCTATTATGAAGATAGCGATGAGCTAAGCTTCGTGATTCTCCCCGACGAGATCACCAACCTCAACATAGAGCTTGAAAGCTTACCGAGAGTTATAGTCAGCGGAACCGTGCTCGCCAGCGACACAGGCGAAGGCCTTGCAGGAGTTGACATCTCTGTGACAGGCTTCATGGACTACAACCTCGAAACCGATACAGACGGTAGCTTCAGCGTTCTTGCATACGCAGGCTATACCTACGACTTCACTCTCAGCAAAGCAGGCTATGACAGCTTCAGCGGCGAGCTTGAAGTAGGACATACAGCGCTCAACCTCGGCGAGATTACCCTCTATGAAACAGCCTATATACCCTCTGACCTCGTTGCCACAATCAACGATAGCTACACAGCTGTCGCACTCAGCTGGAACGCTCCACAAGTTCGCGGTCTTGAAGGTTATCAAGTCTGGCGCATGATAGACGGTGATCAAGCAAGCGAAACCGATTGGATCTTGCTCACGACCGCCCCGATCAATACCACAACCTTTGCAGACGATAACTGGCTTGCCCTCAGCGATAACGATTATCTCTGGGTGATCAAAGCCATCTATACAGCAGATGTGATCTCTGATCCCATCTTCTCAAATACACTTACCAAATCCAATGCTGACGGACTGCTTGCAGGCTTCATCTTAGATGAGGAAGACGAGAGTCCGATAGCAGGCGCGGTAATTACAATCAATGGCGAATATACGACTGTTTCGGACGACTTAGGTGCTTATAGCATCTCTCTTGCACCCGGTCCTCACAGCCTCAGCGTTAGCCACACATACTATGAGGATAGCGATGAGATAGACTTCGTGATCCTTCCCGGTGAGACCACCAACCTCAACATAGAGCTTGAAAGCTTGCCGAGAGTAATGGTCAGCGGAACGGTACTCGCCAGCGATACCGGCGCAGGCCTCGCAGGAGTTGACATCAGCGTCACCGGCTTCATGGACTACAACCTCGAAACCGATGCAGACGGCAGCTTCAGCGTGCTCGCCTACGCAGGCTATACCTATAACTTCGAGCTCAGCAAAGCAGGCTACGACAGCTTCAGCGGCACGATAGAGGTAGGATACACGGCACTCAACCTCGGCGAGATCACTCTCTACGAGACAGCTTACATACCCTCAGACCTCGTTGCTACTATCAATGATAGCTACACAGCAGTTGAGCTCAGCTGGGATGCCCCACAAGCTCGCGGCTTAGAAGGCTACCAAGTCTGGCGCATGAAAGACGGTGATCAAGCAAGCGAAGCCGAGTGGAGCTTGCTGACCACCACCCCGATCAACGCCACCACATACGAAGACGACAACTGGCTTGACCTCAGCGATGATGACTATCTCTGGGCAATCAAAGCCATTTATACAGCAGATGTGATCTCAGATCCCATCTTCTCGAATATACTCACAAAGTCCAATACGGACGGATTGCTTGCAGGCTTCATCCTTGATGAAGCAGACGATAGCCCAATTATCGGTGCTATCATCACAATCGAAGATGAGTTTACGGCCGTCTCGGACGACTTAGGCGCATACAGCTTAAGTCTCGCACCCGGTCCTCACACAGTGGTCGTAAGCCACACCTACTATGAGGACAGCGACGAGATCGACTTCGTAATCCTCCCCGATGAGACCACCAACCTCAACATAGAGCTTGAAAGCTTGCCAAGAGTATTGGTCAGTGGAACAGTGCTCGCCAGTGATACAGGCGAAGGCTTAGCAGGAGTTGATATCTCTGTAACGGGCTTCATGGACTATAACCTCGAAACCAATGCAGACGGCAGCTTCAGCGGCCTCGCTTATGCCGGATACACCTACGATTTCGAGCTCAGCAAAGCAGGCTACGAAAGCTTCAGCGGCGAGCTTGAAGTGGGCTACACAGACCTCGCATTAGGTGAAATCACCCTCTACGAGATCGCCTACCTGCCTTCAGATCTCACGGCATCTATCAACGATACCTACACAGCAGTAGAACTCAGCTGGAACGCCCCCGATCCTGAAAACAACTTAGGTTATCAAATCTGGCGCTTAAGCGATGCAGACCAGGATGACGAGACCCTGTGGAGCCTAATCACTCCTGAAACCATCAGCACTACCAGCTTCACCGATAATGGCTGGACAGCGCTCGCAGACGGCGATTACCTCTGGGCAACCAAGGCCATATACGCCGCCGGCGTGATCTCCGAGCCCATCTTCTCCGATGCGCTTACCAAGTCCAATGCCGACGGCATCTTAGCCGGATTCATCCTTGACGAAGCAGATGATAGCCCGATAATAGGCGCCCTCATCACAGTTGACGATGAACACACCACAGTCTCGGACGACACAGGAGCCTACACGCTCAACCTCGCCCCCGGCCCTCACACAGTAATCGTTAGCCATACTTACTACGAAGACAGCGATGAGCTCAGCTTCGTAATCCTCCCCGACGAGACCACCAACCTCAATATCGAGCTTGAAAGCTTACCGCAGGTAATGGTCAGCGGCAGGATCATCGGCAGCGATACCGGCGAAGGCCTCGCAGGAGTTGATATAGAAGTCACCGGCTTCATGGACTACAACTTCCAGACCGACGCAGCAGGACACTACGGCGTGCTTGCCTATGCAAACCAGAGCTACGAAGTAAACGTTTCCAAGGCAGGCTACGAAAGCCTAAGCGGCGAAGTAGTTCTCGGCGACGAGCCTCTGGACTTAGGCGACTTTATGCTCATGGAGATCGCCTACATGCCCACGAACGCAGTGGCTGAGATCAATCCCATCCACACCGCTGTCACCATCAACTGGAACGCTCCCGTGCCCGACCATGCAGATATGCTCTCCCTGAGCGACATCATCCATGGCAAGGCACAGAACAGCCAATACACCCAGAACAGTCGTGCAGCAATAGGCTACAGCGTCTGGCGCCTAAGCGAAGGTGAGGAAGACGACGAAAGCGCCTGGAACCTACTCACAGCTGAGCCAATAGCCTCTACTCACTATACAGACGAAGATTGGCTGGCTCTCGACGATGGCAGCTACCTCTGGGCGATCAAAGCCGTATATAACGAAGGAATCATCTCTGACGCCCTCTTCTCGAACGAATTAGAAAAAGAAGAGATGTACGGCACGCTCTTCGGCTATGTGAAAAACGCAAACGACGACACTCCCATCAGCGGCGTACTCGTCTCCATCGATGCCGAGATCAATACCCTCACCGACGAAAGCGGCTACTACAGCATCTCGCTGCTTGCCGGTGAATACACCATCACGGCATCTCACGATGAATACACCACAGTCACAATAGAAGACATCATCATTACAGGCGGAGAAAGCCTTGAACTCGATATAGACATGGAGCCCACATCAAGCTCCGATCTCATCGAAGTTGCTCAAACCGAGCTCATGGCGAACTATCCCAACCCCTTCAACCCCGAAACGACCATTGCCTTCCACCTCAAGGATGCAGGCAGAGTAAGCATAAATATCTACAACATGCGCGGTCAGCTGATCAGAAAGCTTGTTGATAGCGAAATGCTTGCCGGCGGTCACACGGTAGTTTGGGACGGACGCGATAACACAGGACGCAGCGTATCTTCCGGCACCTATCTCTACAGAATGCAATCCGGAAAGTACAGCTCCACCAAGAAGATGATCATGATGAAATAAGAAACAACGAGCATCACGCTCAAAACATAAAATATGGGCTGTCCCTAAAAAGACAGCCCTTTTTTATTAGGAAAATCACCTCACTAAAGCAGCCATGGAGCCATCCGACTGCAGATCGCGCCACGAACGCCCCTAATCCCTTCCTTCCCTATACATTACAGCTTACCCTCCGCCTATGATGTGCTCATGCCTATGACCATATCATGACCACATCATCACCAGAACCCAATAGGGAAGAGGGTAGAAAGGAGCAAGAAATTCCCAAAAACATGACAAAATATCCAAGTCATGAGGCAACCTTTAAACCCAACACACACAAAGCGAAAATAAGCCCAGCCAAATCCACCATATTCAAGCAATTGGCTCAAATTTTGCATCCTAATAGAACACAAGACAGAATCTTGAAGGAGAATAGAGATGAAAACAAGTTGCAGGGTGCCAAGCCTGATTCTCTTGGTGATGTTTATTTTAAGCGTCGGACTAAGTCTCGCAGATGCCAGCGATTACAGTTCCATCTTTGCCGGAGATCTTGCTGTTTATTTTGACGGTGAGACAATTATCTATGCCGAGGCGCAGATCATAGAGCCTCAAGATACCAACTACTTTGAAGAAATAACTTCTGTAAACTTACATTACAGTTTTGACTTAGGTGAAAACTGGAATCAACATCAAATACCTGCACCCACAGACGAAACTTGGACTCACAAACCCGTACTCTGCGATTTTGATGGCTCTCTTGTGCTTGCGATAGGCAATGCGCGCTTTCTTCTCAGTTTTTCAGAAGATGTTTTGCTGGCTGAAGAATTGCCCGATGCCGATTTCGTGCTCGATACCGATTTAACTCCCTATCCCTTCATGCGCGACGGTGAGGAACATCTTTTCAAGGTAAATCAACCCTACCCTGATCGCCTTCAATATCAGTTTACCAAAGATGGAATCACTGACATACGCAATCCGCTTTATGGATATTACTACGATACCTATAAAACCATGAATAACGGGCTTATAGAATGGGGGGTTGGCGGTGAGGTAAATGCTCCTGTCTGCACAAGACACGATTTTTATGTAAGACAATTTAACAATTATCAAGGAGTGTTCAACGCTCCCGTCATCTGCGGTGGAGATCTTTTAACAACTTTTATTAACTTAGACCCTGACGATGTGTTTTTAGGCGGAGCCTACGATAATATTGAGTTTGCCGGCATAAGCGGTAGCAATCCGGTGCGGGAAACCGGCTTTCATATCAATTATAATACTCCCGATAGAACCATAGTCTTTCTCGATGTCCAAGGCGCAGAAATCACCTGTCTCCTGGGCACTCTTTCCCTGCCAAGAAGAGTGAATGCAGATGTTTATTATCCCTATCCGCCACATCCCGACCAAGCCCCGCTTTATACCAATGTCTATACGGTTCGTGATACTGTGTGGACGCCCCTTGATATCTCTTCTGCTCAAATCAAAAACCTCTTTGTAGATGGCGAGCTTTGGTTGAAAGGTGATTTTAGTGGTCATCATATTCTTAGCGCCAGCGGGGATATCAAGCTCATCGGCGATATTACGCTATCCAATACCGTCCCCGGCGATGATGTGAATACAAATACTGAGGATTCAGTTCACTTAATCGGCGAGAGAAATGTGATGATTGGTTATGGTTATAAACACCCGATTACAAATGAGCGCATCCATCCTTTTTGCTGTGCAGATAGTGATCCATGTTATATCTATGCAAATATATATGCTTTGGGAAAAGAGCAGCGTACCGGGCTCTTCACCTTTGAATATCAGCATCCTCATCCTTCCGTTCCGGCATTTTATGATTTTGACTATCCTTCAGGTCAGGTTACTTACCATGATAATGTGGATATTCATCGCTATAGATATCCTCCCACAGCTACGGAGCCCTGGCCTATGAGCCTCGATTTACCATATTACAATCCGCTATGGCCGGAAGCTCAGCCTTATGGTGAAAGAGGCAAATTGCTCGTGAAAGGTAATGTTTTTCAAAATAGATACGGATATCTGCACCGCAGTGGAAATGATAGTCAATATCCTTCCAATAACGGAGTTTGGGATGTGGAAAACGATATGTGTGGCGGTCCCATTAATACACCTCCATACAACGACTTCTATCCGGGCACTTTAGCCACCAGACCCTATCCCGGTGCTGCCGGCTTTGGAAGCGGCTATAAATATGAAATTACTCCGGACCAACGTTTTAATGAAATAAATACATCCATCTTTAGCTATGTTTTCGATCACGGGATAAACCTTGTAAATCAAGAGGGGATAATCCTGCCCACGATAAATGAGAAGGTGGTAACCACTAAAGCAACGCAGAAAAAGATCTTTGCCAAGAGCGAAAACAGATATGCCTTTGCCCACAACAACAGCATTCTCTATGACGATGGCACCGGTAATCTTCAAGACCTCACCCAGCTCAACAGCTGGTATATGCCCGGGCACATCAATGATCGCTATAAGATCGTGGATATGGTGTTTTCACCTATGAACACGCTTGCTATACTGGCTTCTTATAACAATGATCGTGGTCTTGGACTCATGCTCATCAATCTTGGAGATATGAGCTTCCAAGATATAAAGTCATTCAATTCCGGGCATGAAATTACCAGTGCTTCTCTTACAAAAACTATTCGTAACACGCTACATTTAGCTTATGTAAGCAACAACCAACTCTTTGTAAATATGATTTGGTGGGGCGGTGTGGGCAGTGACCCCGTATATGGGTGGCACTGTGAGCCTTATGGTTTAGTCGATAATTACGTGCCGGATAATTGCTCTATCAGCTTCAATATTATGTTGGAGTATTCTAATGGTATCTTCCCGATTGTGCTATTTGAAAATACCTCCGGCTTACCTTATTCCGGCTGGGGAAATGTGAGCTTTAAGAATTATTATGGATATGTTTCAAATGAAGACGAGCTCATCCCGAGTGTGAAGGACTTTGCCCTCAGCTGCTATCCAAATCCTGTGCGCAGCCTCGTTCAGCTCAAGTTAGACACTCCGCTGCCCACAGAGCATCACGAAGTGGAAATCTATAACCTGCGCGGACAAAAGGTTAACATCATCACCGATACCGGCAAAAAGAGCAACACCGGCTTTGAATACGATTGGAACCTAAAAGATGTAAATGATAGAAAGGTATCTTCCGGCATCTATTTCATCCGCATAAAAGTAGATGGAAAGACCAAGATAAGCAAGAAGATTACAGTGTTATAATTTTCTTTAGATAATTAATATGCAAAACCAGTAGATTAACAAAGCGAAATTAATATAAGGAGAGAAAAGTGAAAGTACGTTATCGGGTGCCAAGCCTGATTCTCTTGGCTATGTTTGTTTTAAGCGTTGGACTAAGTCTCGCAAATACCACCGACTACAGCTCCATATTTGCCGATGATCTTGCCATCTATTACGATAGCGAGATATTTATATATGCCGAGGCGCAGATCGCTGAGCCTCAAGATAATAACTATTTTGAAGAAATCACAGCAGTAAACTTACATTACAGTTTTGACATGGGTGCAAACTGGGATCAACATATAATACCCGTTCCCGACAGTAAAACTTGGACACACAAGCCCGTGCTCAACGAGATCGAAGGCAATATCGTGCTTTCCATAGGCAATACACGCTTCAATGTAATTCCCTCAGAAGGTGCTTTGTTAGTCCAAGAATTGCCCGATGCCGAATATATGCCGGGTACAGATTTAGCCCCATATCCCTTCATGCGCAATAACGAAGAATACCTTTTCAAGGTAGATCAACCCTATCCTGAACGCATTCAATATGAATTCACCAAGGATGGAACTGCCGACATCCGCAACATGCCTTACGGCGTTTTCTATGAGCAATTTAAGTCAATGAACGACACTACAGTTTTTTGGACTTTGCCCAATAGTTTATCTGCTCCTGCTTGCAGTCGTGATAACTTCTTAATCCATTACTCCAACCTCTATCCCGGAATGTTTCAAGCTCCGGTAATCTGCAAAGGAGAAATGCAGTGCCCTGATGGCATTGACCAGAGCGAAATCTTTGAAAAAGGCTACCACGAAAAACAAGATTTTAATGGCATGAGCGGCGACAATCCGGTGCGTGCATACGGCACAATTATCAATGGTCACGGCAACGCTCCTGATAGAACCATTATTTATCTCGATTACCAAGGCAATAACCTTACGGCAATGGAAGGCACCATTTTGACGCCAAGAAGAGTGGAAGTAGATGTCTATGACACCTATCCGCCCGATGCTTCCTCAACGCTACTTTACACAAATAGCTACACGGTTCAGGATACGCTTTGGTCTCCGTTTAGCATAAGTCCAGGGCAGAAAAATATCTTTGTAAATGCCGAGCTTTGGCTGAAAGGTAACTTTAGCGGTCATCACAATATAAGCGCAAGCAGGGATATCAAGATAATTGGAGATATCACCTTAGCCAATACCGCTGCCGGCGACGATATGAATACAAATAATGAGGATTCTGTAAACCTGATCAGCGAGAGAAATGTGGTGATCGCCTACGGTTATAAAGATCCTATTACAAACGAGCGTATCCATCCATTCTGTCGTGCAGATGATGATCCCGCTTATATATATGCAAATATCTATGCCATGGGCAATCAGCAGCGTACAGGGCTCTTCACCTTTGAATATCAGCATCCCCATCCTTCTACACCGGCGGCACTTATAGAGGAGGATGGTGAGCAAGTTCTCTATGAAAATATAGATATCCATCGCCGTAAATATCCTCCCACAGCTGCCGAGCCATGGCCTGCAAATCTCGATTTGCCATATTACAATCCCCTCTGGCCGGAAGCTAATCCCTATAAGGAAAGAGGTAAAATTATTGTGATGGGAAATGTATATCAAAATAGGAAAGGCTACGTGCATCGTAGTGGAAGTGATAGCGAATACCCCTCCAATAGCGGAGTTTGGGATGTAGAGCTTGATATGTGTGGCGGACCTATATCTGCACCGCCAATAGAGGACCCCATCCTTGATATCACTATGCAAGCTCAGAACTATCCCGGTGCAAGCGGTACCGGAGCAGGTTATAAATATGAAATGTATTCAGATTTGCGCTTAACTGATCCAACCTACATGTACGAAACAAACACCTTCGTCTTTAACCATGTTTTCGATCACGGGATAAACCTCGTAGGTCCAGACGGGCAAAACCTTCCCACGTGGTATCAGAAGGCGATCACCACCAAAGCCACACAGAAAAAGATCTTTGCCAAGCATGGAGACAAACATGCCTTTGTTCATAATAACAGCATTGTCTATGACAATGGTTCCGGAAATCTGAAAGACCTCACCCGGCTCAACTATTTTTATATCACCAAGCGCTACAATGTGGATGATCTTTACAAGATCTGGGATATAATCTTTTCAGATGAAGACGAGCTTATTGTGCTGTCTTCCTATGCAGGCGACCATTATTATATTCTTCAGATGTTGCTCATCAATTTACAAGATATGACATTTGAAAATATAGGGTCATTTAATTCCGAGCATGAATTCACCGGCGCCTCCCTTAGCGCGAGACCTTCTTGGGGAGATAATGATAACTGTATTTATTGTGCTTATGCAAGTAACAACGAACTCTCGATCAACAAGTTTTGGTGGGAGATAGGTTTTGACCACGGAGAGATTTATTACTATTGGTACCATATCCCATACACCTTACAAGACAATTCTGTGCCGGAAAATTGCTCTATCAGCCTCAATGTTTCACCGGATACAGATGACACTTACTTCCCGGTTGTGCTCTTTGAAGACACCTCAGGCTTGCCTTATTCCGGTTGGGGAAATGTGAGCTTTAAGAACTATCACGGATATGTTTCAAATGAGGACGATCACATCCCGAGCGTGAAAGATTTTGCGCTCAGCTGCTATCCAAATCCTGCGCGCAGCCTGATTCAGCTCAAGCTGGATACTCCGCTTCAAACACAACATCACGAAGTGGAGATCTACAACCTGCGCGGACAAAAGGTTAAGAGTATCACAACTACCGGCAAAAAGAGCAACACCGGCTTTGAATATGATTGGAACCTAAAAGATGCAAATAACAAAAAGGTCTCTTCCGGCATCTATTTCATTCGCGTGAAGGTAGATAGAAAGACCAAGATAAGCAAGAAGATTACAGTGCTTTGATATCCCAAAACAAAGCATCGTTTGAAATTAGATAAACATAGCAAAGCGGTTGAGAATGTCTCAGCCGCTTTGTAGCTGTTAAGAACTTTAATTATTTGGTCTTGATTATTTTTCTTAAGATACTATCATCCCCCTGCTTGGCACGCAGGAAATATATTGATGCCGGTAAAGCTCTACCGCTTTCGTCCCTTCCATCCCAAACACAGTTTTTACCTGAAAAGCCGAAAAAACTTTTTAGCTTCTGACCTCTTAGATTAAATATATCGATATCAATAGCATCCACTGTTTTACTTTCTGCAAAGATGTTGATCTCGTCCTTAAAAGGCTGTGGATACATGGATAAAGAGATGGACGGTAGTGCCGGGGACGAAGCATCCTCAATCTCGGTGATATTGCCATAAGAATATTCTTTCAATTTATAGTTTAGAAACTCATTTTGGGCAATAATAAAGGATTGCCAAATATCGCGGATAAGATTGCCGTTGTCGTCGTATTCATAAATATGGCGGTAGCTTTCGTGCCAAAAATCATCGTCGTTTAAGGTGTTTAGCACTATATGATGATAACCCGAATCATAGTAATATTTGTTTTTATAAATAAGCTGAGAAGAATCCGAATAGATATATTCTTCCTTATAGTAAGGCAACCAGATTTCATTATCATCCAAAGAATAGTCGATAATCTCTTTGATCTTGCCGCAATTTCTTTCGCCATCGAGAAATATTATGTTATAGATGTTTTCGCTGAGATGCCGGATATAATCGCGAGAGTCCGTCTCGTCATCCGGATAGTAGATATATTCGGTTTTATATTCTCTATCCACGGCAAACTCGCCGTCTATCACCCGATGGGATTGGGCATAAAAATATTTTATTCGATTTTGAGAGTCCAGCTCCATCTGCACAGATCGTTCTTCAGAGCCCTCTTCATAGGTCTTGGATAAATGCAGTTCAAACTCATATTCAGAGAGGTAGTCTATTGTAATATCAATAGTGTAATCATTGGAATAGCCCATGCTGTAATTGAAGTCTGTGACCCTATTTTCAGAGTCATAAGTAATCTCGCCATGTTCCACATAAGGGTAATCATCCACGGGGACTGAAGTGAAGCTCGAAATAAGACGGTTTGTACCATAAGTAAATCTGATGTCTTCAAAGAGTGTCCATGTTTCGGGATCGTACATCTTGTTATAACGTTCCAAGATCGCAAGCTCGGGCTTATGAATTACAATGGGATTGTATTGGAAAACATATTTATAGATTTCTTTCCACCTGCCCGCCCATTGGCAAACTTTAATTTCTTGGAGCACGCTTATGTCGTCTTCTGTGTTAAAATAGGAAAAAGGCTTGCTCATGGCGCTTAAAATGAGAGCAGATGTCAGCATCAAGATTAGCAGGGTAAGGCTCAATATACTGCGGCTTTTCATGATATACCTCCTTCGGATATCATTTTGAGGTTTGTTGTTTCTTGCCTTTTCTGAGGCGGGTTTGGCTTTCAAAGATGTGTTTTCAAATGAAAAGATTTGATTTGTACTGCATGGCAGCCGCCAATTTGAAATAAACAAGCACTAAAAGCCTGTAAACTTATGAGATTAACTATATATAGAGAATGCTTACTGTCAAGTTCAAATTTAAGTGCAGTATAAATATTTACACAGCTTGTGGAAATATATCGACTCAGCAGCTTCCCTTAAACGAAAACATAGCGCCGACATGCCCTAATTGCTTGCAGTAGAACAAACATTGCGCTTTAGATAATAAGTGATAAGTTAAGGGATATCGCTACATAGCTCTTTCCTGTATATTACAGGATCACAGAGATTTTGCCGATATTTACACCCGGCTATGTGATAGAAATATAATTAAATATGACGATAATCGCAGCCAAGAATAGCCAATAATTACGCATCAATAAATAAACATGAGAAAGGGAGCTATTCTTTGCATAAAACTTGACAGAAAACTAAGTCTTTTAATTCTTTGTGAAATGTAATTTTTGGACAGAAGGAATCTATTTGATTGTTTCGGTAGATGAATTCTGATAAGTGCTTAATTTAATCAGTTTTTTAAAAAAGCAAAGGCAGTTTTGTTGATATGATCAGATACACACCAGAGTTTATTTTACGGAAATATGAGGCGGGGCGGATGGGGGGTACTCTGCGCGGCTTTGTTTTGCTTTTAGACTTGGTGGATTTCACTCACATCGTGGAAAAGATGCAAATGTCCGGCTTACACGGCGTGGATTTAGTGGCTAAACTTTTGGACGACATTCAACAAATTCCCATCCGATCCATTTATAAACATGGCGGTTTTATCAATCTTTTTGTGGGAGATGCCATTTGCTGCATATTCGAGGGCGAGGACGCTCTTCCCATGCAAAAGACTATTGAGGAGATACGTGAGCATCTTGCCGAGCTCCCTTCTTATGAGGTCAATGACAGCATCATTCAGCCCGAAATGCGCGAAACGATCGCTTTCGGGGATATTGAATGGGGAATAATGAACACCGAGTATCAGAGCGAATATCTCTTTTTTGGCGAACCCTTGGCGGAACTCAATACACTCTCAAAAAAGAAGCTGCAATATTCCGCTACGCCTGCCGCACTCAGGCAGATAGAGCTTTCCGCAGACATTGAATGCAAAAGCCGATACATACCCAAGCAAAGATTTTCCCTTACACTGCCGGATTCCTTAAAGGAAATAAGGACCCAATTCAATCCCATCAATCATAGAGGTATCTCGGTGGATAACGAGGTGCGCCCCATCGTCGCCGTATTTGTAGATATCCATAATGCCAAACACAAATCACGCTGTATCTTAAACCTCAATCGTCTTGCTTATGAAAACGAAGGTTTTATCAATAAGATCGACTACACCGATAAAGGTGCGCAGGCTGTATTGATCTTCGGCGCTCCCAAAAGCAGCGGACGCAGCATCTCTCAGGCTTGTGAGTTTTCACTATCCTTTTTAGAGAGCGAGAAAACCATGGCAATAGGCATCAGCAGCGGATACAGCTATGTGGGCATGGTGGGAATAGGAGAAGTATCGGAATACACCGCCTTGGGGCTAACCGTGAATCACGCCTCTTTTCTTTCAACTCAGGCAAAAGAAGGCGAAATACTCTGCGATGCAAATACTTTCAAACAGGCAAGCGGCGAATATCTTATCCGCCTTCATAGCGGCACCGAGAAAGCCTACCAAATTAAAGGACGCAAGAAAAAGCATGAGCTTACCTTCCAGAGCACCTTCGTGGGTAGGGAAAAGGAGCTTTCTTGCCTGAACACTCTCTTTGAATATGGACGTCTAAGGCGCGAAAACCACATAGTTTACATTCATGGACACGCGGGGCAGGGCAAGAGTCGCCTCGCCTGGGAATTCTATGAAAAAACCAAGAATGTAAACAAGATATTTCTTGCCGGATACAGGGAGACTCATTTCGGACTCTATGCGCTGCGCCAGCTGGTAGATTCATATTTTAAGATAGACGATAAGCTCACCAATGCCGAGGCCTTGGCAAACTATGAACAGATCCTATCTAAGCTGAACTGGCCAAAACAGGAAGATGAAGAGTTAAAACCCGCACTGGCAAGCTTTTTAGATATACAATACCCGGAAAGCGAGTTTGAGAGGGGAACGCCTCTTGAGCGTGAAAACCTCCAAAAAGAGGCATTTGTCGGCTTTCTTACCGCACTGATCAACGACTCAGAACTTTTGATATTCTTCGATGACATCCAGTGGTTGGACAAAGATTTTGCAGACTATATGCGTAGCATACATATCAAGCAAACTCATGCCTCTTTTATAATTGCAACGAGCAGGTATCTCGATCAAGGGCACACATACGACCTCTTTCTTGAGGATTTTATCAAGCATGAAATACACTTGGAACAACTAAATGAAAAAGTGACCCGTCCTGAAAATGGTTGACTCATTACTACATGATAAAGGAATTGACTCATGAAAAGAAGAAAGCCCTATGTTAGATACAGCGAAGCGTTTAAACGCACGGTTGTAGAAGAAGTCGAAACAGG